>OFQZ01000465.1_pt1 | contig 13855 bp, 29 predicted proteins | sample 1543011 | NCBI WGS metagenome assembly OFQZ01 (sample SAMN07774216, study PRJEB24372) | wastewater metagenome | isolation source: Exp Tend NO 0WW | collected 2016-02 | reverse complement strand
TTATTGACATAATTTGTTATAAAAACGCAATAGGGGTTTTCCCTATTGACTAAAAACCACTTCTACGCGGCCCGAGCGATCCGGTCAAACGCGATTTAAGGTTCAAAGCCGACTATTTTAGTCGGCTTTGTTTTGCCCGCGCGCTGTTACAAACTGTTACACTTTTTCGCTTGACCTGGGCCGATTTTTATGGTACAATAGCGCATACGCGCCAAAAATGCTGTTACATTTGGTTACAAATGGCGCCAAAATTGTAGCATACAATTTTGGCCCGTGTCAAGAAAAATAAATACCCGACTAACCTGGTCAACAATCGCCCAGACGCATTTTTTCTGTTATACTTCTTTTACTGGATCAACAACCACTGCAAAGGAAACGAAATGTCTAATGTCCACACTTTCCCCTCTATCCTGTCTGGCTATGTTTCGGCAGAATCTGGCAATGGTTCTGTTAAGGCCAGGGCATATGTCACGGTAGTTGATTTTGCTGGTAACACCCGCCGGCGTCCGGTTAGCATTGGCCGTGAATATAGCGTTAGCCGCGAAGCTGCAAAGAGCATGGCAAACAATATTCGGGCGAATAACCCCGGTATGCAAATGCGCGTCCAATATACTGAGGAAATGTAATATGATGGTTCAGGTTCACTTTATTACCCCGGTGGGGGAATTTGCCACCGATTGGATTCCTGAACATGAATCCAATATGCTTACCCGAAAAGATCCGGGTTCGAGAAACTTCACCAATTTCGAGGGGGATGCTGTACATATTCCCGCAAATGTGATGGCCAATACTGTTACTATTATCATGAACGACGGAGAATGAATATGTGGCCACGTAAGCCCAGATACTGAATAATAAAAGGCCTTCGGGCCTTTTTTAGTATCTGCCAGCGAAGTGAGTACTCACTAACCTGGCGGCGCCAAAATTATACCACTAATTTTGGGCCCGTGTCAAGCGTTGTTACATTCTTTTACACCTCCAAACGCGAATCGGTCTCATTTGCACTCGATGTGAGCACCCACCAACTTTTTGCGAAGTGAGTACTAACCGGGGCGGTTGTGTAACAAAATGTAACCTTGTTACAAATGTGTAACATTCTGTAACTTGACCAAACTCAATCACCACCAAAAAAGCGCTCCTTACAGGCAGCGCCAGTGGTAAAGTGGCAAGTCTAAAATTTTTGACGTGGACGCCATTATAAGTGCTAAAACTCCATAAGTCAAGTCTGAATTACCAAACGTCACAGTTCGCACCCTAGCAGACCGAAACAACGACTGAAAATCATGATTTGATTTATTTTTTGAAAAAATATAAAATTGTTTTTCTAAATCGGAGAAGGCCATGGACTTATTTGAAGCGGCGAAATTTTACGGAGACTTCTCGCAAGTGTGGGAAGATTGCCGGGCGGAGCTATCCGAAAATGTTGAAGCTATGAGTGTGTCAGAAGAAAAAATTCTGTCTTGCCCGCCCGAGTTTGATGAGGCATAATAGATTTATCGGATCAGGAAGAGCGATTCGAAGAAAATAAAAATTCACTTGATGTTGCGTTGTTAACCCTGTATAATTTAATCTTTAAAGGAAATCGAAATGACTGCTGAAACCAAGATTGTGAACTACACCCCGGAACAAACCGCTAAGGTTGTGGCCGACTACCAAGCCGGTATGACCGTTGAAGTTATCGCTGAGGCGGTTGGCAAGACCGCTCGTAGCGTGATCGCTAAACTGAGCAAGGAAGGCGTCTACGTCGCAAAAGGCAAAACTGCTGGTAAGCGTGACATGCTGAAGGCTGAGATGGTTGCTGAGATTGCCAAGTTCGTCGGTAAGACCGAAGAACAGGTCGAGAGCCTGGAAAAGGCTACTGGTCCGGCTCTGATGGCGGTCCTGACTGTCCTGAAGGCGCAAGCCGAGCAGCTCGATGCTGCTATGGATGCTCAAGCGCTGGCTGAAATGACTGAGTGATCTAATCGGGGAATGAAAATTCTGTCTTGCATTCCCCGGTCTTTTGTTCTATAATAATTATTCTGAAGTCGAGAAAAGCAATAAACGAAGTAAGACAGTGTCTTGATTGTGATAGTTGTTTGATGATATAATATTTACTAGAGATGCTGTGATAAGCATTAGTTAGAAGATCGTGGATAGCCGAGGTTGGTGCGAGCTACTAGAACTGAGAACCGTTAGTATCACCTACTGAGTTCAAAGCTATGCGGCTCAAATTGAGACATCCTGCGGGACTATACAAGTATGACGCTTCTAACGTTCTAGTAAATATTTCTTATAGTGGGTGGAAAGCGGTAGGGTAAACGGAACCAACACGTCCCCGAGCTTCCTTAATTGTTGTGAATCCTGGACTACCATCGTTGGAACGTTGAGTAGCAAAGGGAGCCGACCGACAGCCCTTAAGTTATTTTTAGTTTGTGAGTGTGTACCGGGTATCGAGCCGGTCTAACAAGGAATAAGCTACTACTCACAAACTAAAAATTACTCATAGTCTAAAATTGCTCAGGAGTCTATTTACTCAATGAGTCTGTTTTTGCTAGAGTCTGTTTTTGGCCTGTTCTGTCTAATGGTTAGGACGTTGGGTTTTCATCCCAAAAATAGGAGTTCGATTCTCCTACAGGCTACCAACCCCGGCTGCGCAAGCCGTCTGCCTTCGGCAGAAAATTTGCGAGGTTCTAGCACCTTAAGCTAATGTTATCCCCCTGATGAGCTGATGCAAGTTCAGCGAAACCCTCTGACTGTTTACAATACTAGGTAACTCCGCGAGTAACATCCGGTGACAGTATTACCGGAGGGTAGGGAAGTACTACTGCCCTGTACAGATAATGTACTAAAAAAGCGTTGACTCGCGACCCTGAGTCTAAATCCGGTCCTGGAGATACGTAGCTCCTGATTACAGCTTATCCATGCAACTGTGAAGTATGGAAGGTTCTTAGCGATACCTAGACGACTAAGACTGCACGTAGCATTCTCCTATAAGCCTACGGTGGTGAGATAAAAACCTTGAGAAAGTTCAAAAGCCCTTCCGGTGTATGCTGGTGGGGCTTTTGTTTTGGTGTGAGGACTAGTCCTCACACCAACGGCGCCAATTATACAGTGGCAAACCTACTAGTGTCAAGTCAATAATTACTCAGGCACCGTACCCAGCTTCGCCAGTCTGGTGCCTACGGCACCTATTTGGCGCAGTTTGGTGAACAAATTTACCAAACAACGAAAAAAGCCCCTAATCATTGCGATTAGGGGCTTTTTTATTGATTTTCACTCGTTTCTGGAGTTAAAGCGACTTCTAACATGCGTAATACGTTCTTATTGACTTTTTCTAGAGACTCTAGCAGTTCAACGTTCGTATTTAGCAGTTTAGCGATTCTTTCGATGTATTCTTCCTTCTTAACTGGCACCTCGCCGCGTTTATTGACGTATTCTTTACGCTTGTAGACACCTAGAGAGGCTAATTTGGCTATGATAGACCGCTCAGGTACGTCAAACTCGACCGCTAGGTCGACAGTTGTGGCACCCAAACCGTATAGGGAGAGTAATTTTTGAGTTGTGGTGGCGTCGTATTTCATGATTCTTTGGCTCCAGCCCGGCTTGCCGCCTTCGCGGCAATTTGCTCAGTTGTAGCAAATTGTGGTACTTTTATTCCCATGGAATATGTACCTCATATTCAGGGTATTTACTCTTAGCAGGATGTTCTTTGATAACATTAGTGTTAATCAAAGGTTCTGGAATGTTATCCCAATCGTAAGGATCTAAGATCATATACTTACTACGATTGTTAGGATGAGCACACCAAATCTGGCATAACATAGCCTTAGCATACTTATTCAGACCACCTATTAGACTCTCTGATACTCCTGCTAACATGTGGTACGTTTCTGGGCTGTAAGATTTAGTAACTCCTAGCTCTTTTTTAGATCTAGAAACATAACGTAAGCCTGTATTTCTAATCTGTAGTAGTTCTTCTGGATCATATGGTCCGGGTAGCGGAGGCGCGGTCATAGCTACGTATAGCTCTTTGTCGACCAACCCAGCTAGGTCACTTCGCGACCATTCAGAGAACTTAGTACCATTAGCACGCTTCTGAGCTGCCATGTAAATTGGTACTAGAGAACATACTGGAAGATGCAAACTATCTGTTTGCTGCTTCATTAGACGACCACGAGGGATTTTAGTGATTAGTCTATAAATACCTAGATCGAACTCTGTTTTTACATTCAGGTTCAGGAAATCTTTACAGCTAATAACCCCGTCTACTTTGGTAGGTAGAGTGTAATTACCTAGGTAAGCTAGGAGTTGAGGAGCTAACCAAGACCAGCTGGCTGCGATGTTGTTTTCCTCAGCAAACTTAGTTACTGCCTGCTCATTCGCTACAGTTCGGTAGCTAGCATCAGTATCTGGATCGATATGCGTGATTGGTTCGTACTCTGGAGCATCGTCTGGATTTTCCTCGCTACTAGCATTTCTAGATGCTAGTAAACGAGCGACCGTCCTGTCGTGCATGTTCTTGCCTATAGTATTCAGTAGCTCTAGTTCTTCGTCTACTAGAGCAGAATAGAAGTTCCTATAGCTAGTTTCGATATCAGCGAAAGGTAGCGAGTGAATATCTCGTTTGTTGCTAGGGGTAGTATTTACTTTACCTCTAGCTGAATAGATTGTGAAACTCATTAGTGATCCTAAATCGCAGCAGTTTACGGCCTTCGGCCGCCGATTTGCTGGGATAGAAAAAGTTTAGAATTGCTAGAAAAATTCTTCCTAGCGAGCTGGAGTCGGCGGGTTACCATAAGTTAGCTTTAGTTACTTCAGAGTTCTGATGCGTCGCCGGCAAAATTTGTGAAATTTCTTGAAACTTTAGAAGTTAAAGGTAATTGTTATAATTGATTCCTTATTTCTTAGTAAAAAATGGCTTTTTGGGGTTTAAATATAGTAGTACTTATTTTGCAACAACAAGTTTAAAATAGACTCTATTTCGATATCAGCGGGACCAGAGGCCCGCAGATATCTCATAGATCTATTAATTTGTTTTCTTTTGATAACAGTAATTTTAACACATCCACGGATATTTTACAAATGCTTTTTTAGTAATGCTTCCATAAATTGCTTCTGATAATCTTTAATAAACCAACCCTTATACGTATAACCGCTACGTATTCTTTCTCTAGCGTAAGCTGGTAATTTAAATTCTCTAAATATTCCTGCCATCTCATCTACTGTAACTGAGAATTCTATTCCTTCGTCTGATACTAGTATATATCTAGTAAGATCTGGTGGCGTTAAGTACCAGCCGGATTGAGTTTTACCAGATACATTACTTAATACTCTATTTATAGTACCGGTCGGTATATTATGTTCTCTTTCAAATTCTACTACAGAAGTTTCTATAGTATACTCTATCCCGTTATTATCATACACTCGCTTACATTTTAACTGTTCTCGTTCTTTATGTGGAGTTTCTAGATCTTTATCTACTGTAGCCCATATATGGGTTCTTCCCTTACATATATCATGTACGGAAGACGTAGCTACTCCAGTTTTAGCTACGATTTCTGCATACGAATCTAGCGTATCCGTAAACAGTCTTACTACCTGTTCTATCTGTTCTTTTGTATACTTAGATTTAGGATGATTAATTCCAGACATACCCTCTCCACCTGGTAGTGTATTGAGTGTAGGCCTTAATGTTTCTATATAATATTTTTCTCTACTAAAGAGGTTTTCAAGTGTACACTCTTCTAGTATATCTTTAGAAATAACTGTACTATTAGTATAGGCATTTATCAGTTTGGGCGATCCCTTACCCTTAAGATTATCATGATATCTTAATCGTTTTTCTATATTAGAGGATTGGCCGATATAAAATTGCCCGTCCGCAAAAGTAATTTTGTATATTCCTATCATTTTACTTCCATGTATTTTGTAAACATGTAACTATTATACATGAAAAATATTATGTTGCAAGTTCGATATTTTAATGGGCTTTTGAAGAACGAAAAAGCCCGGGTTTTGAGGCCGGGCTGGGGATTACTTAGGAAGAAGTCCTTTTAGCTGCGCTGCAATATCAGAAACAGCACTAGGTAAATCTGGGTCTCTAGCCGAGTAACAGTAACCGCTGAAAAATTGAAACCAAGCAATTAGATTTTCAACTTCTTTTACTGTTAATACTATTTCAGTCTGCGTTGTCAAATTGATCTCCTACGGTGTTTAGCAGTTCGCCAATCATGCCCTCTAGATCAATAAGCTGGTAGACCTCAGCGTATGCCTGGGTTACCATAGCCGTAGTAATCTTCTGTAGCTTAGGCGATGGCTTGATTTGCTTCCCGATCACGTCGGCAAGGTTGGCGACCACTAGAGCGTTGAACGGAGTCTGTGGTAGCGATGGGAACTTCTTGAACAGAATGTTTTGAGCCGTTGCATTAGCAAGACGCCCTGTTTCAAGATAAGCTGCTTGAACTGCGGCAGCCTTATTAGTGGCGATGATATTTTCTAGCATAGTTTCTTTCTTAGTTGAGAGTGTGGTGCGATCAGCTGGTCGCGTGGCTTTAGATTTATTTACTAGCAGGCCAGGAGTGCCCCTTACTAGTAGCCTGTCTAGGCCAGCGGATACATTATTAGTATCTGTTTGTAGATTTCCTTGAGGATCTTCGTGGTACAGCTTATTAGTAGCAGGATCATAGCGCACTAGATTAGTACGCCCCAGTCAAAGTTCTCAGACGCTGGAATCCATCCGATCTTTTGCTTATCTATCTCTAGTAGAAGACCTCTGTCATAGACAGGTTTATCGTCCCAAAGGTAGGCACATTCAGTACCATCCTTGATAACTCTATACTCGGTGTTAGGCTCCAGTCTATGACCTGTCTTTAATCGGTAGGAATACATGATAATGTCTCCTGTGCTTCTAGCCAAGACTGTAGCTCAAGAGGTACCCACATACCAGTTTCTTGAAACTTCCAGTGGCCGTATTCTCTGTATACTGTGATAGTTCTAGTTTTAGGTAAACCTAAAAACCATACACGGGGTACAGTAACATCTAAGATTGCTACAGTAAGAGGGTAGCGTACCTTACCTCGATCAACAACATGTGTAATTTTAAAGTTAGAGTATTTCATCAGTTTAATTCAATCCAGATTAGTCCTAGAATAGTACCAATAACAGTTACTATCCCAGGGTAGGCTATTAATAGTATAAAGCCACGCTGGCCATTCCATGGGATTGTAGTAAGCCAATCACCTACTAGTGCAAAATAGGTAATATCAGCACCCCACAATATCCACGGCCATATAACAAACAGTACAACTGCTATAAGCGTTTTAGACATTATTAATAATCCAAACGTTGATATGGGCCATGAGAATCCCAGTAAACATAAGCCACATGTCACGGGGGTCGGTACCGACCAAATACCAAAGAATACCAGCAATTAGGTAAATTATTAGATATTGAAGCATAGCTTAGGATTAAAGTTAGGGTTCATTTCGTGACCGAAATAGCCCATAGGGTTGCAAAGCATCCTAGTATCACCAATGAACATATCAACTGAATCATGAGTATGGCCAAAAAGCCAAGTAGTATCCTTTAGCTCAGCAATATAGTTACCCAGATTGTTAGCGAAGTACTTGTTGAAAACAAGATTACCAGTAGTACGAAAACGCTCGCTAATGCACTCCATAGCTGGTAGGAAGTGAGTAACGATAACCTTCTTATAATCATTGTCACTAGCTATGTTGTAGCAATCCTTGATCCCACTTATCGCAGAATTGTACTCGGCAGTATAATCCGCGGTACTAGATCCCTTGATACGTCGGAAGTCACTGATGCTAAAACTAGCGGCAGCCTTAGCCCGATCATCATTGCCAAAATTGGTATACAGACACGAGCCGAAGAAGAATACTCCATCAACAATGATGAAGTCTCTAACGTCTAAAAAGTACACATTTTCGGGAAGCTTAGATACAAACTTCTCATAGTCCCAGAAGGTTCCAAATTCCTGGCCATATTCTTCATGGTTACCCATGACGTAGATGACATGCTTGTAACGCTTGGCAAATTCCTTAAGCGTGGACAGGGTATTAGCCCGACCCACGTTGATATCACCAGCCAGCACTAGAACATCTGCATCAGTTTGAAACGAGTCAAACATGGCAAGATGAAACTTAGCCGCAGTAGGCCAGAACTCAATGTGCAGGTCGGAAAGTAGTTGAATTTTCATGCTATAAGTGTTAGGATGCCACCAACAGTGATGGCGATCCAAGCTCCGTCAATTTTAAAATATGCAGCAGTAAGTCCTGCTAGCATTACTGTTATGCCGATAAATCGGTCTTTGTATTGCGATTTCATAAAGAAATTATATTAGATTTTACTCAATGAATCAAATTCAGAATAAGTCTGGTTGTCGGGCAACATGGTGATAGGCAGAAGCACCACATAGTGTACTAGTATTACGCATGAACGCAGCAAGTTGCCTAGTTATATTCATGCGTAAGTCATTAGAGTTGATATATCGTGCAGTTGGGTGCTTGCATTCTTTAGTATTATCGTCGTATAGAATACACGACTCACATGTTTTAACCGGCATAGAATATATGATTCCCTCGTTTAGTTATAGGTACTTGCTTCTTAGCCCAAGCTGGATACTTACGCATATTAGCACTATGATAGTAGATAGCCTCAGTAGGGTAGTTCATACCAGACATAGCGGCGTATTTGGCTATCTCATATTCTGGACCACTAGGCTGTTTTTGCTTCTTTAGTGTCCAACTGAATTGAAAGGGCTGATATACTACACCACAGATCGAATCTGGATAGTCTGGGTGCTTAGTACGATTTAGAACCACTTTTGCAACCATCCTCTGGCCATCTATAGGTTCTCCTCGTGCCTCGTAATAGACATTATCTACTAGACATTTGAACTCCTTCTTAGATAGCCAATTATAGTTATGTTTACCAGGTGACACAGTAAGTGCTGTCACTAGTAGCGTTAGTACCGCCGCGCGTTTGAACATGTATTGAACCCATCTACCTCTCTAGAGAGCTCTCGACCCTGTGGCTGCTTAAATCCAGTCCACGTAAAGGTCTTAGCTCTCTCCATTTGATTATTGAATACCTGCGCACGTTGTACTAGATTAACTACAACCGGCATTGCCAATTCGTGATGCTTAATAGCAGCTTCTAGCTGCTCTTTGACTTTGGGATGTAGTTGTGAGTAAACTACGTCGTTGAAGACAGCTAGGCAGGCTTCGTAAGTTGCGTTCATGCTGCAAACAGTTTTGTTCCTAGGGGGTACTTTGATAGATCAGCTAGGGCAAATAATGCTGGTCGAGTACCCTCAAAAAAGTGTCCACGATTCCAGTAATTGTTCTCTACCCTAATTTCTGCTACGGGTTGTGCGGCCTGCGCGGAAGCGATCTTCCACGCTGCCCACGCGATGTTCTCAGGGGGTTCGTGGTAAATCGACATCGGCTGTGCAAGCCACCAGACTGCGAATACCTTGTGCTGATCGCGCATTTATGTGGCTTCCTGCTGTGGCTGCGTGGCGTCCCCAACGAACTTCACAGACCGCAGCAGGGCGCGATCAAGCGCCGCCTTCTCGTCGACTGTCAGCGCTACCAGCTGCGCGGCCGGCCCGCCATCGCACGGCCCCCCGTTAGGGTTATTGCAGCGCGGGCACTGCGTCAGAAACGGAGAACAGTCGGCAGCCGGGTTGAAGCCTTGCGCAATATTTACGGTTCTATTTTCTAGCCTTTCAGTAAGCTTTATATTCTTAGCCACCGCATCTACGTATAACACAGATACTACTCGTAAATCAGATTCTAGAACCCTAACCTTTTCCATCTTCCCTACTAGAAGTTCAGATAATACTCTTTCATCAATACTCATTCTCTATCCTTATTCATAGCTTCTTGGTACTCACTAATATCTAATGGTGCTTTAAGTGCTTCATAGCGTAACATGTACTCAATACCATATTGATGCGCGCGTTCGCATTCAGCATTCTTAACTAATAGGATTTCTCTATTAGCCTGTTCTAACTTAGCTAACTCTTGAATTGTCCTAGCCGCCCTCATCATAGTTGCATTAGGTGGACGTAGAGTACCATCTGCTTTAATTGTCGGCTCTGTAAGCCCACGTAGTAAAGATTCCATAATTTGTTTTTAGAGTTTTGATGATTTATTATACGACAATAAGCGGCAAAAAGCAAGTCCTATTTTTATGCTCTGCGCCAACCCACCGCCAGAATTTTGCATTTGTGTTGGACGTCCCCATATGCTATAATATGTGTTGATGGGAGATTACATGCACGAATATGTGAAAGAACTAGAAGAATTAATTGCCAACGTGCTTCTGCCAGTGTATATAGAACACTATAGACTGCTTGGCAGGCCTAATCCGACCAAAGATATAAACCAAAAGTTGCTACAGGCTATGCGAAAGAAAAAGAAGGTGCCAGCGATTCTGCAAAAATCTTCATATGGATAAACCAGCGATATTATTATTTCACGGCCTAGCAAGCAATCCCAAGGAGTTGGCCTATATCGCCCCTTTTGAGGATGTAATCCGTGGACGACAGTAATTATTCTAGTCGAAAATTCCTGCTGACGGCCTTCGCCGTGTTGTCCCCTATAATCCTTCTAGTAACTCATCATTTAGATGCCGCAGTATATGCTGATATTACTAAATGGGTAATAGGTCTGTACTTCACTGGTAATGTAGTCGAAAAAATTGGACTTGTTCCCAAAGCTTAATCATGGCATAATTGATTTATCAATTGGAGATAACACTATGACTACGACAGCAACGGTTTTTGATTGGGAAGACTTTCCTACTGAGATTAAAGACTACTTTGATGAATGTGTAGAAATGATTACTGATACTAGTTCAGATAGTCTAGTGGAATTCCCCCTAGACTGGACTATTGATGATTTCGATCTAGAAATAGAAGAAGATCAGTCTGTTCCAAGCTATGTTGATGCCTATTTCGAGGTAGTTACGTATCTCAAGGCTAATATGATTGCAGACACAGAACTAGCAATCATCAACTAATTTTAGCGCGGTGTATAGCACTGACCGCGGACGAGGGTAATGCCCAAGAAACAACTCAGTAGCTTATAATGTGGCGATCACGTAGAGGCGTTGAACACTTCTACTATAAGCTGCATAAAGGACTATAATTCGTGGTTCTGCACGTAGTCCGGATGGGAATCGAGTTATGCGTATAATCTAACATAATACCGACCCATCTTACTGCCTAAGTCGCCGTGGACTATAAGCACGAGGTTCGGAAGAACTACATCAGGTAATTACTATTAAGAGGGTCGCTCCATTCTATTAGTATGATCTAAATGATGCGGGTGCTAGCTACACCCAAACAAATCCTGAGTAGCTTGGAATATGCAGCACACAGGTGGGCCTTCGGTGCAATGCTGGAGGGATTCCTCTCACGAGGAATCAACCTAGAACATATTGGATGTTCTAGGTTGATTCTTTAAACAAGTAAATATGACAAAACAAGCAATTTGGCCTTTCCCTACAACTGTAAGTGATCCATATGGTCCCGGTTCAGCATATCATAGCTGGAATCAGGCCATTAGCCATATCGTGGATACTCCTGAAGAGTTTTTCGACTTTGAAGAAACCACCGAGGAAGATGGTACACTAGAATTTATGGGCGAAACAGACCCAAACGGACTAGATTTAAATAGTCCAGGAGCAAAAGCTGATGCAGGAAAAAATCGTGTATGGCTCTTCATGGCAGGCTTTAGTCGTGCTCTGGAAGAAGTATCCAAAGTTACTACTATCGGCGCTAATAAGTATACTCCTAACGGTTGGGTTGATGTTCCTGATGGTCAGGCTCGCTATATGGACGCTTTTGGTCGCCATATGCTTAAGCTTGGTAGCGGCGAGCTTATGGATGATGGCGTTACTGGCACAGGATGTTACCATAAAGCAGCCATGATATGGAACTTACTAGCAGCATTCGAATTAGGACTTCGCGAAAATGAAGGTTGAAGTTAATATTAAAGAGTCACACGAACCTAATGCTAAAGTATTAGGTTTTGTAACATGGTTATCTCCCCCTAGCGGGATTCATAATCATACTCTTTCAGCAGGTTATATGTATAATTCAGTTACTGGAGAAGAGAAACTCTTAGAATATGCATATGTTCCAGACGCTGTATATAAAAGGAATATGTGATGTTCGGAGCTTTTGCACTACTAGTATTAATTGTACTAGTTATTTCAGCATGGCAATGTAAATGAATTTGATTGAGCGAACGTTGTATAAGTCTCGTAAATCTTTACTTGAGGCTTGTGCTGAAAATGATATACAATACTCTTCTGAAATCGAGATTTGCCTAATGCAATGTTCAAGTTGCGGTATTTGGCTTCTTGAAATACCAGTTGATGACGATGGGCTTGAAACCTGTCAATTATGCTTGGATTCTTATGGACGCTAGTACTATTGGCGATAGGATTGAAGCAATGCTTTACATACTTCTAGCGATTATGTTAGGGGTACACTTATTACTTAGGTGGTTCTTATAATGGATAATATGCTAGGCTACGAACTTAGCGATGAGGGTTCGATTCCTTCACTACCGACCCATTTTTGACCTTGTTTTTGGATTCCTTACATGTTATAATTATTTATATATTGGAGGAATCATGGACGATAAACTAGAGGCTATACTATCTATACTAGAAATAGACCCAGAACTACAAGTTAAAAAACCTATAAGAGGTAAAACCGGAATCACAATAAGGGAGTTAGTTAGGGCATTACTAACTACTAACAGTATACAAGATAGTGCTAAATTACTTGGCTATAGTGATAATCCTATTAAACAAATAATACGTCAACATTTAGCTCCTAGATTTCCTAATAGATCCTACGAATTTGGTACAGGAAAAGGTACCTTTCCGTGGAGAACTAGCTTATTAGCTCTTATTGGTCATAAATTCTGTAATAGCTGTAATTCTGCCAAGCCGTTGGATTACTTCTATAATAATACTAGTCAATTCTCAGGGAAAGCTTCTTTTTGCAATAGTTGTTCATTAATATATTCAAAGAAACATAAGTTTTACATTGCCGAGCGAACCCCTAGTTGGTCAGATTTAGACTTAATAGAAAACTTCTACCATAATTGTCCAAAAGGTTACCATGTAGATCATATAATCCCACTTAGGGGAGAAACTGTATCTGGACTACATATTATTAGTAATCTACAGTACTTGCTACCTACCGAAAACAGAACTAAAAGTAATAACTTCAAATGACTAAACAACTCTTTATTATTGATTACGAGTGCGCACATTGGTGCGGCGGCCCGTCCAACGTAGTTGTTTGGGCTGAAGATGCAGACGATGCGCGCGAAGTAGCTTCCTATCACATGGAAGAAGAAATGCGAGAACTTTTCTCTGATGAATACAGGGACGAGTGTGATGAGGAAGATTGCGAACACAGCGATGAATCAGCCGTAACTATTAACTCAGTAGAAGAATTTGGACCAGACCACGAAGAGTGGCAATTCTTTCTAGACCCTTCACAGTCACAGTTCTATCCGATTATTGGCGAACCCGACTAAATGTATCACAGTCTGTCAGTCGTCCAATGGATAGGGCCGCATTCTTCTAAAGTGCTTATAGAGGTTCGATTCCTCTCTGACGGACCAATTAATATGACTGATAACTTATTTCAGTACCCTGAACAGTGGAAGCTATTTGGGGTAGTACCTAGAACACCATTACCAGAAGTAATGTATCTGGAGGGTGAAGAAGCCTGGATCCAATGGGATCTAGCAGTTAAACTACAAGATAAACGCAATGGGCTATGAAGACGACGACGAACGCGAAGAGCGGCGTCAAA
>OFQZ01000464.1_pt1 | contig 13856 bp, 18 predicted proteins | sample 1543011 | NCBI WGS metagenome assembly OFQZ01 (sample SAMN07774216, study PRJEB24372) | wastewater metagenome | isolation source: Exp Tend NO 0WW | collected 2016-02 | reverse complement strand
CGGCCGTGCATGCGATTCCCTCAGCCGTCATGATGACCCCCCACGCCACGAGCGGCACCAAGCCGAAGATCGGGATGGACGCCGCGGCCGAGAAGAGCCAGGGCAGCACCAGCAGGAATGCGCCGATAGTGAAGTGTCGGTAGCCGGCGGCCGACAGGTAGGCGCGGGCCCTGGCCGTCATCGCTCGTGGGGAGTGGTCAACGAGGTTGAGGGGAGTCAACGGGAACGCTCCTTCGGATTTGGTTGGGGGCGTCAGCCGGTCGAGTCGAGCAAGCCGAGCCCGAGCCGGATGAGCGCGCTACTCTGCTGAGTCAGCGCACGGACCTGAGCCGCTACCTGAGCGGCGGTCGGCGGGGACAGCGCGAGGTAGTCGCCGTTGCTGGCCAGTGCGTTGATCGCGAGCTGGCGCAGCGCCGCCTCATTCCTCCTTGCCACCAGGGCCGCCTTTAGCGCAGGGGGTTCGGCAGCCAGCTCGGCTTCGGTCTTGTCGCGCGGACTCCAGCTCACCACCGGGACGCCGCTGGACACCTCCACGCCCCGCTCCCACGTCGTGGTTGGGGTATCGGGTGGCTTGGGCGTATCGGCGACCTCCTGCCAGCCTGATCCGGTCGGCTCGGACAGCGCAGCGGACACGACGGCCCCGGCCACGACGCGCGCCCACATCAGAGCCTCCCCAGCGCGATCCACCGAACTACCGTCCCGGTGGTCGTCCCGCGGCACAGCCAGATTTTCGCGTCGGTCTCGGTGACCTCCGTCGCTCCACACCCCAGGATGTCGCTCGGCGTCGTGGATGCTGCGGTCGCCTGGACGTTGGGCGTATCGGCGAAAGGGGTCGGGAATGTGATCGTGGCCGACTTGGGGGTCCCGGCCGTGGTTGGAGTAATCGTCACATTGCCCGACACGGCCACCAACCCGCCGGCGCCTTGATTCAGCAGCGACGCAGGCACCGCCTGCCCCGTGGTGAAGAACGTCGGCGGGACCCAGGCTTGCCACGGCACGTAGGTGTTCACGGTGTTCGTCCGGTAGACGACGACCGTAAATCCGGTCGTTGTGATGGACCTGACCGTCACCCCCTTGAGTGTGCCGCCAGCCACCACGGATGCGGGCGTGACCTGAACGACGGGAGCGACGGCGAAAGCAGTTGCGAACTTGACCGCAACCTCGGTGGGGGTGTTCGCGACCGGAGTCACCTTCACAATCCCGGACGCGGCAGTCGGCCCGATCGCCGCGTTTAGTTGCGCAGCGGTCGCCACAAGGCCGTTGGTGAATGAATAGCCCATCAGTCCACCGCCGACCAGTAGACGGTCGTCGCGATCGCCGTAGTGCGGTACATCCACAGCACGAAACCGGTAGACGTCAGGCTGGCCACAGAGACCCCCTTCAACTCCGCGAACGGCACCGACGTCACGGCCGTCAGGACAACCTCGGGCGTCGTCGCGAACGCGATGGGGAACGTCACCGACTGGGAAGAATCGACGCCAGCGGTAGGCGTCATTGTGACAGCACCACACTGGGCGAAACCGCCCGGGTACTGCCGGTTGTTCAGGTTGGCCGCGGTGACCTCATCGCCCGCCCGCCATGGCCCAGCCAGGCCACCGCCCGGGCCGGCCAGCCAGCCAGCGCCGACCACGCCTCGAGTTGCATCCCCAGCGAGCATGATTCGGTCCCGCGCGTCCGAGTCGGTGGACACTCCGAGCGACCATTCAGATGCGCCGAGCGTCTCCGTGACGCTCTGTACCACGCCTTGCTGCGTGGACGCCGGAAGCTGGGAGGGCAGGCCGGGGATTGACAGGATCGAGCCGGACTCCAAGAGCGCCAGGGAGTCCGGTGACGGGATGGTCAGCAGGTCGAACAGTGCCACGGGGAAACTCGGCTCCCCGGTCGGGCCGACCACCAGCCAGTCCGCTACCGACCGACCGGCCGCATTGGTCAGCACGCCGGGCAGGTCGATTGCCGAGCGGTATTCCGGAGCCGTCTCGGTGGCCGTGTAGGTCGAACCGTCCGGCCACGTCATGACCGCATCGGTCGGATCGCCTGCCGGGTTCGCCGACCACTCAACGCCCAGGCCGATCACACCCGCGTCCGCCGTCACCGTCGCCGGGGTGTAGTCGTAGGCGGATTGCCGGATCGTGCCATCCCCCAGGCAGAAGATGCGCGCCAGGGATCCGCGGGCATAGCTGCTGATGATGTCCAGCGGAGTCGAGCCGTCCGTCTTCACCAGCACCACGGCGGGATCGGTCCCTTGGGTGCCGACCGTCACCGTCAGCCCTGCCCACGCCATCAGGCGTTGGATCGCCGTTGACATGGTGAACATCACGGCCGGGCCAGTGGCGATGTTGGTGAACACGCCTGCCGGGGTGGTGCCTGACCAGATCGCTAGGTGCTTGACCTCTCCGGAGAACATGCGTGCCCGGCCGGACTCGACGGCGAACGCGCCGCCGACCGATACCAGGGACGACAGCATGCGCACCGAACTATGCCGGGTGCCCGTCGTGGATGAGCTTTGCAGCTTGACCGTCGTCGGGGTGACGTAGAGGTGCTCCATCCCGCCGGCCCATGTCGCCGTGGTGGTGGATAGCACGTAATCGATCGGGTCGCCGTTCGTGTCGAGCTTCGTCTCGATCGCGCTCATCTTCTTGGTAGACGTGTCATACCAGATGCCGAGCGAGTAGGAGTCGGTGCCGACCTGGCACACGTAGCCGTCTTTCGCGCCCGGGTAGATGAACACCGACAACGACCACGACGTAGGCAGGTCGACGGTCCCATCCGACTGCAAATAGAGGCCGCTGTCGGATGCTGGCGTGAAAGTCATGCCGCCGCTGGAGTCGGTCGGGAAGACCGTGCCGGCACCCCAGGCCATTTCACCGCCGGTCTTCCACTGCTGCACAGCCAGGCCAGGCCGGGAGTAGGAAGACTGATCGGACGCGGCGGCAGACTCGGGATCGGTCAGCGGCCAGTAGGCGAGCGGGCCCAGGGCGGCGGTGGACTCGACAGCCACGGAGCGCAGAGCTTTGAGCCCCGCCATGCCGAAATGGTCGATAGTTGACCACGTGACCCGGCAATCCGTCGCCGTCTCATTGCCGAAGGTCAGCACCTCGGAGTCAAGGAAGCCGTAATGCCGCGCACGCCACGATCCGCCGATGAAAGCGGTAAACCGGACCGGGCGGAAGCGGATTAGGTACGGGTAGTGCGGGGAGCCCGGACGGCGCGGGGTGAGCACGCCATCCGAGTTGTCCAGCGTGAAAGACGCCGTGCCCACCATGGCCGCGCCGTCGTCGGCCACGCCGCGCTGTATCTGCAACGACGCGCCCGACTCGCTCCACAGCAGCCGGGACGTCACGTCGAGCCATGACCCGTTGACCAGATGCTCAAGCTTCACCTGAGGAATGCCAGCCATCTGGGACCTCCTCTTTAGAAGCGCAGGGTTCCGCCGCGGCCGCGCGATTGCTTGAGCTTCACCAGTTCGGCCTCAACCGCCTTGGCGAACGACAGCGGGACGCCGGGCGGCGCGTTGATGATGATCGTGGTGCCGCCCGAACCGGACGCGCCTGCCTGATTGGCCATGGCGCGCGACTGCCCGTTGCTGTAGACGCGCGAGCCGGTCGGGAGCTGCATCAACTCTGGGCCGGCCTCGCCCACCCACGTCATGGCGCCGGACGGCGCGTAACGGGTGCCTGAAGCTGCGTAGCGCAGGAACCCGCTACCGCTGCGCTTGTCCACCCGGTAGGTCTGCGGACCCGAGCGGGTCAGCCCCACGCCCACCTTGATCGTGTTGCGCTGCCGCTTCAGTCGAGCGATCGCGTCGTCAACCTTTTTCACGCCCTTGGTATCACCCTCGGACTTCAGCCTGATCCGCTGTTTGTTGAGCTTCGCGATATTGGCGTCGATCTCGGACATCTTGCGTTTCGACTGGGAGTCATCCACCCGCGGCTTTACAACCGGATCGGGCGCCTTCGCAAGAGCTGTGATCCCGTCCGCTACGGTCTGAATCCCCGTCGCCGTCGTCCGGAGCTTCTTCGCTGCGTCCCCGAGCCCCAGCGCTTCCGCAGCGCTGGCCGCCGCGCCGACGATCATGCCGAACGTGCTGACGGCCGTTGCTAGGACCGGGAGCAGGAAAGCCTTAATCAGGGACCAGATGCCTTGGATCGCGTCACCCAGCAGAGCAAACCCGGCGGTAGCGCCTTCCATGACGGCAGGGTTCTGCTCGGCCCAGTCCAGCACGCCCTGACCGGCATCGATCAGTCCCAGCATGGCTGGCTGGAGCTTCTCGCCGATGTTCTCCTGGAGGTCGCCGAAGCTGGCCGCGAGGATCTTCTGCTTGGTCTCGGCCTCGGGGAGTTGCTTGGTGTAGCCGCCGACCGTCGCCTGCAAGCCTTCGAGGGTCTGCCGGTAGTTCTCGGCCGGGTCTTTGCTCGCCTTGAAGCTGAAGCCCAGCTCTTTTGCCAGGCGGCCAGCGCCACCGAGAGACTTGCCCATCGCCTTCGCAGCGTCCGGGATGCTCTTGCCGGTGCGGTTGGCGTAGTCCACCAGTAGCGGCGTCATCGTCTTGAGCTGATTGCCGGTCAGCTTGTACCGGGCCAGCACTGCCTGCCCTGAGGCAATGTCGTCGGCGTCCGCGCCGGTCTTGCGCTGCAAGGCTTGGTTGTATTCGCGCAGCTTCTCGATGTTGACCGACGCGACCTTGGGGAAGCGCTTGTAGGCGTCCTCCAGTTGCTTCTGTGACTTCTCGGCGTCGGCGAACGCTTCGAGCGAGCCCTGAGCAAAGTCCACAACGGCAGGAATCGCAGCCAGTGCCGCGCCTGCGATGCCGAGCATCGCGACCTTGCCGACCTTGCCGACCTTGCCCAGCTTCCCGCCGGTCTTCTCGGCCTCGCCCTGCACCCCGCGCAGCGTGGACGAGGCGGACTTGTCGGTGCCCAGTAGGACCAGCTTGAGGGCAGTGTCAGCCACGGGCCTGCCTCTCCCTTACGTAGTCCTCGGCCCAGTCGCGGTAGGTCTCCCACTCGGCGTAGGTGAGGCGCAGGATGTGCCAGGGGTGCAAGCCGAACAGGTGGGCGAACAACGGGCGCCGCGTCTCGATCTGACCCTCCATCGACACCGTGGGGCGTCGCCGCCAGGTGCCTACCGGGATCACGCGGCGTCGGCTTTTCCCCCTTCGTCCCCGTCGACGTAGAAGTCCAGGTCATCCCAGGTCCACATGCCGAGGCAGTCGCCCAAGTTAACCGTGTCGCCACCCAGTCGCATCGAGCACCAGATAGCCACTGCGAGGGAGAACTTGAACTCGGGGTGTGCCTGCTGAGCCTCGGCGTCCGGTTGCGACTCAATCTCCATCGCCAGCGCTATCAGGTCGTCCCACGTCCGCGCGTCGGTGAACTCCTGGCCCTCGCCCTTCAGCCAGTGCTCGACCTTGATCTGGTCGCGCACCAGGATTTTACGCAGGTCGCCGTAGGGCAGCTTGCGCCCGGCGATCACATACCCGCCACTCATAGTCCCAACTCCTTGAACACGTCGCGAAACACTTTCTCGAACTCGGCGCGCGCCTCGGGCGGCACCGATTGGAACGCCTCGGAGAACGTGCCCTCGGGCACGCTCTGGGAGGCCCAGTTCTTCCGATTGCCGTAGACCGGGTGGCTGACTACTCCGCGGCGGTCGATCGGCGACAGTTGAGACTTGCGGCGATTGCCGACCCAGATGTCCACGCCCGACCCGCGTAGCGCTGTGGTCACGCGGGAGCCCCGGAGCCGGTCGCGCAGACCACCGCGGGCCGGCATCGGGTCTGAGCCTTCCTCGCGGACGTGCTCACCGATTGGCTTGGCGGCCTGACGTAGGCGCTTGCGGATCGCCGCGGCCACCTTGCGATCTGCACCCTTGAGCTTCGCCGCGAATCGGTCGTAGTCCGACGCGTCGATGTTCACAGCGTCGTATCGGCGGTCCGCTGAATGATCTGCATCAGCGGGTTCGTCCCGTTCTCCAGTGCGGTGAAGTTGCATGCCGCCTTCGTCGTGTCGCCGGACGGCTTCGGCAGCTCGCCGTCAAGCCGAATATTCGCGAGCGCCACCTGCAGCGTTTCCAGCCCGGTCGACAGCGCGCCCGCGGTGAAGTTCGCTACCAGCGTCAGGTCGGTGTCGGCGAGGAAGCCATCCCGGTACACCGTGTCGGAATACTCGATTCCGAGCGTGCCCGTCACCGCAGCCAGCCCGGGGATCGGGATTGACTTCTTGCCAGCACCGCCAGCCAGGAAGCGGGCCACGTCGGCGTTGCGGGCGACGTCCATCGAGAAGTTCGTGATGTTCGCCAGCGCCGTGCCGCCGATCGCCAGTGTGGTCGCGCTCGGTGCGGTGTAGGCGCCACCGAACAAGCTCGCGCCTGCGAACGAGAAGAGGTTCGCGCTGGTCGTGTAGGTCGCCGTCGCCAACGCCGTCGCCGTCGCCATGTCGCGAGCGTCGATGTCGATCTTCAGCTTCAGGATGTCGGCGTTGTCGAGCGCCAACCCCCATGACGGGATCACGCAGCCGGTCGCGGTGAACGGGTCGATCACCGTCGAACCGTCGGACTGGATCCGCGGCACGCCCAGCTGGCCCGTGAACGGCTTCAGTGCGCCGCCGAGGGTGTGGTTCACCTGATACGTGGCGCCCGAAACGAGGGTCGGAGTCGGCTGGACAGCGCCGCCGCAGATCAGATACCACAGCAGGCCGAAGCTCCGCGACAACACCTCAAGGTTGAACGAGCCGCCGTAGTCGCCGTTCGGGGTGACCCGACGGTTGGCGCGCGGACCGATCGTACCCACCCGCAGGCCAGAGCCCTGGACGCGGTTCGGTCGGTAGTCGAAGCCGTCGCCGGCCATCAGCTCATAGAAGCGGTCCACAACGACCGGCGTGCCGTAGGTCGCCTCGGCCTTCACGCCGAACTGGGCATCGAGAACGGTAGCCATCACTCACCCGCCTTGTCTTCATCGTTGGTCGCGGGGGCCGGCACGCGCTCGGCAACGCCCTGCTTGAGCAAGCTCTTGGCGGTATCGCCGGTCGCCTCGAATCGGTCGCCGGGCTTCACGGTGATGCCGAGTGTGGGGATGTCGACCTCGAACGGGCCGATGTACTTCAGGTCCATGTTTGGTTGCTCCTCAGATGCGCGCCGCGAACTCCACGCGGGCAGTGATGATGGCCAACGCACCGTCTTCGGTCTGGCCCTGGTCGTAGTCAATCCCGGTAAAGTTCGTTCGCACCATGCCGGGAATGCCGAGGCGGGTATCTTCGCGCAGCACGTCCTGCACCTCGGCGAGGATCGCGAACGCCGAATCGCGCGCGCCCTTCATGGATGCGTCGCCGTCCAGCACGTAGACCACCAGCGTGAGCGTGCCTGACTCGTTCCGGCCCGTCGCGGTGACAAGCGGCCACTCCTGGGTTGCAGTGGCGGCAGGGGTTGGGGTGGTGGATTCGGGGTCGGAGATCCCGACGTAGAGCCAATGGCCGATCTCCCACGATGTGGGCAGGCCGTCCTGGACGAGGACCTGCGAATCGTTGGAGAAGCGGTCGGTCATCTGACTCACGAGCGCGTCGATCAGGTCAGGGATCACAGAGGGTCGGCGCAGTGTGGTGGTCACGGCCAGCGCTCCCATCGGTATGACTCGATCAGTTCGGAAACGCGCCAGGGCATCGCGTGCGCAGCCCCCGGGGTGTCGGCTCGGGTGCTGCCGCGCCGGAAGCTCCACAGGTGCAAGAACTGCTCCTCAATCGCCGTGTAGACCTTCGGCGGCAACACAGCCCAGCCGGCCATGTAGGTCAACTGGTAGGCGCCCGGGGGTAGGCCGTGCATGATGCCTGCGCCATCGACGTAGGTGGATGCCCATGATGTCAGCGCCACCCCGCTGCGGCTGATCGCAGTCGTTGGGCCGATGTATGGGCCGACGGGCAGCGCCAGTCCCAGCCCGCCGTTCACTGCCGAGACGGTCACAGGCGTCGGGGCCAGCGGACCGACCACCTCGGCTACCTGCTGCTCGGCCGCCTCGATCATCCGCTGGACTTGCTCGTAGCTGTAGCGCGTCGTGGGCACTGGGGAGTTGCTGATGAGCATCTTGGCCCCATCCAACGTCAGCACACTCATTCAAGCCCCCTCGGATTGTTGGGCGTGCGCGGCGCTTCTCGCCGAAGCGCCGCGCTCAGCGGTCAGTTGGACAGGCGCTCGACGGTCTCGCCGGCCGACTTCTCCGCAGCTGCCTGCAGCTTGTCGTGCTGCTTCTTGGTCGCCTCGATCGTCGGGTCCTGCTTGACCGCGGCGGCAGCCTCGGCCTTGTCGGTGGCCCGCTTCGCGTCGTCCGCCACGGATACGGCCTGCTCGGCGAACTGTCGCTTCGCGGCCTCGACCGCGAAGTCCTTGTCGCCGATGATCTCGGGGTTGGTCTGGTCTGGGGTGCCGTCCGCCTTCAGCGACAGCATGGCCACACGGTCATGCGGCACTGCGGCATCCGCCACGTTCTTCTCGTTGGCCTCGGCCATTGGGTTGCTCCTTCTCGGTGGATGGGTGGGCGCGGGTCTGAGCCACCCGCGCCCGGTTTGCCCGTTGGCGTCAGGCGGTCGCCGTGGTCTGGAACACGCGGACGGCCTGAGCGTCCTGGAGTGTGCCGTCCGCACGCTCGAAGCCGAGGAACCCCACCTGGAGGTAGTCGGCGTACCGCTCCGTCAGGCGCAGCATCTGCAGGCCCTTCACGATGCGGATGACGTAGGCCGCCTTGATGTCGCCGAACAGCAGCGACTTGGACGACGCGGCCAGCGTCGGCATGTCGTTGTTGATGACGAACGGGTAGCTCGCGATCGTGCTGGGCACGTCCGCGCTGAGGGCCGGTTGCCACAGGTACTGGCCATCGGTGCCCTTGAGCTTGCGGATCGCCTTGCGCACGGTCTTGTGCATCATGAACTTCAAGCCCGGGGCGCCGTCGTAACCGTCACCCAGCGCCTCGGTCAGGTCGATGATGTCATCACCGGAAATGCCCTTCGTGGAGGCGAAGGAGCCCGTACCCGTGACGCCCACCGTCGCAGAGGTCACAATGCCGTCCGGCTGCAACGTCCCGGTACCCACGGTGAAGTGGTTGTTCAGGATGCGGCCGACGCGGGTGCCGAGCTTGCCCTGGAGCCACTGCTCCGACTGCGAGGAGTCCTGGAGGTACTGCAGCGACGCCCGGATCATCTTGGACGTGTACATGTAGCTATCCAGCGACGCCGTGCCGAAGGTGATGTCCTGCTCGGTGACCTGGGTGTTCTCGGCCAGGATCGCGCCGATGTTGCCCGTGTCGTCGTTGGTCGGCCAGGGCAGGTTCGCGCCGGTCGCGGTCGTGATGACCTCGGCCTCCTGCAGCATCGGCGAGGCCGCGGTCTGAACCTCGACGATCCGGTTCCACCACTCGGCCGGAACCGAGTAGCCGCCGGCGGAACCACTGCCGACACCGGCAGCATTCTTGATCGCCGGGTCGGTCATGAACCGGGCGCGCATGATGTTGCGCTCGTCGGTGTCCATCTCGGCGATGCCGTTGCGCACGAAGTTGCCGAACGCAGCCGAGACCGCGGCCTCTTCGCCGCCGTGATCCCGGTCGGGCTCACGGAACAGCACGCCCGGACGGTCGACGCGGGAGTAGTTCTGCTCGCGGGACGCTGCCCGCTCGGCCCGCTCGATGTCCTCGTCGCGCTGGTCGAGGTCGGCTTCCATCCGGTCGTACGACTCCCGCTGTTCGGCGGTGTCGAGACCGGCGTCGAGCAACGACTTGGCCTGCTCCCAGATGTTCGCCCGCTGGTCGCGGAGCTTCTGCACGTCCACCATGTGGAGTGCTCCTTCCTCCCGCGGACGCGGGATTTTGGCCCGGCGGGACGATCCCGGCGGGTGGCTTGTGTGGTGCGCTCAGAGTCCCCGAGGGGACCGCTTGCGCAGGTTGAGGCGGCGGCGCAGATCTGCGGCCAGCGCCTCGGCATCAACGGCAGAGTCGCTGTCGATGTTGATCGTGATGTTCGGCGGCGCATCGGGGACCGGGATCACCGGCGGCGGGGCCTCGTTGCGGCCTGCGTAGTGGAACTGCGACAGGTCGAATCGGTTTTCGTCCCCACTGTCGGACGGTGCGCCAGCAACCGAATCGGCCAGGCCCGCGGCCACCGACTCGGTTGCCGAATACCACGACTCAGCGAGCATCGCTGCCCGCCACTCTTCGTCGGTCCCGCCGGCTTTCTTCGCGTAGATGCTGGCGATGTTGTCCGAGAGCATGTCGAGCCGCTCGGCGACGTTCCGCATATCGCCGGCGTTGCCGACGCACAGCCCCCACGCGTCGTGGATCATCAGGGTGCTGTTGTCGCCCATGATCAGCTCGTCGGCGCCGGCGGCGAGGAACGATGCCGCCGATGCAGCCAAGCCGTCGACCACGGCCACCACTCGCGACTTGTGTTGTCGCAGCATGTTGAGGATGGCCACAGCCTCGAACACTTCCCCGCCCGGGCTGTTGATGTGCAGCCGGATCTCATTGACCTCAGCGGGCAGCGCGGCCAACGCAAGGGCGAACTCCTTTGCCGACACGCCCCAGTCCCCGCCCCACGAGTCAATCGGGTCGTAGAGGCGCAGTGTGGCTGTGGCGTCGCCGTCGCCAGTCTCTGCGGTCGGGGTGAAGTTGAGCACCGACGCGCGAGCGCCGGACTTGGGCGGGGTGTGTCCGCGGAAGCGGTAACGGTCAGGCATCGGCGGGTGCTCCTGTCGTGTCGTCAGCGGTGCCGAGTAGGCCGAAGTTGAGCGGTCGGTAGCGGACCTGACCCTTGCCGTCTGGCACGGGGGGCCGTTCCTCCAGTGCGAGGATGTCGTCGGTGTTGAACGCCCCTAGGCTCCACATCTCGCGGTAGAAGTCGGCGCGCTGCTTGGAGTCGCCCCGCAGCAGGCCCTCCACGCTGAAGTGCGCATAGGCAGCCTCGGGGCGGATGACGCGGCTCAGCCTCTGCTCGATGCGCACCAACCACGGGCGCAAGGTGTAGGTGACGAAACCGATCGACTGCTGCTCGATACCGGTCCCCCAGCTGGTCGACTTGTCGGTGTCCATCAACATGTGCGGCGGAACCCGGAACATGCGCGCGATTTCGGAGATCTGGAACGCGCGGGACTGCAAGAACTGCGCATCCTCGGGCGGGATCGTGAGTTGCGTCCACTTGGCGCCCGAGTCGAGGACGATGGTGGAATGCGCGTTTTCCAGCCCTGCGCGCTTGGCTTGCCATCGTGCTTGGATCTGGTCGGCCTGGCCAGCGTCGAGGCGCTGTTCGGTCTGCAGGATGCCGGTAGCCAGCGATCCCGAACCGAACAACTTGGCGCCGAACTTCTCCGCTGCCATGGCCAGCCCGAGGCCCTGGCGGGCGGCACGGACAGGCGACACTCCACACACGCCGTCATAGCCGAAGCCGGGAATGTGCAGAATCTCGCGGTCCGCGAAAGCTTCGCCGTCGATCGAGTATACCTTGGTGCCATCGGATGCCCGGCCCGCGCGTACCCTGCCGGGGTGAATCGGCCAGAACTCCCTGAGGCGGCCGAGTTGGTCCTCACCCTTCCACAGGTAGGCGTTGCCCCACAGCAGCAGGTGCCCGACCACAACCTCCCATAGTTCCATCGGGGTCATGTCCGGATGGGGGTTGGACAGGAGTGCCGCGGCGCGTCCACTGGTGAGCTTCACCCGGCCGGCGCCCTCGCTCTCGCGGTAGGCATGCAGGGGGAGTGAGCCGATGGTGCCGGCCAGCAGCGTCACAGCGCACCACACGGCAGACAGGCCCAGAGACTTCACCTCATCCACAGTCACGCCCGCGTCGACCTTCTCGCCGCCGAACAGCTCCACGATGTTCGCCGAACTGATCGGAACTTCGGGATTCTCGACGGTGGCGTTGAACAGCCGGCCAAAGATGGTCACAGGTCAGCCCCTCTCGGCCATGGCAGCGGCACGAACAACGAGCAATCCCGCAGCTAGAAGTTGGGAGCCGCCGACGATCAACGCGACGGCCAGGCCGGCCAGGAGGAACGCGGCAGAGACCATGGCCGCCGCGCCCACGAACGCCAGCAGTACGCCGATGATTTCCAGGCGAGAGGGTGTCACGGCGTTCCCTTTCACCAGACGTTGAACGGCCGAAGCGCATCCGCTGCGACCAGCTCGGCGGCAGCGGTGGCAGCCACCAGCAAGGCGATATCGGAAGTTGAACGGTTCCGGCCCCAGACCCAGAGCCCCTCATCCACAGAGCGCTTGGCGCCCGCAGTGATGGCGGTGGTGAGTGGACCCTGCCCGCGGTGGACGATCGATGCGGCGGTGACGCCGGAGACGAAGTTGACGCAAGCACGGGCATAGTCGGCGCGCGGCATCACGTCAACGAATGCGCCTGCGGTGGTGAGTCGGTCCTGCAAAGCCATCGCAGCCGAGCCCTCCACCAGCCACACCCTGCGGCCACTCCACGGCAGGTCGAACAACCACTCGACGCCCGGGTGGTAGTCCATCACCTTGCCATCGGAGGTGACTTCGAGTGCGATCCGGCCATCAGCGGTCCGGCCGGCTGCCACGATTCCTGCGGTTGTGAGCTCCGGGGAGGCGTCCAGCACTAGGATGGGTTGGCCGATGATGTCGGCCGACGCGTCCAGGCACTTCTTCCACACGTCCGCAGTCAGAACCGCGTTGGTCGCCTTCGGTTCAGGCCAGATGCCCAGCGCTTCCCGGCGGAAAGAGTCGTCATCGGTCAGGTTCTCCCGCATCCGCTCCATCGACTCGACGGGCGTACGGTGCGGAAACGACGGGTTGGCCTTGCGCCATTGTGCGTGGTCGTCCAGGCCGGCATCGGGGTCGGCGCCGAACTCGACGTAGACCATGTTGGGCGCCTTGCCGGTCTGGGCTTTCTTGCGGCGGTTGGTGAACTCTTCGCCCGTCGTTGCGTCCGGCCGGGGCGGGGTGCCCATGAAGAACAGCAGCGCCTTGGTTGCCTGACGCGATTGGTTCGCCGCAGCAACCATGTCTTCCAACGCCTTCTCGGTCAGGATTTGCGCCTCATCGAAGACCTCAATATCTACCTCATCGAAGCCGCGGCCGAAGCCATCCTCACGGGCGCCGAACATGATCCGGCTACCGTTCCTGAACGCGATCTGCTGTTCTCCGTTGGCGTTCCGGATGCCCATCGTGGGGCCGGCAGCGAGGTGCGGGCGGATGCCTTTGCGCTTGACGTAGCCCTTGAGCGTGTCGAAGGTCTTAGTGGCCGTCCGCGTGCGGTGCGCCGTCCACAGCACCGTGAGGCCGGGGAAGAGCGTGCACAGCGCAATGACGATCATGCCAACCAGGAAGGTCTTGCCGACCTGCCGCGGGATGCTGAGCACCACGCCGCCGACCGTCGCGGCGTACACGCCATCCTTGCGCTTGCCCAGCGCCAAGGTCCCTACACCGTGCTGCCAGAGATCGAACGAGACGCCCATCTCGGAGCAGCGGGCGACGACGCGCGGCCAGGCCGTCGACGTGATGCCGGCCGGGTAGGACAGCAGCCGGGCTGCCTCAGATAGCCGAGGCGTCGAAGTCTCCGTCTTCGATGGCGGGACCACGGCCGGACTCCTCCTTCTCGCGAGCGTCGATCGCCTCAATGTCGCGGGCGATCTCCATCAGCCGTTTGGTCAGCGCGGCCAGGTCGCGAGCTGGCGTGTTCAGGTCCTCAACGGCTCGGGCGACACGATCTTGCATGGCCACTAGGAGCTCGCGGGGGGTGCCTTCCTTCGCGGCCTGCGTCACAGACTTGGGTGCGCGAACTGGGGCCTTCTCGTCGGGAGCGACGGCACGCAACGCCATAGTCAGCCCCCTCGTGGAAAAATTGGCGGGGAGAGATGTGCGGGCG
>OFQZ01000463.1_pt1 | contig 13858 bp, 27 predicted proteins | sample 1543011 | NCBI WGS metagenome assembly OFQZ01 (sample SAMN07774216, study PRJEB24372) | wastewater metagenome | isolation source: Exp Tend NO 0WW | collected 2016-02 | reverse complement strand
CCGTGGTGCGGCTAGGGCTTCAATGAGTTTCACGGCTTCGCCTCCGGCTTCCTGATTTCTTCGTAGTACATCTTCCGTACGAACACGAACGCGACGACGCCAAGCGCCACGCCGACCGACAAGGGGACCACAGCGGCGGACCCGGTGAGCATGTAGACGCCCAGCGTGAGCGAGGCCCACGCGCCGACGATGGTTCCTAGGAGTTTGGAGGGGGTCATGCTGCCGCCGTAGAAAACAGAGACGCTTGCTTGTTGAAGCTCAAACAGGCCGGCGAGAACCACAGCCGCTCGCGGTGGCGGTTGACGCTCGCCTGAGTGCCTTGGCCCATGTAGGCGCCGGTCGCGCTGTAGGAGTGAACGCGCCACGAATCCGGCATCTCATATTCCCCTTCGTAGCCGGCGAGTACGATACGTAGGTCCTGGTTATCGCCGTTCTCTATGGCCCACGCCGCCACCTGCCCCGCAATGCCCGCCTCCGTCGTCGAGTAGTTCTCACTCCCGGTGTCGTAGGGGGGATCGAGAAAGATCCCGCACGGGTAGCCGCCGCCGCGCAGGACGGAGTTCGTCAGGACGCGGCGCCAGTCTCCGGCGCAGACTCTTGTTTTTCGGAGGCGATTCGCGAGGCCCTGCATCCACGCAACTAGCTGCTCTGTAGTTTTCTGATAGCCCCGGCCCGCGTCGCCGAGGTGCGGGAGCTTCCGATTGACGCCCCGGCCCGCGTTGCCGAGGTGCGGGAGCTGCCATGGCCCCATGCCTGAGCACCATCCGGAGCCAATCCACGCGCACACACCCCAGACCCACCATCCCGCTACCTTGGCGTCGTAGAACTCTGGGTCCGATTCAAGCGAGGCAATTCGCTCGCGCCCGGAGTTGACGAGCCAAAGGTGCCGGGAGAAAAGATCCGTCTCGTTGACCGGCCAATCCGCAAAACGAGCGACCGCCTCCGGATCGTGCCGCACAGAGCGCCAGAAGTTTGCAATGTAGGCGTCTTTATCGTTGACCGTCTCGACGCCGGGATCGTGTGGCCTACGTAGCGTGACTGCTAGTGATCCGGCGAACGGCTCGACGTAGCCGGGACAGTCCCCGAGCGCGCTCCAGACAAGATCGGCAACGCGCCGTTTCCCACCGAACCACGGGAACGGGGCGTCTATGCCGACTGCAAGCGGTTCTCCGCTCATGCTGCGAACATCCTTCGCCGGATGACGATAGGGAACTCCGTATGCACCAGATACCCGAGCGCGTCGGTGATATGCACCATCTGTGTCCCGTCCGGTGCTGTGGCCGCTTCGTTCGGCTGGCTGGTGTCTTTCTTGTACGGCAGGTTCTCGAGCGCGGTCACGATCCGCGAGCACCTGGACGGATTGACGAAGAACCGAATGGCCCCGTCTGCGCTCTTGCACAGCGCGTTTACGTCGTTGATTCGATCCACCACCGGAGGTGCAGCCTTGGGCGCTTGCACTGTCATGCCGAAGCTGCGAAGAATGGCGAAGTCGGTCTGACCGGCGGGCGCAGAAGTCTTACGTGAGTTGCCCGAGGGGTCCGGATAGACCGTGATATGTCGCGGGTGGGGATAGCGCGCTCGGATCTCTTTCGCCATTTGTTCGGTGTTTGAGTCCGATAGGCTGATCTCATCGAACAAGTGGAGCTGATCCACCACGCGCTTGCCGATCACCGCTGTCATGGGGTCCACGTTGAAGTCCATGCCGATCAACAGCGGGCTCGCCCCGTCGTCGTCAACGTCGGGAGCGTAGTTCTCGACGCTGAAAGACTTATATACGAGGCCGGACAGGTCACCCGGCGAGGCCTCGTAGAGTTCCTTGAACACCTGCTCGGGGAGAATGGACCGAGCGTCGTCGATCTCTTTCTGGTTGAGAATGCCGGCGGCAACGGCGTCGTAAGCCGTGATCTTCGCGTAGTGCATGTCCGGCGCACCGCGCTGCGCTTTGCGGGCGAGATGGTAGAACCAGTTCCCCCGGCCCTTGACGTTGCCGATGATGCGTACAGGCCCCTGCGTGGCCGTGAGCGTGGATCGAATCGCGTGCCATGACTCCTCCCTCACGCGGGAGGCTTCGTCGATCACAGCGGCGTATACGTCCTCGCCGTACAGGTTGTCGGGCTTCTCTCCTGACTTGAACCAGAGCGCAGCGCCGTTCGGCAGCTCGAGCCGCTTTTCCGTATCGTTGGACTTGTAAAGCGAGCGATCCACGGCGAGCTTCATTCGGGAGTAGGCGATCTCGGCCTGCGGGTAGACGGGCGCAATCCACCAGTACGAGCGGCCCGGTGCGCCGTTTCGGAATGCCTGTTCAAAGAGCCAGGCGAGACAGCCCGCAGTCTTTCCGGCCTTCGTGCTGGCTTCGATCACGGCATAACGTGCCGGGCAAAAGATTGCATCCGTCTGGTACGGAGCGAGCCACGGCCGCTCGACTTCAAACTCCGTCGTCGGCATGTGGCCTGCTGATCTTGAACGTCACCTTCACCGGGTTGGATGCGCTGCCGGACAGCTCGTGTTCCTGCCGCTCGATATACCCGCGATCCTTCGCCTGCGTCTTGAGGTAGAAACAGGTGGCAGGAAAGTTTCCGTCTCGGATCATCTTCCCGAGCATCATCTCGGCCAGATCCTTCTCTGCTTCTTTGGCTTCTTTGCGGATCTCCACCAGCTCTGGGTACTTCGCCATGTAGTTGTAAACCGTGAGCGGATCGCAGGCGAGGCGGCGAGCGGCGGCAGAGACGAAGCCCTTTGACTCGCGCAGCGCCTCGGCCATTTCCTTCTGCGTGAACTGCTCTTGCTTGCGCGGAGGAGCACTGGCCTTCTTTTGTAGCGTTGACTTTGGCAAGGGCTTAGCCATCGAGCTTCGGTTCCCCTCCGGTCAGCTTCGACCAGCGTTCGAGGATGACGGCGACATACTGCGGGGAGATTTCCAGGCCGTAGCACTTGCGGTTGAGTTGGTCGGCGGCGATTAGGGTGGTGCCGGAGCCGAGGAATGGGTCGTAGACAATGCCCGCCCAAGAAACGATTGCAGATGCAGGAAGTCCAACTGGGTAGGGAGCTGGATGCCCCAATGCTCCGTGCGATGCACCTTGACGATTTACCCGGATCACGCTGTCAAGAATGGCGGTCCGCTGAACTGGCGCAGTTCCGCTCGATCTTTTCTTTACGACGCCATCCGCTCCGCGCTGCCCCTTGCCACCATGACGCTCTCCTGCGTGCTTGCACTCGCGGGCCTTCAGCGGCTTTACCGCGTCGGCGTTGAAGTGCCACACAAACTCAAAAGACGGCGCGAGTCTCCCGCCCCAATCGCCGGGCATTCCCGGCCCCTGGTCCCACACATACCATCCAAATCGCCGCCACCCCTGCTCACGCATCCAAGCAATCCAGCCGTCCCAATAGGGCCACCACTCGCCATCTCTGTGAATGAGTCCGAGGTTGACGAGTACCTGCCCATCATCGGTCATCGGCACGACGGAGAACACGCCGCGCATGAGCGCATCCCAATCGCCAATCGCCGCCGTGTAGTCCCGCTGCTGTCCGTATGGGGGAGAGGTAAAGCACAGTCCGGCCCTCGCCCCCCCCATCACCCGCCCCACATCCTCTGCCTTCGTCGAGTCCCCACACAGAACCCGATGCTCGCCAAGAATCCAGAGCTGCCCGAGCTTCGTCCCCCACTTCTTCTCAAGTTCCTTGGCAGCGTCGATCAGGCCGGACGGATCGTCCTCGACGACTTCCCTCTTGCCGTTGATGAGTTCGTCAATGTCCTCGCCGTCGAAGGAAACGGTCGGCCCGGACTCCTTCAGCAGCTCCTCGAGCCCGGCCTGGTCGTAGAGCCGGAGCATGGAGTCCACGCCGAGGTCGCCGCCGGAGAGGGTGAGCGTGTTGTGGTCGATCAGGAACGCCTTCGCCTCGGCTGCGCTCTTGGAGTCCACGCCCATCTGGACGGGTACGAGCCACTGGCCGGCGCTGTGCTCGATGATTCCAGCGGGCGGCTTGTCCCCTTCGCCCTTCATGGCTTCAAGCGCCTTGAGGCGACCGTGGCCCGCGACGAGGGCCTTCAGTGTGCCGTCGAAGATCGGCGCATCGCGGAATCCGTAACGACGGATCGAGGTGACGAGCGCGCCTACGTCGTGCTTCTTTGGGTTCTTGTCGAAGCGGGCGATCTCGTCCAGGGGGACATAATCAATCCGCAGTGACGCCTCTTGCTTCGCGGTGAGCTTCTGCGCCACTACGCCGCCGCCTCCGGCTGCTCATCATCCGCAGGGATCGGCTCTTCGGGATGAATCTTCCCCGGCACTTGAACTTCCGGCGAGGGTCCGGAGGCCGGGGAATCTTCGCGGGGTTTACTGGCGGGAGCGTCCATGTCTGCCTTACCTAACACGAGATTGGCTCTTGTGTCAAGTAAGCGCGCTGGCTGCTTTCCTGAATGGACGTTCAGGAAATAGCGTCTGTAAGTCCTTTAGATTCGTTCCGTTATTGGTTTGCTCGGGCAAAACACCGAGCAAAAGTCGAGCAACCCCTCGGGCATTTGGTCGAGCAAACGAGCGCGATCGCCGCAAACCCCTTATTCCATTAAGGCCAGCGACGTTTTTGGTTTCGGTCAAACGTCGCAAACCCGCGCCGGTAAAGGGTTTTCCCTCTTTCCCCCTGCACCCCCATACTCCCATTCCCAAAACGGTTCTTCTCTTTAGAGAGATGGTTAGTAGGTAGTAAAGAATCTACCGCGCACACGCGCGCACGTTCCTTATATGCGAACGTCCGAAAAGAAACTTGCTTAGGCAAAACCCCGACCAAAAACCGAGGAAACGATTCTGGCCGACAGCTCCGGGATCATCCATCTGTTTGCTCGAGCAAAAGTGCGAGCAAACTTGGAGCAACTTGCAGGATGGAATTCTCTTCTCTTGACATTCGGTTTACCTTCTGGCACATTCTCAATCGGGAGGAATCAAACATGGCGAAGCGAGAGAACTACGACGACTTGAACGAGCTGTTGAAGAACAACGCACAGCTCGGCCATCGACCGGCGAACGGTCTGACGAATGCGCCGCTGTGTACCTGGCTGCGTGTTTCGACGGAGTACAAGACCGAGCACAGCGCCAACGCATCGGCGTCGATCTTCCGCCGGAAGCTGGGGCGGGATCGTGTGCGCGTTGCGGCGCGGGGTCGGTTCGTGTACGTGTACTTCAAGCCGATCGAGGTTGCGGAGGCGGCTTAGTCCAGCTTCGCCGGCCTAACAAACGGCAGCACTTTCGCCGGCTCGCAGAACTCATCGACGCACTCGTTGAAGTCAATCGACAGACCCAGCCCGCCGAGTAGATCTGGCGGGCTTTTTCTTTCCTCTGGAATCTCTTCCGGGTCAGTTTCCATTCCCCAAAATCTACGCCCCAAAATAGTTCTTGACACGCAAAACAGATTGCCCTATTCTCTCTGCATGGCAAACACAAACGACGCACCCGCAAAGCTCCGTGCGGCCCGTGCCAAACGGGGAATGTCGCAGCACAAACTCGGCATCTTGCTTGGCTGCACCGGACAGTATGTCGGCCTCATGGAGAACGGAAAACTGCCGAGCATCGGCCTCGAGCTGGCGTTCGCTATCGAGCGCGAGCTGGGCATTCCGGCTGAGTCCTGGCTGAAGGTGGCGGCATGACTCACCGCCAGCACCGCCGCCGCGTCGTCGCTATGGTTCGTCGGCTCGCAGTCTCTCGCATTCGCATTCGGCGCGCATCAGCTACAGCGCGACGGATGGTAGTTCAACCGCAGGACGCAGCGTAAGAGGAGTCCACATGTCTACGTTCAAGGTGCAGAAGGTCGAGTTTGAGCCGCCGGTGAAGGGCGCGCAGCGGTTGAAGCCGTTCACGGGCTGGCTCTGTGTCGCGCTGTCGGATCTCGGGTTCTGGTACGCCGGAGCCGATGAGGATTCCGCGAACGATTCCTACTGCGACGTTGAGCGGCAGGCGGAAGAGGCGAACGATTCGATCCTCCCCCACACCGTCCAGATGTTCCGCGTCGATCCGGCCTGACAACCAACGCGCCCGGCCAGCGCGAACTGGACCGGGCGCACGACACAAGGAACGGGAGTCCTCATGTCTACCAAAGAGCCTAACAGAACGATCACCCCAGAGATTCGCCGCGAGCTGTTGGCGGCGTGGGACAAGGCGACGCACCTGATGCCGGGCTGGACGATGGACTACGGCAACGCCACGGCGGATTGGTGGATTGCCACGAAGCGGCAGTTCGGATGCAACCTGTCGTCCCCGTACAACGTCGGATGCGGAGGCTCGCTGTGATCTGCCCGCACTGCACCCACGGCCACAAGACAGGCGATGTTTTCGTGTACCCAGAAGACGACTGCGGCACGTACACCGTGCCAGCCGAGTACGCCACCCTGCGCGAAAGCCGCGAGCGGCACAAGGTTCTGGAGGATCGGGAGTACGAGTGCCGCGAGTGCGACGGCACCGGGATCTGCGCGGACGAGGCGGAAGAGATCGCAACATTCAACGAGATCGAGAGGGCGGCATGAGCGGGAAGAAAGCAACCGAGACGGACGAGTTCGCGCATGACTTCCTATTCCTCCGCTCTGCGGATTCGCAGGGCAAAGCGCATGGCGGCTTTCAGTGGCCGACCGTGGCCGGCGGCGTTGTCTTCGCGCCCGACTGGAATCCGGGGCCGGTCTGTGGCGGCGGGCTGCACGGGCTCGCGGAGGGAATTGGAGATTGGGGACTGCTCAAGGCGCCGAGCGATCCGCTTGCGCTCTGGTACGTCTGCGGCGGCCTGCGATCCGAGACGGTCACGGTTGATGAGTCTAAGGTCAAGGTTCCGCGATGTCGCGTGCTCTATGTCGGAAGTTTCGCTGGCGCAATGGACATGATCTCGCCGCGCATGACGGATGAGGTGATGCGCATGGTTGACGAACGCCGCAAGGCGACAGGTTGCTGCGGCGCGGCGTCGAACTCCGGCCACAGAGGCGCGGCGTCGAACTCCGGCGACGGCGGCGCGGCGTCGAGCGTTGGCAAGTATGGCGTAGCGCTCTCATGCGGAATCTACTCTCGGGGCATGGTCACGAAGTCAAACCTGCTCGTTCTGGTCGAGCGCGACCACGAAACCGGCGCGATACTGCACCACTTCGCCGCTATGTGTGGCAGAAACGGCGTCAAGCCGAACGTCTGGTACACACTGGTGGACGGGAAACTGACCAAGGTTCTTTCGTGACCGCCCTCTTCTCTAGCCTCAACGTCGATCAGCGCTTCGGCGTCTGCGTCCTCGGGGCCGTTGCCGTCGTCATCCTGTGGGATCTCGTCAAGGTGAACCTGCGCGACCAGCGCGAAGAATCCAGGGGGCGGAAGTGACTACCAAACACTGCCCGCAGTGCAACCACGATCTGCCGGAGCTCTTCTTCTCCGCCTGCCACACACGCCCGGATGGACTGGCGAAGATCTGCCGGCACTGTGACGCCGACCGACAGGCGCGGTATCGGGTGAAGCGCAAGTTCAACGGCGGGCGGGTGCATCACTGGACGCTCGCGCAGGATGCGGCGCTCTGATGGATCGCCAGATGATCGAAGTTGACGAACCGGGCCGTACCTGCTGCGACACGGTGGAGGGCGAGCCGCACGAATGCCCCAACCCGAGCACTAACCCGGCACTGCGGGAAGAGGACGAATAGACCGAAATCCGCCGGGGATCTTCCCGGCGCTGAGTAGCGCCCGAGGCTCTTGGAGCCCGATAGCGGCGCAGAAAGGCAGGACAACGGTGGGCAAGTTCACCAAGGCTGTATCGCAGCAGAAGTTTCTCAAGATGGCGCTCTACGGGGCGGCAGGTAGCGGCAAGACGTTGACCTCCCTTCTATTCGCGGAAGGGCTGGCGGCGATCAGCAAGAAGCGTATCGCCTACGTGGACACCGAACTCGGGACCGAGTTCTACGCGCAGGCGATCCCGGCTCGCACTATCCACCCGGCAGCGTTCGACTTCGACCGGATTGTGACGCGCTCGCTGATGGAGACGCTCTCCGCGATCTCCGAACTGGACCCCAAGGAGCACGGCGTGGTGGTGGTGGACTCCATTACGCACCTCTGGGAGAGCGCCCGCAACGCCTACAGCGGCAAGAAGACGAGCACGGGCGGCATTCCGATGCAGGCGTGGGGCGATATTAAGCGCCCGTGGAAGAAGCTGATTTCCCTGCTACTCGACGGGGAATTCCATCTCATCATCTGTGGCCGCGAAGGGCTGGCAACCGAGGAAACCGACGACGGAGAAATGAAGATCGTCGGTCGCAAGATGAAGAGCGAAGGTGAGACGGCGTACGAGCCGCACGTACTCGGACGCATGATCCCCGAGCGCCAGAAGAACGGCGAGCAGATCGTCCAGGTGTTCTTCGAAAAGGACCGCTCGGGCGTCCTTGCCGGGAAGACGCTGGCGTGGCCGAACTACGCCACCATCCAGCCAGTCGTCGAGATCCTGACCGGGAAGACGCAGGCGAAGCTCGGGGACCAGGACGCCACCGCAGAGCAGGACGCGGCGCAGCTCGAGGCCGAAGCGGACAAGGCGAAGGCCGAGCGCGCCGACCTCTACAACGTGATCCGCACGGCGCTTTCCAACGCCCGCAATGCGGACGAACTCAAGGCTGCATGGATGCTCACGCATGGAAAGAAACAGAAACTCGGTGATTCCTTCGAGCTGCTGGAGACGCTGAAGGATTCCCGTAAGGGCGAGATTCTCGCGGAGGTGGCGTGATGGGACTGATGGGAGGAGTGAAGTACCCGATGACGGTGACGCGGGCCGAGTGGATCACTTCGCAGAACACCGGTAGCCGTGGGCTTCAGGTGGACTTCGAGTGCGATGAGGGCGGCATCACGGGCGTCATCTGGTGTACGGAGAAGTCGGCGCAGATGGCCGAGCGGCAGATGAAAGCACTCGGCGCGACGGACGATCAGATCATCGACGCCGACTACCTCGAGTACCAGTTCCCGGTGGACGTTTCCGGGCGAGAGGCGAAGGTCGAGACGTATGACGACGAGTACAAGGGCAAGACGACGGTGAAGGTGAAGGCGATCTATCCGCTGGCACAGGAAGCCGGCGGCGGGATCGGCGCTGGAGTGGCGAACCTCTTCCGGCGAGAGAAGGGACTTCCGGAGGCTAACGCGAAGCCGAAGCCCGCTTCGGTTCCGGAGGAAGAAATCGACATCCCCTTCTGACGCAACCCCGGCGGCACTCTCGCCGCCTTCTAACCCAAACGGCGTACTAGCCAACGGGTACTAAGGCCATCGCGCCCGGCGGTGGATAAGAGGGACCGGGCAGTTTTCTTACCGCTAAGCACCTTTCTGATTCAGGAGACGGCGTGACACGAACGAAGGCCCCTTCGATGCAGTGGTATCCCGGCGACTGGCAGCGCGACTTTGGCGTTCGCTCCTGTTCGCTGGCAGCGCGGGGCCTGTGGCGGGAAATGCTGGACGTAATGCACGACGGAGAGCCGAGGGGGACGATGCAAGTCGGGCGCAAGATCATCAGCGATCCCGCCGAGATCGGCGCGATGGTGGGAGCCAAGCCGGGCGAGGACGTAGCCGCCATGCTCGCGGAACTTGAAGCCGCCGACGTTTTCTCCCGCAACGAATCGGGCGCTATCTACAGCCGCCGGATGGTGCGCGATAGCTACATCTCCGAGGTTCGTCGCGCCTCCGGATCGAAGGGCGGCGAAGTTGCCCAGGCAAAACTCCGAGGAAAAACCGAGGAAACGCCAGCAGATGCAGTAGCAGAGGAAAAGAAGGCAGAAGAGAAGAGAGAAGAACTTCCGACCGCGCTCGATACCGAAGCCTTCCGCGCCGCGTGGGAACTCTGGCGACAGTACCGCGTTGAACGGCATCTCGCCGCGTGGAAGCCGCTCACGATCCGAACGCAACTGGCGAAGCTCGCGGAGCTTGGCGAAGCTCGAGCGATTGCGGCAATCGACCACTCCATCGCGCAGGCGTATCAGGGCATATACGAACCGAAGGCGCAAGCTACCGGCGGCAAGGGCTTCGCGCCGATCCCGTGCGCCCGCTGTGGCGGAAAGAAGTACATCGAAACACCATCTCCGAATGGCGGATGGACGATGTACAAGGAGCCCTGCAAGCGGTGCCAGGGGACGGGGGTTGCCGCATGAGCACCCCGCACTTCAACCCCTCCCGCCGCCTGCTCTCCATGTCCGAGGCGGAATCCCTGTTGGTTTCGTGGGGCGGCACCGTCCGTCGCAACGGCTGCACCGAACTCGTCTTTTCGCATCCCTTCATGGAGCACCCCGTCACCACGAACGCTATCCGCCGGCAGACCTCGGATCGGCTGACAGCGTGGCTACGACAGTTAGACCACCGACGCGCAATCGTGCGCGAGGCGTTTGGATTGAGGGAGGCATCGTGACGCAGGAAGAGCGCAGCGAGCGCAACCGCATGGCGCATACCGCCCCTGAATCTTGGCCCGGCTTGGCCGAGCACATGCGGGCGGCTTTCACCGCCGAGCAAGCCGCCGAGCGTGAGCGGCTGAAGTCGAGCGCGGATATCGAGTTCCGGCAGGCTCCGGAGAATCGGAGCGTGATGAGCGGGTTTACGCAGTTCAATACCTACGGGTGGAGGAAGGGCGCATGAGCGACCTTGGCCCAGAGATCAACTGGACCGCGCTGCGCCTTGGCGCACTGGCAGCGGCGCACCGGGCAGAGCACAGCGAAGCCGTCTCGAAGGTGGACGGCGAAGAAGATTCGATGCTGCTGACCCCGCCGTGGCGTCGGGCCGCGACGTTGGAGCGGGAGGAGCGGCTGCGCGAGGCTTCGAGGCGGGCAGCGTGACACAGCTCGAGCTTACCGCCCCGATCTCCCGTTGGTCCGATCCGTCCTCGTCGCACTTCGCAGCGGCGGACATGATCGACAGCCCGCGCCGGGACAGCGAGTGCAGGATGCTGCTCGGCGTCCTCAAGTTCTCCGGCTGCGCGTACACGTACAGTGAGCTTCACGCTGAGCTTGACGGAACGATCCGCGAAGCTGTGGAGGTACAGCGCCGCCTGTCCGACCTGCGCCACGCCGGACTCGTGAAGAACGGAACGCAGCGCAAGTGCTCCATTTCGGGGCGACCGGCGCAGACTTGGGAGGCAGCGTAATGGAACCCAATCCGCGCCGGTGGACACTGTCGCAGACGGAACTTGGCAGTTTGCGGATTCTTGCCGGCGGGCCGTTGCTGGATGAGTCCTGCGAAAAGAGAATCGAAGAGATCGTAAACCGATGCGCTAGGCGGCGAGCCCTAGAAGAGTTGTACTTCATCAACGGGCAACAGCGGACGATGCGCCCGAACGTGCAGGGGGTTGATTCAAACATCATCAACCGTCGCATCCAGTCGGTTTTGTCGGAGGAAGCATGAAACCCCTCCTCGCATGGTCCGCCGTCCTCCTCGCCTGCGCCGTCGTCGGCTTTCGGATCGTGACGAATCCCGCAACGCCGCATCCGGTGACGGCGGGCGTGATCGTGGCTGTCCTGATTCTGGTCGGCGCGTACCTTGCGCTTGCCGAGCACTTCTCTGCGGATAGGCGGTGCGAGCGATACGAACGGAAGGTGCAGCGGGACATGGCGAAGAATCTGGAGGCAAGCGAATGAGCGCATTCTGGATCAAGTTCACGGACGGATCTGAAGCCTGCTGCGAGGGCCAGAGCGCCTTCGACGCGCAGAAGATTGCAGAGAAGTTGACCGGCAAGGAGGTGGCCGACACGCCGAACAAGTGGACGGTCGGGAACGTCAAGTCGCTGCCCTACCCTGCGTCTCCGATCATCTGGCAGCTCGACCATCCAGTGAGCGGCAAGCATCCGCTGTTCTGCCACGATCCGAAGAACTGCGCCGGTCGGGGATCGTGCCCGAAGAACTACGCGTGTTCGGAATGACCGCCCGCATCCTCGCCCTGTCGCTTCTGTGGCCGTCTCTCGCCTTCGCTGGCACCGTCGCCAACGTCACCACTCCAGACGGCAAGCGCACCGTCCAGGTCTGCGACTGCTACCGGCATCAGGTCTTCGAGATCCGCGCCAAGCTCAACCCGGACGGCCCCTGGTATCACGTAGGGGCGAACGTGCCCGCGTTGCAAGATGTCAGGAACGACATCATCGTCACGGACACCCGCGTCGTTTGGGTTCAGGGCGAGACGGCGAGCGGCAGCAACTTTGCGTTGCGGTCGTCGCCCGTGGACGTTCCGGGGTTCTCGGTGGTGATCTCGCAGCGAGGGGCGCAGAACGGGGTGGGGTTCGACTTCCCGATTCAGCGGATCAGCGGCGACCGAGTGCGATTTCGCAGCGACCCGTTCGTCGATGAGACGTTTGCGTGGTACGTCACGCCGATTGGCGGTGGGGCGATTCAGCAGGAGGTGTTCTCGGACGGCTTCGAGAATGGAGGGGTGACGAGATGGAACTGAAACTGTTTTGCGCGAGACGGGCAGACGGGAGCATGGTTGCGATGCAGCCGCAGTTGACCGAAGAGTATGCGCTTGCGGCTGTACCCGAATTCGAGCGCGAAAAGAGGCCGGTGACTGGCGACCAGTTGAAGGTCGGGACCACCCCGGAAGCTCGATGCTGGCGCGCCTACGGAGGCTACACCTGGCCCCGTCACCTTGCCGTCGAGATTGCTTCGCTCATGGGCTACGTGGCTGTTCAGGTGCGCGTGGAGCCGTCCAAGTGACCGCCCTGCTCACGGATGAGGAGATCAGATCAACCGCAGCGACGGAGCGCGACTGCTACAAGCATCGCAGGTTCGACTTCGAGGCAGGCGCTCGCTTCGCCCGCTCCATCTACGAAGCCGACCGCGCCAAGCTGCTCGACAGGATCGCGGAGTTGGAGGGGATGGTGCCGAAGTGGGTGCCAGTCGCACAGAAGATAGCCTTGGATATTCAGGGCTGGCTTCCGATTGAAGATCAGAAGTGCGGTGACGATGAGCGCCAGTGGCTCATGGTTCCGCCGATCCCGCTGCCGAAAGGGGGAGAGTGATGCTCGACCCCAAGACGTTGACGCATGAGGAGCGGGCGATTGTGGACCACCAAGCATTCCGCTACCACTCTGATTGGAAACCGGAAGACCGCTATAGGACTGCGCTCGGCTATTGCGAGCCCATGATCCTCGCCCGCCGCGCCCTGTTCGGTGAGCCCGCGAGCGAGGGCGCCAAGGTGGAGTGCCCGAACTGCGGGGAGATTGGAGAGCACCTGACCACGTACACGACCCTTGACAATGTGACGGTTAGCGATTACTGCTGCCACAGCAAGCTGGCGATTCAAAAGATTGCCGCGATGCAGTGGGATCACGAACGAAAAATGAACGCGGAGCAGCCGGAGCCCGCCGCCCCGTCGAGCGAGATGCCGGAGGCGGTGAACTTCGACGAAATGCCGAAGCAACTTCACCTCGCGTGGCTGATGCTCGACGTTGATGGGCAGCAAAATACGGTGAACGGGCGAGCGAAGAGGTCGGCAGCCGTTGCCCTCCGTGACTGGTGGCGCTCGCAGCAGGCCGAGCAGGCGGTGGCGGTGCCTGCGAAGGTGAGGATGACGGAGAGGATGGAGCCCGCGAGCGAGGGTGGGAAGGTGGAGTGCCCGAACTGCGGGGAGATGACGGAACGCAGCCACTCGCGGTACGAAGGTCCAGGACCGGACAAGTGGAGCTGCAAGCCCGCCCCGCCGAGCGAGATGCCGGAGGAGGTACGAGAGGCCGCTCGAATCCTACGAGTCGCATCGAAGGGTTACGTTGGATTCACGACCAGCTTCCTGGGCGGCAAGGCCGACGCCCTCGAATCCTTCTGGCGCACCCACGCCGCGCAGCCCGCGAAGGTGCGGATGACGGAGGAGTTGAAAGACGTTCTCGCCGCAGCCAACGCGAAAGCCGACCGCGAT
>OFQZ01000462.1_pt1 | contig 13858 bp, 17 predicted proteins | sample 1543011 | NCBI WGS metagenome assembly OFQZ01 (sample SAMN07774216, study PRJEB24372) | wastewater metagenome | isolation source: Exp Tend NO 0WW | collected 2016-02 | reverse complement strand
CATAGGACATCGAGTACATGGACCGCTCTTTGTAGACGATATTTACGTCGCCAAGCTGCAGGCAATCCACCAATAGATCAGGCGTCTCCGCCAGGTCATTCTCGCCAGCGTCAAGGGCAGGATCTGCTTCGTCCCAGCTCGTCGGTATGGTTCCCGCCACTGCCGTGTGTGACCACTTGACCATGTGCGGGTAGACACTGGAACCCTTGGTTATCCCTAGGGCGATCAGGAAATTCTTGAACGGCCTGACCGAAACAGCTTTCCATGTGGCGCCCCAGCCTGTTAGCGTTGCAAGGTTTGTACCCGTGTCGCCATTCCAAAACATCGGCTTGTCAACGCCGTTGTTCAGCACCAGCACCCCGCCGATTACCCCGCCTGTCCACTTGTCGTCAATTCCGCCTGTCGGCGCCGTGCCGGTGATGTCTGTGCGCGTTGTCCCATCATCAACATAGACCGCAGACAGGCCAGCGTGAACCCAATAGCCAACGGTTGCAAGTTGGTACGGAATCAGGAAGTACGGCGTAACAGACGGCGCCGTGAACACCGATGCCATGCCACCAAAGCGCTCTGCGTAGCCATTGGTGAAGCGGACATTCGAAGCATCTGACCAATAGCCAGGGCCGAGCTCTTCTGCGGTCAGATCGGAATTCAGACCCTTACCAACATCCTTGATGCTGATAATGGTCATGAATACAACCCCGCGTTGTATCCAGAAGGAGGTGTGTAGGTGAGTGCGGTGGCACCAAAGTTGGTAGTTGATGTCCTAGTGCCAATATTAGAATCACACCCAACTGCGGCATACATGGTGCCTGTTAGTCCTGTATAAGCCGTTCCTTGAGATACATTGTTCTTATAGAAGATCAGTGTTCCAGCATCCATGTCCAAAGCCACACCAATCACATCTGAGGTCGTGAACGATGCACCGTAAGCTGAAGAACTGGAGTTCCACTTGAGCGCATTTTGTGCATAGCCAAATCCATTCACGTCACTGCCTGGATACGATGTCAATGTACCGCTCGAATTGGCTATCCCAATGATGTTGACAGACCCACCCGTCGGGGTCACTTCCCAATACCATTTGCCACTACTCTTCCCTATAGTGCTCCGCACCATCCCGGTAAAAGTCGCGGTAATAGATGTACTAAGATTTCCACCGGAGAGCGTTACATTTGCGCCCTTATTTGCAGGGTCCAAGGTGGCGTAATTCTTGATTGATGCCGCTGCCAGCATCTGCTGCAATGCACTCATGTCAACCCCGTCCCGTTGATGATCCACTCGGTAGACGTAACCTTGAGCGCAGTAGCCAGGCCATTTGCTGCAAGAGTACGAGAACCAGTTGTCCCAACACCAGCCAGGCGCATGGTGTCCGTAGTGATGGCAATCGTCATCACGCCAGCAGATGCTTGATTCACGAAGGTGATCGCCGTTCCAACCGGGAAGGCCACCGACGCATTGGCGGGGATGGTGATGGTGCGTGCCGTGGTGTCGGCAGACGGATGCAGGATGTGCTTGCCTTGATCCGCCAGGACCAGCGTGTAATCAACGCTCTTGCTGACCTGAGGAACATTGATGTACCCAATCCCAACAGACGCAAGCCCGGCAAGTAGATTCAGATCGGCACACGTTGCCGTAACTGCCACAGCCGTGAAGTTTGGGAACTGCGCCTGCAAGACGGCCTTGATCAGACGGAAAATGTCATCACCCTCGGCCTTGGAGTCGGTTGCTGTTGGGTATGCGGCGTTGAGTTCGGATATGAAGGTTGCGGCTTCGACGGTCATTTCTATCTCCTAGGCTTGATCTGTAGACCGCCGCGCGATGGCTGCGCTTTGCGTTCGATCATTCTTCGCACTGACTCAACCATCGGCCCCACCAGGCTGGATAATCTTGCCTCTTGTTCCGTGTTCTGCGTGTAGCGATATGCCTCTATCAACGACGACTGCAAATACAGGTCATAGGCGTTATCGAGCAGCCAGTTTGTTGATACGCTGCCGGACAGTGGCGACACATCCATGCCGTAATAGATCGTGTAGGCGTACCCGGTCCCGGCCTCTGGATATAGGCGCAGCCCGCCGGATTCCATGACGTAGCCATACGGAAGGCCGCTAGTTGCCGTTTCGGCCCGTGGGTCGCCGCCATAGTCAAGCGTATATTCGCGCCCGCCGTAAGTGGTCGTCACTTTGACAAGGTAGGCAAAATCAGCGGGAAGCGTGATAAGCCCGCCCGTGGTCGTGCCGGTCGTCGATGTTTCCAGGGAGCGTATGTTGAGCTCGCGGAATAGAAACGCCTCAGCCAGCGCGATGAAGTCGGGTATCTTTGCTGTCAGGTCCGTGCGATGCGTGTTGTCCGCAATCGCTGTCTGAAGCGTTGCGTAAGTCATCGTAGAAACCGATCAAACGTCACCAATTTCGGATTGGCCTTGAGCCATAGCAGAATCTGGTGCTTGCGCTCTTCCGACGACTTGTAGGTGTCATTGATGCGCGTCAGTTCAGCCATTGGGATGAATCCAACGTGATGCCCATCGCCCCATCTGTCGCCAGCCGTAAACGTGCGCCGTGCGTGCGCCTCTTCAATCAATGGCTCGGCGTCGTAGGTGAGTTTGGTTACTGCCTGATCGCCTTCGAGGATGATCTGCTTACGAATGCCGTAAGCATTGACGCCTTCGTCAATCGTTACGCTAGATTCGAGTTCCATCGTTAGATGTCCTCGACCGGGGAAACCTGAACCACGCCCGCCGCCGCCTGCTGAATGGCAGCGATATGCGTACAGCCGCATGTAGCTAGTACAACCGCCTCGGATGGCTGTACAAGCAGATCCGTAGCTACCGCAGTCTGGGCACCTGTGCCGATTCGAACGCAGGCGGACACGGTTGCGGAAATGCGAACATATCTCGGAACTCTCCCTGCGGATGACAGCGGGATAGTCGCCCCGGCTGATGCCGCGCCCGTGGTGATGTTCACACCCGTTGCGAAGATTTGTAGTGCCATGATTTGTCCAGACGTAAAAAAACCGCCGTGAAGCGGTTCGCAAATGAATCCGGGCCTTTCACCCGGTCGGCTTATTGAGTGCTACTCAAACACCATTAAGGCGTCAGATTTGTAACTCCGTTATGGAGTGAGGTTGGCAATTTTTGCCTGCGCCGTAGGAGCACGAACGCTCAAGCAGCAATCAGCCGTGATCAACACCTTGTCACTGTCACCAGTCTTGGCCAGATCGGTGGTTTTGAAGCCATCAAGGAAAGCCATGTCCAGATAGTCAGTGTTCAACACGTATGCCGTGTCGGCTCCAGACATCAGGTAATGAGGGACAACCGACAAGCTGCCAAAGTCCGACATGTACACATCAGCACCGGCCACCACTGCGCCTTGCTGTCTCTTGCCTTTAACCTCCAAGCGGTTCTGCGCAATGCCAGTGAAGGCAGAGAACAACACCTTGTGAGCAGGCGACACCACCAGCATTTCGGCAAACTGGCCCGAAGTGGTGTAGATGTTCTGACACGCGGTATCGAGCAGCGCCTTGGTAAAGGTGCGGTTAGTACCCGCTGTGATCGCCGCCGTAGGTGCGCCAGATGTCCAGGCCGCAGTGGCGCCAGCACCGTTGTGCAACGGATTGGAGACGCACTGCACTCCCAGGCCACCGGACTGACCGGCAACAGACGTAGTGGCGGCAATAGCCACCTGAGTGGGAGACAGCACCATCGCTTCGATGTTGCGCTTCAACTCCAGCATCTTCTTGCCTTTGAGGTAGGGCATTTCCATGCCCCGGCCCGCCTTCTTGACGATGTTGGCGCGGCGCGAAACGCCAACCGTACCGTTGAAGATTTGCAAGTGGTTGCCGATGCGAACCGTTGCCACTTGCGCGTCCAGTGTCACGTCATCACCGTCGATCATCTTGTTCGCGGCGGATGCAGCGGCAAGAGAGTCGGTCTGCCACTCGTGAAAGTCAGTCACCGCAGTGACGCGACCCATGGCCGAGGTGATCGGCGTTTCAGTCGGGCTGGTGTTGAAGATTTTGTCCAGCAGGTCTTCGCGGTTGCCCTTGAGTGAGGCCTTCTGGTAGAGGTTGGTTGGGACAGTCATTTAAGACTCCTATATAGATTTAACGAAGGAATGCAGCCAGATCAGCCAGCTTTGCCCGACCGCTCCTGAAGCGGTTGTCGAGTTCCTTGCGCTGGCGCTCTTGTGCTGCACTTGCCTGCTTGTTGGGCAGGCGTGGCGCGTTCTGCGCCTTCTTTGTGACCTCTGGAGCTTTGTCTTTGAGGGCACGGTAGGCCACCGCGTCTTGAAGCGCCAGGACGAGCCGGTAATCGTTGATTCCGCTCATTTCCTCCGGCTTGTAGCCGTAGGTCTTCATCACAGTGGTGTAGATGTTTCGGAGCTTGGGTTCGTCGATCTTGGCCTTTTCGAGTTCAGCCCAAGAGTTCCGCTTTACCTGCTCCATTTGCGCTGCCCGCATTTCTTCGGATCGCTTTTGCGCTTGAGTCCTCTCGCTCTTGATCTCGTTATCAAGGCTGCCGATAAACTCATTGATCTGCGTTTGGCGTTGGCTCTCAGCCACCCACGCGGCGGGGTCGTCGCGCGCTAGCTGGGCCATTTCAGCCGACGATCTAAGCCCTAGGATGCGCGAAGCTGCCGATAGGACAAGCTCCGTCTTCTCGGCATATTGCTTGGTGATCTCGTCGTGTTTGCCGACGAAGAAGTTGACCGCCTCATGCTCTCGCGCCGATAGCGCCTGCATTTTGCGGGTGTAGTCAGCCTGCCTTGTGTAGCTCTTTACAAGCTCTTCAGCAGCAACTTCCTCCGTCTCTCCTGTCGGTTTGCCGTGCTCATCAAGGACAGGAACCTTGATTTTCTGATCAGTTGTCGGAACTTCTTCGGCCTTTTCCTCTTCGGGCTCATCGCCCTCTGATTCTTCCGGCTGATCGCTTGCTTCGGGCTCCGTGTCCGCGTCGTCTGCGGGTGAGTCTTCTGCGGTTTGTGCTTCTTCCTCGTCAATCGGGTCCGTCTCCGGGGTGTCCGACAAGAAATTGGCAAGGTCTGCTAGTCCTTCGGCTGCGGGTGCTGATTCAGCGTGTCCGTCCATTGGGATTTCCTAAGTCAATACCCCTCTCTGCTGGCACTAAGAGGGATCGCGGCGCATCGCTGCGGTCGCAAAATGGCAAGTGCCTGCCCGTTAAGCCACTCTCCTGAAGAATTGACGAGCGGGGCTCTCGTCCCGTAGTTCGTCTAGTTCAATCTTGCGTTGCGCCAGCTTGCCGCGCTCTACTGCCCCGACAAGCAAGCCTTCAAACTTGTCTGCCAGGCGTGCAAGCTGCAGCAGCAGCAACTGGCCCTCTCGGTCGCGAATCGGGCACTCTTTCCACTGCTGAACAACACTGGTTTTCAGCAAGGCCATGGCCTCTTTGAAAGCCTCGTTGTCAATCACTGCCTTGGCATCAATGCCGCGCTGTACGTCGTGTCTTGTGGTCATGTGAACAGAAGTAAGAATTCTTCTTCCTCGTCAATCATTCTCTGAATGTCACGCTGTATCTCTGCGATGCGTTGGTAGTCCTGCTGTTTTAGCAGGGCCACCATGTCAAACGGCAGTTGTTGCGCATCTATCACACGCTCAAGTGCCCCGATGCTGATGACTTCCTCGGGCTTGTCTACATCCTTCAGAACACGAGCTGCGATGCGCTTCTTTGCGCCCCTGGATTTGGCCTCGTCTATCGCCGCCTGCGCCTGTTCTTCGGCCTCTATGTACGCATCAGCCTGCTCTGCTGTGTCGAACAGCAAGATGTTGCCTCTACGCCGGATGTAAACCTTCTTGGGCTTGCTTGTCCCGCCGTCACCGCCATCCTCAGCATCTGCTGCTACTGGGCTGGAGGCTAGGGGGGTGGAGGCGAGCATGGGTTAGCTTCGTGCTGGTTTTTGATCGTTGTGCAGAGGGGATTAGTTTTGTGCGAACCAGTCAGACTTTCGCCTGACCTCATGTGGGCCAATCGACGGCGGCGAGTAGTACCTGACACCATCGAAATCATCTAGCACCGCAATTTCAGTCATGTTCTTTCCAGCCGCGAACAGCGAACTACCAGCATCTATCCGGTTCGCTGCATCCTGCCTTGCTGCCGACGCTGTTGTATTCACACAAGCCGATATTGACGTTTTGTCGATGACATTGAAATCAGAAACAACCATCCGAGAGCCATACCCAATAAACGCATTATTCTGAACGGTTATCTTTCCGGCCTGCCATTGCGTGTCTTGCCATGCCATCAGCGGTACTTCATTGGGTTGCGCCTGGTTGTTTATGAAAACATTATTGACGATCTTCCCGCCAACGAAATTCGCCGCTGATCCTGCGATATACACAGCGAAGCTGTATGGATGCACGTTCGCCGCTTCTCCGTGTGTGAATGTTCCTCTTGCCGCTGCAACGTGCAGATTATGGGCAAAGATGTAATCTTGCGTATCAACCGCTGCGGCATTGTTGAACAAGCCAAAATACTCGCAGTTGATCGACTTATTGGCGTACCACTCCGACCGATGCCCAGACCCGCACTGAAACGCGACGTAGGAATTTTTCGCAATATTGCGAGAAAAGATCGTTCCTTGATCCCCAATGTCCGCGTAGTAACACCCGCCGTCCCACGTGTTATTCCCCGCGCCGTTCTTCCACTTGTCAGCTACGTTATCCTCGACTCGGAACGGAACTCGGACCCCGCCGACCGTCGATGGCTTGAGTTGGATGTATACGCCGCCGCCCATCGATGAAGCGAGATTGCCGTTCGTCATCGTGTTTTTTCGGAAAAATCCCGTGACGCCTATCCCGTAAGCCCGAAATGCTGGACCTGTTAGCTTCTCGAAATAATTGTCGTGGACGTCAATATCCCACTTTGTTGTGGCGACGCTGCCCGTCCCGGAATTGATGTACACAGGACAGCAGGTATTGTAGGTCTCGCACCCTGTCATCTCAAAGCCCTGACGAACGGTATCCGGTGTCCCTTGATACAGCACCAGTCCGCTACCGTTCAGCGCCTTGATGTTTGAAATCTTCGTGTAGTTCAGTGAATCCCAGAACCCCCACATTTGTCCGAATGCTATTTTGATCGCGCCGGGACCGAGAACTGACGACGGATCGTTTCCCGCGCCCGATGTGCGCAGGCCCAGGCCAGAAAGATAAATTCTTGAATTCGTGCTGCCGTTAACGCTCAACCCGCCCGTATCGAAGTTAAATCTCAGTGTGTCGAGCGTCATCCCGTTGACAAGCAGCCCAGTATTGGCCCCGGTCATCGTTCCGTTTATGTAGCCAAACCCTTTATTGCTCGTTGTATCCTGGTTCGTGGTTTCAGCAAAAACACCGTTGACCTCGACAAAACAATCCCATTGCGATTGCGCATAACCAAACTGGATGTACCAGCCGCGAGGTGATCCGAAATTGTCTGTCGCATCCCACGTCCAGTCTCCAGGGACCGGAATCATGCGCCGTGTGATCGTCGGCAACAGCGAGGCATCCGCACCCGCTGGAACATACGAGGTGATAAACGCCGGATTCCCTGATACTCCGTTGAATCGTGTCTGAGACTGGCTGCCGCTGGATGCCCTGCTTTGCGCTATCTCCCAAACGCTGTCGCAAGCGAGGTAGATCCCGCCACCGGCACCGGGCAGGAAGTTGTCCATCATCGATAGATTCTTCCACGCCAGCACCGGGGAGCTGCCATCAGCGGCATCGCTACCCCGGTTGAAGTCAATGTACCGGATAGTCATGCCAAAAGCTCAACCCGGTATGAAATCAGATCAATAAAATTCCCTGCGATCATGTTCCCGCAATAGAAACCAATGTACATCTGGCTGGCGATATTGAACGTTGTTGTTTGCAGCGCAGAAACATTTGTTGTTTCCGCGTTAAAGCCGACCACTTTATTATCGATAAACGATGTAGCACTAACGATTGAAATTTCTTCAAGCTGATGTAGTGCTTTTGATCCAGCCGAACCGTAGCCCTCAGTTACCGCTTTATCGGACGATGTGTTGGCTGTTCCTATTCTTGCCTCTACGTCCCACGAACCAACGTTCGCTCCACGGTGCATGTAGTACGCCGACACTCTAACGCTTTGTCCAATGGACAGGATATTTGCCGGGAGGACAATGCTATTCCCCGATACCATCTCAGAAGCCGGAATAGCGAACTTTGAGGCTGATGCGCTGATCGTCGCCAGAGGTGCTGCCAATGTTCCGAAGTTCGAGCAAAGCAGTACCGCCCCATTGATCGGAGTCCATTTCGTTCCGTCACTGATCCACAATGACCCCGAACCGGACTTTCCCACATCGGTTACGCGAACTGTCTTTCCTGCCATCAAGGATGCTGCGGGAATTCCAGCGAACGTGAACGCTGGCCCTGCGCTTGGAATTTCAATTCCGCCTGCAGATAATTCAATCCCCCCAGTGGCTGCGTCTGTTTTGGCAAGTACATGCGTATCCGAAACAATCGCTGGCGTTACGTCAACGTCGAAATCAATCTCACTCGCCGCACTTGATTGCAAGCGGATCACAGCACCTGTCGCATATGGTCCATACGTGCCGCCAGTTGCGTTAGTTGCGATGGTCGATGGCGCGGCAAGGCCCGCAATGACGGAGGCGCTGTAGGTTCCTGACACTGCCACAACGGCCATAGATTGGCCGGGTTCGATGGGTAGGTCTCTGCTGTCGCCGTTGCGCAGTGTTCTAGTCGTCATTACTGGACTCCTTGGGCTCGTCCGTCAGGCCCGCGAATGATTGTTTTAGGTTTGGCCAGGTGCGCCATTAATTCACCGTGCATCTGGACTAGCTGCGCCATCGGATCGGATTGTTCGGCAACCTCATCCGCAACGATCTCAGGTTGCTGTTGCTTCAATAGCTCCAGACGCTCGGCAGCCTCCCAATCCCCGGACGCTTTCCAGCGGTCGAAGTTAAGCCGCTCCACTGCGGCCTGTGCATCAAGTTGAGCCTTCAGAACCTCGCGCTCTGAGTCACGCCGGTCATTTGCGGCTTGCAGTTCAAGGTTCGCCTGCACCTCTTGCAACTTGGCCTGAGCCTTCAGTTGTTCAAGCTGCATCTGCGCCTGCATCTCGGCTTGGAACTTCATCTGCTCTTGCTGCGTCTGGGCTTGGAACTTCTGCGCGTCAGCCTGCAATTCCATCTGCTTCAGTTGCAACTCAGGCGGCGGGCCGGGCTGGAATGGCTTGGCCGGGTCTGGCTTGTTCAGGAAGTTTTGAACGTCCTTATAGCCTGCGTTTTCGATGATCTTGGCCTGTGTGTGATAGATGTGGTCCGGTGTCGCCAGCCCCATACCCATCAAGGCCATCTGGTTTTGCATGATCATCTGCAACTGCCCTGCCTGCGCTTGCTTGTCGCCAGTGCCAAGCCCAACATTGATGGTCATGTCGTACTGATCACGCCACTCGTTCGGGTCGTATTCGACGAACTTGTCCCGCAACCTGAACGCCAGCTTTTCCATCGTGCCGTCGGTCAATTCCTTCAGAATCCCGGCAAAGATGGGCTTCAGCAGCACCTCAGCAACGATGCGCGCAATCAACTCGATGCGCTGCGCAGACTGTGAGACATCAATTTGCCTGCCGGTTGCAGTGTTGTTCAGCGCGTCCGGGTTCATCCCCTGCGATGTGCGAGATACCCCTGTGCGGTTCTCCCGCATCGTCTGGATGTACTCCAGCAGCGGCATCGTCGCACCGGCGACAAACGGGGTAATTTGCTCCGTTACCGCATCCATTTGACGTACACGGATCACGCCACCAGGGCGAGAATCAAGCAAGTCGTCAATGTTGGCCAGCGGGCTCCAATTGGCGTCCGTCAGCACCTTGGTGCGCGGGTTGTTGGCCAGGTAGCTGCTGTTGAACGTCTGGCGCAGCAGCTCGGTGTGCATCTTCTGCAAATCGCCCACTGCATCAGCAATCGACATGCCGTCCCAGCGATGGGTGTTGAGCGTCGGGCTGCATGTGGCGATCGGCACATGCGATACGATCTCGTCCTTAAGAATCTTGTCTTGCAGCCGGTAGATGCAGTGGCGCTCTGCGATGTTGTCGCCATCCGCGTCGATCAGGACATATTCAATCCTGATCCAGCCCTCAGCCATGGAGTCGTCATTCTCGTTGCGATCATCGAACGATGACGCCGTGGAGACTCCCGTTTGGGTGACTTTCGACAGTCGGAATTGAGCATCGGCGCTGAACGCCATGCCATCCGAGCTGCGCAACTCGTCTGCCGTGCAGTCAAGCCCCATCATCTTCACGTCAGATAGCGTTACGCGCATCATGCGGCAGACGTAAGGGCAATCGGACAACAGCGGGCTTGTCCACTCACGGTCAATCAGCAAATCCTCGGGGGAAAACGCATCAACCTTGATGATGGTTTTCTCTTCTGTTTTCTTGAGCCGACCATTGAACACCATCACAGGCATCCCATCCGGCCCGATCATCTCGGCTTGGTTCGCCTGTTCGATCTCCCCGCCCTGCTCGGTAAGCATGGCCAGCATCTCAGGCGTGGCGCCCTTGAACGGGGTGGAGCTAACCACTTCCTGCGTCTCTTTGCGCCACATGACTGCGCAGTTACGCACCGTCAGCATGTCCTTGAGCGCGGTGTACAGGATCAAGAATCCATTGTTCTGCTTGTGGAACACGTAGTTAACCGCGTCCGTGGCCTGCTCGCTGGGCTCAACGTCCGCAGCCTTGGATGGCTCAAACACTACCGCCCGATCAGTCGCCATGAACGTCTTTATCAACTGCGGCAAAATCCATTCCACCGTGTCTTGAATGTCGCTGCTGACGATCTGGCTCCAGCCCTCTTCCTCGTTGCCGTATGGCATGCGGTGATACTCACGCATGGCCGTCTCGCGCTCATTAGCGAGCTGGCCCCAGACGTACGAACCCGCAGACTCTTCCTTGCGTCTGAGCAGCTCCAACAGTTCGTCTTCGTCCATTTTCATACTATGTAACGCCGCTTGTATTCGATCGGTTTGATTTGATTCATGCTGCCTGCGATGGATTCAGCAACGATTGCCAGCAGGCCGAAGCTGTCCGCTCCGTGGCTGGCCCAATCGTGCTCAGGGCCTAGGCCAATATTCCTGTTTTCGTCAGTCTTCTCGTGATACCAACCCAACGCATCAAGCCCCGCCTGGCATGTTGGCTCGTTAAACCACATATTCCCGAACAGTCGGCGCACAGCTTCAATGCGCTGCTTGGCTGCGCCCTTGCCCTGATTCGGCACAACCTCGACCGCGTACCCCGCCTTTTGCAGCGCGGACTGGTATGACACGTCGTAAACCTTGTCCTGCGTGCTGCCGTCGTGCGGGAGCCATATCGACAGCTTGCCGGGCTCGTAGCCTTGCGAGCGCATCCATTCCAGATGTGCCGCCAGTGGCTGGCCAACTGCCTCGTAGTAGTTCAGGATGCGGATTTCTTTGCCGATGAACTGCGCAATCCAGATCGTGAATGCGTCCGCCCTCTGGCCCGTCCCGCCAATGTCCACAAAGGCACGTAGCGCCATCAATGGATCAGCCGCTACCTTACTGATGCGCCCCTGCGCCCTGGCCTCCGTGAGATGCCGCGCAAAGTACGCCCCGGCGATGACGCTTACATAAGCGCCCTCCCAGATGTGGTCATATTGGTCTGGCCGCTCTTCCTTGTCTAGCAGCCGCTGCCTCTCAAGTTTCGCCGGGAATTTCGGGTTGTCCCGCCAATTGAGTTCGACAATCTTGGTGAGCGGGTTGTCCGACTTCCTAAACCTGTCCTCTACCGGAGCCGTCTTGCGCTTCGGGTTCCACGTCACCCACAGCTCGGCATTCCAGCCGTCTCCCTCCTCCCGTAGAGTCGGGATCAGGATGTTCCAGGCTTCGTCCGTGACAGGCTCGGCTTCGTCAACCCAGCATATGAGGATGCGTCCCTTTGACTTGACGCTGGCAATGTTGCGATCCAGGCCGACAAAAGCGAATTCAATCCGCCCATCTCGGCTCTTGATGTAGTTTTGGCCGATGTCGTAATAGGACAGCAGCCAAGGCTCGTCTTCAATTGCGCGCTTGACTTCTTCGAGGCTAGAGTCTGCTAGGCTGTTCATGAACTGCCGAGCGCACAGCATCAGGCCCTTTTGCCCGGCCATCCCGAATCGGTAGCCAAAGACAGCAATCATCTTGGCGAAACTGCGCGTCTTTGCTGACCCGCGCCCGCCGTATGCGCCCCTTACATCCGATTGGCCGTCAAATACGTCGATCAGCTTCTCGGGTAGCTCAATTGCTGCCACGCATCGGCACCAGTTCGACCCGCACCACTTGCTGGACTGGGTTTGCTGGATCGCCAGCAATCGTCATTGGCAGCACTTTGCCCACCAGGCCAAGGAAGGCCGCCGCAGTCTTAGGATCGTTTGCGCGCTCCTCAAGGTAGCTAGCCCCTCCTACGTTGCTTAACGCGGTAAGGATCATGCTCTTGATGTCCGCAGTGACCTTATTCGGGACACCCTTACGGCTTCTGGTGGCGATTGGTGGTTTTCTGGTACTTTTCGTTACTGTACCCATGATGCGAGTCCTTCCGGGTATTCGCCAAGTTAGTGATTGCACACCCCCGCGCTGGCGCTTTATGGAGGCTTTGCGCTAGCCTTTGCTCGTGGTGTGGTGCCGGTGTTAGATGTGGGCCACTTGACCGGCTCTGGCCTTAGCTTGGTGCTCCTTGTGCCTTAGCCTGGCGGCTGTGGTGGCAACTGCTGGAGCAGAGCAAGCGGGATGATTCGCCGCCCGCGAGGATGCGCCTCTTGCATGTACTTTGGAATTGGCTCCGGCGCTTTCAGCCAGAATGCTTGTCAGAGCTTACATCTGCATCAGCCGGGGTCCCCCAACCTAGGCCAGCTTATGGCGCTGTGCCATGCCAATCAGAATGCGTTTAGTGTCGGCTTTCCCTCCGCAAGGAGGAATAAACCGTCTATTGACATTCGGACAATACACTATTTATACGGCACTGTCAACTATTTTAGTTTTCAACCGGTTAATAACCATGTCTCTCGCGTCCGCCGCCATTGATGCTAGCTCTACCCGCGTCAACCCGAGATCACGGCGCACGGCATTGACTGGCACCCACGGCCACACGTACAGCCAGCGCAGGATTGCCCGGTGCTTGTCTGGCAGCATAGAGACGACTCGTTCTGTCTCGCTGGCCTCGATGGTGTTTATCTGTGCTTTGATCTCTGGCATATGCCACTGCCAAGCGTGGGAGCGGTACTGCCGGAACATCGGCTGAACTTTCCAGGCTTGGGGCCTTACTGTTACCCATGCTGCCCATTGCTCCAGGCGTAGGTTGATGGCGTCATGGCGTGCGGCGATGCGCGAAAAGTCGTTTGTGTCGTTCTTCATGCTAGCTGCGGCCCTTCATGTACTCGGCCAGCGATTGCTCTCTGACATAACGCGCCAACAGTTGCCATCCGGTCTTGAGCCCGTTGCGTTCCCTAGCCCTTAGGATGTAGTTCGAGCAGGCGCTAATTCCTACGCCTAGTTTGTCTGCAATCTGCTTCATTGCCGATCCGGTGCTAAGCAAGTCCAGCACCTGGCGCTCTCGGGGTTGTAGTTTCAAGCTCATGCAAGCCTTTCGATGGTGTCAGCCAGCCAATCAAGCTCTGTCTGCTTCCTGGCCCGCATGCGTGATTTGTCGCCGTGTACGCCGTATTGGCCGGTGTGGCATTCCGGGCAAAGCGGGGTTGTGAGGAAGTTGCTGGCCCGCTGGCTCATGCCCTGGCCATCGCGGATGTGATGGACTTGCGATCCGTCATAGGTTCCGCAACAAGCACAAGGCAAGCTGGCAACTCGGTCCATGTGCTCGCGTTCGGCTCTGGTCATGCCAGCCCCTTCGACG
>OFQZ01000461.1_pt1 | contig 13867 bp, 21 predicted proteins | sample 1543011 | NCBI WGS metagenome assembly OFQZ01 (sample SAMN07774216, study PRJEB24372) | wastewater metagenome | isolation source: Exp Tend NO 0WW | collected 2016-02 | reverse complement strand
TGCCAGCCCGTCACCCTCCCCGCTTCCGTTGTTCGGGCGGCTGGCGACCGTAATCACCAGCGACCCGGATTTGCGCGATGCCCCCCGGATCGTCATGCGCTGATTGGGCGCGGTCACGATTTCGGCTTGCAGGTATCGTTCGCCTGTCGGCTTGAAATCCTTGTTCGGCCAGGCGACCGGGATCGCCGGGCTGAATGTCAGAGCGGCGACGCGGGCCTTGAGTGCTGCGTCGATTGCGGCGGCCATGTCTTAGGCCGAGCGCCCGATCAGCCAAATCTGGTAGGTCGCCGAAGCGCCCGACGAGTTGGCAATGCGGAGAATGTCGCCGGTCGACGCGACCACGGCGCAGATGCCAGCAGCGTTTTCGCTGTTCCACTCCAGGAACACATGACCGGGCCGCATCGGGCCGACCGTGGGGGTTGTGCCGCCCAGATAGCCGGTGACGGGGTTGGCGCCCACGCCCAGCGTCAGGTTGGTCGTGTTGGCCGCACCCGAGCGGGGCGCGTTCACGATCAGGATGCCGGTCAACTCAAGGAAGTTGACGGTCTGCCCGAAGGCGTTGGTCAGGACGCCGTTCAGGTCGAGGTCATCGTTGGAGGCCGAGGCAACGGTGCGCTCGTCCGTCCAGATGATATCGGCCTGGTTTGCGCCGGTGCCGTCGGTGGTGTCGTAGCGAATGTCGATGGTGGGGTTGCTGGAAGGCGCGCCGAAGTCAGACGTGCCGGTGAGCGCAGCGGAAAGCCCCAGCCGGAGCGAGGTTGTCAGAGCCATTGTAGTCTCCTGGTCAGAGGTTTCGGACGAGTTCCGCGTTTCGGGCCACGATGGCCTGCCATTGCTGCGCGGCGTTCAGCATATAGAAATTCGCGGGCGTCTTGCTGGTCCCGTATTCCATGAAGCGAGCGTAGTTCGCGGTCCATCCGGCGAAGATCGTGTCACCTATCTCGGCCCCGGCCACCGCCATGACGTAGGCATCAGCCCCGCCACCCACAGTCGATCCGTTCAGCGATGCGATCAGCGAGTTGCGCAGAAAGCCCGTGTCCACCGGCATCCTCCCGCCCTGCGCCTTAGGCGTTTGGGCGATGCTGAATACTTCCTGCGCCGACTGCTTGATTACGGCCTCGATCTTTTCCTCTGTTCGGTCGGCAAAAGCCTTGATCTGCGCCGTGAACGTGGTCATCTCACCACCATAGGAGGAACCATATGCGCCTTGCTCTGCTTGCCCTGCCGCTTCTCGCCGCCTGCGTTGTCCCGGAAGACACCCCCGGCCATGTGAAGGAGGTCGGTTCCCGAACCGTCACGATACAAGGGGCGTTTTCGTCCGATGGCTCCGGCGCTCGCCCGACCGCTGCGATGATCGCGCAGGCTCGGGAAATCTGCCCCGGCGCGAAGTATCTCAGCGCCACCGCGACGCCGGGCAACTACGACACCTTCGACTACCTGTTCCTGTGCAAGTGATCAGCGCCTGAACGGCGCCAGATAGTCGATCTTTAGCTCGTAGGTGCAGCGACACCCGATGATCTCGCTCGCGGGTGCGCCTTGGCTTGCGTCCATCGGAAACATCATCCGCGCCCCGGTCAGGGGCGACACGAAAGCCTCGTCAATCCCCGCCTCCGCCCCGTTCAATGCCGCGTGGCTGTCCCTCGTCCGGTCGTCGCCGGTTGCGCGCCAGACCTTCTTGACCGCCGACCGCTGCACCTTGCCGCTGTCGATCAATTGGCGAATGCCTTCCTCTTTCCCCGCGTTCAGGCTGGCAAGCGTCTCGGTGCGCGCGATGGTTTCGCCGCGAAGCTGCAAGAGCCGATCCTTGTATCGCCCGGTGATCGCATCCACGTCGGCCCGACCCATTGGCCTGCCCTCACGGATCGCCTTCATCACTAGCCGGTCAAACCGCTTGTCTCGCCGTGCCCGCGCCAGGTAGTTCCGCAGCATCGCAGGGTCGCCGCTCAGAAGCTCGGCCCGCGCGCGGATCACGGCGTCGGTCTGCGCCGCGTTTAGGCCCAGGATGCCGCCCTCGCGCATTCCCGTGGCCCGGTTCAGCCTGCCGACGATATCCAGCGCCGTAGCGCGGGGGTTGCGGCCTTCCGTCATGCCAGCGTCAAGCACCAGCCTCACGGCGTCCTTCGTGTCCTCTACGATGCCCTCGATCAGGTTGCCGCTATGGTCCCTTAGCCACCGCTCCGCGCGCGGGTTACGCGCATCGAAGCGGCTAATGACTTTCCCCCGGTGTCCGGGTCTGGCAAGACCGGCAACCCGGACAATGCCCGGATACCCCCTTCGATATAAGCGCCCTGAATGGCACGGTCGAGAGGCGCGAAGAGCACCGGATCAAGGTTCAGCACCGCGATGAGGCGTTGAGCATCGCCACGCTCCAGCGCGTCGATCACCAGCGACAGTTGCGCCTCGGACCGGATATCCGCGATGGACCGCAGGAACGCTTCCCGGATGACAGGCTCAAGCGCGTCGATCTGGCGCTGCAGGTCGGCGGGAATGCGGGCCATACGCCTAGCCCTCCAATTCGATGTCGTAGAGAAGATCAACCCCGCCGGGCGCGAGCGGCTTCACCACGGCGATGCGGTGCCAGGTATCCCTGACCTTCACGCGCCAGCCCTTCTGCGGCACGGCACCATTGCCCTTGATCGTCAGCACCCGCGTCGTCCCCGTCACCATCCCGGTAGCATCGCGCCGCGTGATATTGTCGTCAATGACGGTAATCTGACCAACGGTGGCATACTCCGCCCCGCCTTCCGGCCCGTCCGTCTCGCATTGCCGTTCCAGCGAGGCCGTGAAGCCGACCGAGGCGATGGCTTCGGCCACCTCTGCCGCGATGGCGGTCCAATTCTCGCTCATACCCGGAACACCTGCACCCGGCCCGCACCGCCGATCAGGGGCGCAAGGGCGCGGTCAACCGCCGTAATGGTCAGCGTCATGTCGTTCGCGCTGGCCGAAGCCCGCAGCGGTGTCCACTTGATGCCCTTCACCTCGGTCAGCACCTTGGCCGTCCCCGGCGTCACGTCGGGCGAAAGGCTGCCCGGCGTCACCAGTTCCCGCAGCGCCGCCTCGCAGGTGGCGTTCAGCACTTCCACCGGGATCGTGTCGTAATCCAGCACAGTGCCGTCCCGGTCGTAAGCTTCGACGCGGGGCCAATCCAAAGCCTGCCCGCGAAGCTTCCACCGGATGCCCGGCCACTGGTCGCCATAGCGCCCGTCAAGCCATTGCGTTGCCCGGATCAGCGCAGCCTCTTTCAGCGCGTCGGCCCCGGTCCACGTCGTGTTTCCGCGCGCCGTGTGATAGGCAGCGGCTTCGACAAGCGAGGCGTAGCTGTTGGCCGTCAGGTCGCCGGGCGTGGTGATCAGGGCCATGGGAACACCTCTTGCGAAGATGGGGCGAGTCTCCCCGCCCCATCAGGTTGATCAGCCCAGAAGGGTCGCGACGTGCGCCTCGTTCGGCGCGGCAACACCCCAGACCGCCGCGATCTCGTAGTAGACCTGACGATACTGGCGATAGACTGCCACTTCGAAGGTCAGCCCCGAAATCGGGTCGGTGATCGTGGTGCGGTCGTCCGCCATGTCGCCACCATCCGGCAGGGCAGGCAGGCGCTGCGCCAAAAGCAGAGCCTGACGGGCGAAGCCGAAGTTTCCGGTGTAGTTGTTGCCGATGGTCATGGCGTTCGAGTTCGGGATCGCCACCAGGTTGCCCGGTTTGTTGATCACGATGGTGCCGGGGGCGGCAACGCCGGTCTTGACGACATACTTGTTGGCCGAGTCCACCGCGAATGTCACGATATCGCCCGGGACCACAGTGCCGGAGCCGGTGATCAGGGGGATGGACGTGGTGCCGATGGCGAACGGGCCGCCAGCAGATGCGGTATAGGACGTGCCGGTGCCCTTGGTGTGCAAGGTGATGCCCGCCGAGTTGCGCAGGGCGAAGCCTTGCAGACGGTCGGTCATGCCCTCGCGCAGCATGTCGCTGGAACCAGCTTCGTTCACCTTGAACAGCACGTTCTGCTTGCCGCGCAGGTTGGCCCAGGTGGCCGAGTTCCCGACGAATTGCAGGTCGCTGGTCGGTGCGCCGTTGTCCTCAAGGATCTTACGCAGTTGCGCGATGTCCGAGAGGTCGCCAGCGGTGCCGAATGGCGTGGTGCCTGCGGTGCCGTAAGCGCGCGAGGCGCTGGCCTTCGCCAGGACGGCGAGGTCAACTTCGATCTCGTTCACCAGCTTGCGCATCCCTTCCGCGAACTGGTCGCGGATGATGTTGCGGCCCTGCGGGGTGTCGCCGGTGCCCATCGCGCGCATTTCCTCGCCGTTCCAGCGGATCGGCACGGCGCGGGCTTTGGTCATGGTCACGTCGACATAGGTCGGCGTCGCGTCGCCCGCGTTCGGCGCGGTGACGGCAGGCGTGATGTCCTGCGCCGCCGCGACCGCAGCGATGGGCGAGCGAACGGTCTGGCCGACCGCAGCGCGGGTCACGCCTGCGTCACGGGTGACTGCCGGGATGAAGCCGACCATCTCGCGCGAGACGACGTTGAGCGCCTCGTAAAGCGTCGGGATCAGGTTGGTGAGGGTGTTTGCCATCGTGTGTTTCTCCTAGCGATGGGGTTGATGTGTCCGGCCCCCATCGGAGGGCGGGCGTTCAGTCTGTCAGGGTCGTTCCGTCCTTCATGGCCGCCGCCTTCCCGGCAGGGTCCAATGCGTCGAATGCAGCCCGCGTCATGGACTTCCCGCCCGCGCCGCCGACGCTTCCGGGAGGCTTCCCGCCCCCACCCGCCCCACCGTCTTTCACGAGGAACGGGGATGCTTTCGCCAACTCCTTCGCCAGATCGGCCAGGGTGGCACCGTGATCCGCGCCGGTGCCTATCATCGGCTTGCCGTCGGCGGTCGTGATCTTGGGCGTCCCATCATCGTGGAACGCGATCCGCTGCGCTGCGAAGGTGGACAGCATATCCAGCCCCTCGGGGATGACGCCTGCTTTCGCCAGTTCAGCCCGCAGTTCAGCGTTGGCCGTCTTGCGCATCAGGGCAGTCAGGCGCGTATCGCGGTCGGCGAGCTTGCCGTCATATTCCGCCTTCATCGCATCGAGCTTGGCCTGCGCGTCTTCGCTGCCCTTGCCGCCCTTGTCCGCGATGGCCTGCAGGTCGGCGATCTTCTTGGCCACCTCGTCGGGCTTGCCAAACTTGGCATAGGCCCCGGCGTTGGCCCGCTCAGTCTGCAACGCGGTCTTGAGGCCGGTCAGGTCTTCCACCGGCATCAACTTCGACAGGTCCAGCTTGTGCTTGCCGTCAACCGTGGTGACGAGGGCTTTGTGCGTCTCGGGCAGGGCCGAGATGTCAGGCAGTTCGATTTCCATTGTTCAGCATCCCGCTGTTGTTGGGCGTCCCGCCCGTTGCGCCCATGAGGGCAGGGTCAGTCTCATCGCTTCCCGCGATGTCGTCCTCGGCAATCCGGTCGGCTTCTTCGTCCGCGTCCAGATCGCTGCGCAGAACACCGCGCCGGATCAGTTCCTTGATGAACGTTTCCCGGCTCAGCGCCCCGTCTTTCACCGCCGAAAGCAGGGCGGTCACTTCCTGGGCGGTCATGAACGACACGCCGAAGTCCTTGTTGACGGCGACCGAAACCTCAGCCTCGAAGCCGCCATACATGGCCATCCATTGCAGGGCCTGTTCCAGCGCGTCCTGCAAGGCGTCCGCCGTCATGGATAGCTGCGAAGTCTCCTTGTTCGCGTCCAGCGCCTCGCCTGTGGCCGACTGCGCGTTGGTGCGGGCCGTCAGCAGCTGAAGCCCGAAGGTCTCCATCTGGAATTCGAGGTCTTTCAGGTCCACCCGGCCCGCCTCGATGGCCTTCCCGGTGTGCTCCACCCATTGCAACGAGGCTTGCGAATCCGTGGCCATGACGGCCTCGGTCGCGCCGATGGTGATCGAGGCCTTTGCGTCCATCCCCGCGCCGAAAAGGATCGGCACCCGCGCATAGTGCAGGATGTTCCGCTGGTCCGACTGCGACTGCCAATGCGCGATGTTGATATCCGCAAGGTCGTCCAGCATCGGCTCGCCGGTGAAAAATCCGGTGCGGTTGGCGTAGAACGGAACGACAGTGATTTCCCTCACCGCCGGGTTGACCGTGGCCTCGCCTTGCAGCGCCCACTTTGATTCCTTGGCGCTCTTGCGGTAGAGCCGCGTCTGCACCCCGGATTCGGTTCGGTCCAGCACCCTGATCTGGTCGACACAGATTTCCCTGAACTCGTCCAACGGGTCGCGTTCCGTGATCTTCTCGGCAATCCTGATCTGCGTGAGGGTGGTAACGTTCGCAATCGTCTCCGCCCGCCAGCCCAGCACGTCCTCCACCCGCAGATGCACCATGTATGGCCGCAGGTTCTCGGCCTGCACCTGCGCCTGCGTCACCGTGCCATTGCGCGGCGGTGCATCAACCATGATGTAGCCGACCCCCGGCCCGGCAAGCCCATCCTCGAATACTTGCCGCGCGAAGGTGGACAGGTCGCGGCCCTGCATGTCAATGTTCTCGGCCCATTCCTTGAGCCGTTCGTCGCCGTCCTCGATCTCCACCGTCTTGGCAAACACCCGCCCGGTCATGTCCTTGACCGTCTTGCGGTAGCCGTTGAACAGCCAAGACGCAGCAAGGCGCACGTCGTAAGCCTGCCGCGATTCCTTGGCGAACTGCGGCAGATACGTGGTGCGGGCCTGACGCATGGCGGTTGTGCCGCCCATCAGCGCCCGGCCCTTCTGTGCAGCCGCCAGCATGGTTGCGCTGGCCGCAGATCGCTGCGCAACCGCTTCGGTCATAGTGCGAGTTCCTCTGTCGTCACTTGTCCGACCGGCTGGACCATGAGTTCGGTCAGCGCCCACACCAGGGCGTCGGCCCGGTCGGGCGAGGCCTCCCCGACGTAACCGGAGGGCGTAAAGTTGCAGAGTTGATCCTCAAGATCGGGGAAAACCCCGACATGGCTGACCTTGCCCTGCTCATAGAGGGCTGACACCGGCTCGGCCCTTACTGCCTTGCCCCGGCTCGCCGTGACTTCCTTGTAGGGAACGCGACGATCCGCCGTGGCGATGGTGAAGCGCACCATATCGCCGCCGAAGTTGCGCTCGCCCACAATTCTGTCGGCCAGATGGTGGTGGTAAAGACTGACCGCCCTGCGGCCCCACCCCTCCGGCGACATCTGGCAGGTTCCATCCTCCAGAACGTAGCCGCGCCCATCGACCCCCAGGCCTACAACCGCAATCCCGATATCGTCGCCGCCGCCATCCCCGCGCGTCCCGGAAGGGTCCACCGCGACAACGATCCGCTGCATCTGCGGCCTGTCTTTCGGGTCGATCCTCTGACTGTCGATCCCCGGCATCAACTTGCCATCCGGGGCCGTCCTATCCTCCAGCGCCCAGAGCGCTCCGTTCACCTCGCTCGCCCACTCGCCCGCCTCGAATCGCTGCCTCTTGGCTGCCGACATACTGGCCAGCACGTCGAAGTATTCCTGCGGCAGGTTCTCGGCGTTGTCCGCCGGGTTTACCCGCATCTCGGCATAGGCTTCCGGGTTGGGCAGCGCCTCTTTCGTGCCCGGCTTCAGCTTCGCCCGAAACAGGCTGTAGGACCAATGCAACTTCGATGGCGGGTTGCAGTCGAAATATGCTTTCAGCGCCAGATGCTCGCGCCCCGTGGCCTTTGCGATCTCTGGCGCGAGGCTGACGAGCTGGGCAAGGCGCGACATCGCGGTCTCAACGGAGGGCCAAGGGATTTGGCTGCTTTCGTTGAAGTAGAGCGTTGCGTATTCCTGCCCGAGGATCTTCTCAACCCGGTCCTTGTCGTCCAGCCCGGCAATCCAGATTTGTGACCCGTTCGGGAGTTCGACGTAGAAGTCTGTCTTGTCGAACCTTACCCGCAGCGCCGGGAAGCACAGGCTTAGAACCTTGGGCAGCGTGTCCGACCAGATCGAGGTCTTGGCGTGGTTGAACCTGAACCGAAAGATCGCATGGCGCGAGCCGGGCGCATTGATCGCCCGCTGTATGATGGCGCGCACCAGGATGAACGTCTTGCCTGACCGCGATCCGCCGCGGAGCATGATGTTGCGCGCTGGGCCAGCGAGGAGCCTGTTGGCCTCCCGCTGCTTTGCGGTGAGCGCGACCATTGGTCAGAGGCTGGCGTCTTCGGGCGTCACGGTGAGGGCCAAGCCGCCGCTCAGTTCCTTCTTGTCCGCCAGCCCCAGATCACGGGCGATGATGTTCGGATTCAGCAGGTCCGCCGCCGCGCCGGTGAACTTCTGCTCGTAGATCACGGCTTCGGCTTGCGTGATGACCGCAAGCAAATCCGGGCGCTCATCTCGCCACAGTCGCCAGCATTGCTCAGTCACGTCGATGAACAGGCACAGGCCGCCGATTGTCATCGCCCGCATCTTGGCGACGGGCTCGTGCTTCGCGGTTCCCTGAAACGTGACCAACTGATCGGCATAGAGCGGGTTGTCGGCGACCCAGTTGAAGTATTCCACACAGGCCGCCCAAAGCGGCTCTGGCCCGTCAAACTTCGGCTTCGGCCCTGCGCTGCTGCGGGCCTCCCAGAACCTGTTTCCGGGAAGAAACCGCCCGGCTTCATCCCGGTCGCTCATGCGAGGTTCAGCCGTTCTTGTCTGCGGTGTAGGTGTCGGTCACGCCGTCCGCGTCGGTGTCGAGATAAGCCGAACCAGCGCCGGTCTTGCCATCGACAGCGGTGCAGCCGCGCTCATAGGCGAGATAGCCACCGTGATCGATGAGGGTGCAGGCGGTGTCAGCCATGGCGGGGGCGGCAATGATGGACAGCAGGGCGAGGATGGTGAGGCGCATGGGTGTCTCCTGTGAGGGGGAATGCGAAACGACCCGCCGTGGCGGGGATTGTCGCGGTGAGTGTGCCGGGAAATGCGAAGCGCCCGCGCAGGGTGATCCTGGCGGGCGCGGTTCGTCTCGATGATGCCAAAGCTAAGCGCTTACAGGCACCTTGTCAACGGGATAGGGCTGGTGGAGCGACACGTACTTGGCCGGGCCGACCATACTGCGCAGAATTTCTTGCTGCACTTCGACGTTCTCAGAGATTGCGGCAGACCCCATAAAGCCCGCAGCAAGCCGCTCGACGGTCAACGGCTGAATCCGCTCCCGCTCTCCGCACTTGTCCAGAACCTCCTTCGCCTCTTGAACGGTAACATCAAACCACTCGCCATGCAGGCCAAGCTCGAATTCCGCGAGAACCTTGTGCGCAGCGGCCTCAAGCGTCCTGTTGGCATTCAATAACGCTGCATGAACCCCGCTGTATGCCCGAAACCCATCCATCCACACCGCCATACGGAAGGCATACACGGACAGGGGTTCCCAGTTTCCGATTTGAAGGGATGCCAGCCGCTTTTGAAGGTTCGTGCTGTATCCGATCTTGCATGGCCCATCCCATGACGGCGCGATGATGTAGACCACCGGCAGGTGGTCGCCCAAAGCGAAGAAGCGACGTCCTTTCATTTCCGCGCCCCCTCTGCGATGGCATCCAGCCCGGCCTGCAGCCGCTTGAAGTGCCGGTCACGCGTCGCATGGTTCCCCCGCCAGATTGGCTCATCGCAGATCACAACCCGCTCGACGACTGGTCGGCTGGATGATGGGATAGAGTCCCACAGCCTGCGGAAGTAGCGCCGCGCGTCTACGCGCACGGCTTCCTTGTCAGATCGCCCGCCAGACCTGACATCGCCTAACGCTGCCAACGGGTCCCTTTCCCTCATCCCCTCAGCTGCCATGCGTAGCTTTACCGCGTTGGCCGCCTGCGCATCGGATATGTGGCCCGCCTTCGCATATCTCACCACCCAGTCCTCTCGCCTGCGGCGTTTGACGCCATTCGGATTGGGGGTCTCTTTCCCTGTTTCGGGATCAATTTCGGTCGCCGCCTCATCGACAAGCCGGTCTTGGTTGGCAACACCAGAAGCACCGCGATCCCAAACGCTGATGTCGGGGGCAATGGTGATCGGCCTAGCCTTTTTCACTTTCCTTGCCGCCTTGCTCGCCATCTCAGTCCCTCCCCTCGATGATGCACCAAACTGCGGTGTGTCCCCGCCTGACGGAACGGACCAACCCCTGCCCGCGCAGCTGGCGGAGCGCCTTGGCGACCAGGTTCTCGGGCTCCCGGGTGGCCTCGCGTATTTCGGCGGACGAGGCGGGGCCGCTGGCGAGCATGGCCATGATCTGCCGGGCGAGGGCGTCGCAGCGCTGTTTCGCCGCGGCACTGCGTTTTTCGTTGGCGTCCGATCCCGAGGCGCTGGCGGATGTGAAGCCCCATGTGCGGCGGGCGCGCTCCCGGACGAGCTTGGCGTCCTCGGCCATCGACACGCGGGGCGAGAGCGTGACCGGCTCGGGCTTCGGCGGTATGGCTGCGCGGATGCAGACGGTATGGGCTTGGCTGGGCTCGATGGTCATGGGGTTCCCCCTGCGATTTTTGCATACCGGGCAAGCTTGGCATCCCTGTCGGACTGGCCTTTGGCCGGTGACATTGCTGGTGAATTTGGTATTTCGTCCGTCCATCCCTCCTGGTGCAGCCATGTCGCGGGGTCGCGGGCAAAGCCGCCCTTCACCGTGGGGTCTGAAACCGAACGCTTGGCCCCGTCGATGATGGTTTGCTCGGGAATGCCGCGCTTCACCGCTGTCCGGTATTTCTCGAACGCAGGCTTCCTGCCCTTCTTTGTCCCGCCCCGGTGCGGGTAGGTTTCCCAGAACTCATCGAACCGCTTCACTCGCGCATCAGACTGATGGTTCTTGATGGTTCCTGAAGGTTCGGGGGCACGAGGTTCCGGGTTTATGGTGTATATGCTCGCGCCACCACGCCCGCCTCCAACCCTTGTCAGCAACCATCCGCCATCCTCAAGCGCGCGGATTATTTGCCTCACGCCACGCTCCGAAAGGCAGGTCTTCTTCGCTATGCCCGCCACCGAAGGCCAGCACTCTCCAGCGTCATTGGCGAAGTCAGCAAGGGCGAGAAGCACAAACCTTTCGGCCTGCTTTTCCGGGCCGTTTTCCCATATCGCCGACATCAGTTTAATGCTCACCGTCCGAACCTCGCGCTTTCGTCCCAGATCGTGTTGAGGGCCGGGTTGAACATCATGTTCGCCGTCCCGATCTCGCCCTGCCGCTGCTTGGCGACGATCACCTCAAGCCGGTTTTTTGCCTTCTGGCGGGCATCATCCCACTTGGCCCAGAGCTCAATATCGTCCTCTGGGGGCCGCTCACGTTCCAGGTAGTATTCGTCGCGGTAGCAGAACATCACCGTGTCGGCGTCCTGCTCCAACTGGCCGGATTCGCGCAGATCGGAGAGTTGGGGGCGCTTGTCGTCCCGGCTCTCGACGGCGCGGGAAAGCTGCGACAGAGCCAGCACAGGCACCTTGAGTTGCAGCGCCATGCCCTTGAGGGCAATGCTGATGTTGGTAATCTCCTCGTATCTGGACTTGCCCTCGCCCTTGATCAGCCCGAGGTAGTCCACGATCACCAGCCCAAGGTTGCCGCCAAGGCGGCGCTGGACTTGCTTCACCCCGGCGAAGATTGCCCCTATGTCCCGATAGGACGGCGGCAGGAATTCGATAGGCAGATCAGCCACATCACGCTGCACCACGTCCAGAACCGAACGCATCTGGGCTTCCGTCATCTCGCCCTTGCGCATGGCGGCATAGCTGATCCCGGCCCCACGATCCGCGGTTGCCTCCGAGACAATGCGCATCGCCATGCTTTCCGGCGTCATTTCCAAGCTGGCAATGCAGACGCCTTTCCCGGCCCGCGCGGCGCGGGTGGCGATGCACGACGCCACGGCTGACTTGCCCATGGACGGCCTGCCGCCCAAGAGGATCAACTCCCCCGGATAGAAGCCGGGGACGATGCTGTCCAAGGCCCCAAGCCCGGTGCGCAGCCGCCCGCCATCATCGCCCTGATAGGCCTTCACAATGAGGTCGCTGGCCCCGGTCAGGGCTTGGGCTAGAGATACGGGCCGGGACTGCCCCACCGGGTCGGCGTTGATCAGCGAGGCCTCGATCCGGGCCGCGATCACGTCCGCGTCCTCGCCCTGCGCTATGGCGGCCTGCGCCTCGTTCATCGTTTGGATCAGTTCGCGCTTGCGCTTGAGGTCCGCGAGCATGGCAACGTAGTGCTGCCCCCCGGCCATGACGGAACCGGCCATGCGGACAAGGTAAGCCGGGCCGCCAAGCTCTTTCAGGCCCTGATCGTCCCGCGTCACGTCCGCGACAGTCACGGTTGACACGAGGAACCCCTGCATGGCCTTCTTGTGGCAGGCCTCGAATAGCCGCTGGTGGACAGGGTCATAGAACAGGCTCGACCCACCAGCGCGAAGCGCAGCGTTGTATCCTGAGCCCTCGCAGTTCGTCAGGAGCATTTCCCCCAACACCTGTTGCTCTGCCTCGACGGACAGGGGCATGGTTTCGGGCCGCAGTTGGGTGATCTCATTCACCGGACACCGCCTTTTCAACCAGACGGCGGGCGAGGTCGCCGATGGGCTTCCAGTTCCCGCCATGCGGGTTTCGGTCAACTGGCATTTCCTCCGACTTGGCGTCGTGCCGGTCTTTGGCTTGAGGATCGTGTTTCACGCCGCCCTCCGCTTGTTGCCCATGTGGTAGTCCACCATGTCGGACAGGCGCAGCGCCTCTGCCGTTTCTCGCGCTTCCATCGCCATCACGCGCGCCATGGCGTCCTTAACCGACAGTGACGCGCCAGGGTGTCTGCCGCGAATTTCAACGCCAGCTTCCACAAGAGCCGCCTTGATGCTGGTGATCGGGATGCCGACAACCGCAGCAACCGCTGACTGTGACAGGCCCGCCTTGTAGAGGCGAACCACACGCTGATAGTCCACGGTGCGGGCGAAGGGCCTCGCCCTGGGGCGCGGGGGAAGCTTCCGAGACGCCGCTCGGAACCGCACGGCCTCGCTGGATATGCCAAGCCTGCGCCCGATCTCGTTCTGCGAAATGGACATGTCTTCCCACATGCGCCGAAACTCGGCGTCGGAAACGGTGCGGCCTGTGTTGCGGGGCTTTCCCTTCATTCGCGCCCCCACCACCTTGCGAGGTCTCCACGCCGCCGAAGCCTAGCAACTTCCGCCTGCACATGGCTGACGTGACACCCCATCCAGATCGCGATATCCTCGACGCCATAGCCGTCGATCAGGCGGTGCTTGATTTGCTCGCGCCATGCCACCCCATGTATCTCAAGGGGCTTGCTGAAGCGGGCGGCTTCCTTGCGCTGTCCGGGCCGGATACCGACGGCGGCAAAAGCGTCGTCCAGAATAGCGTCCATGTCTGTCACTTCGGCCCCCTTGCCAGGATCGCGTGGACGCGTTCAAACCGCGCCGCGACTTCGCGCTTCCGGTTGCAGACGCGCATTGCTCTGCGGGCGAACACCGCGTCACGCGGGTCTGCGGGCTTGTGGAAGAAGCGGAGAAGGCGGCGGATCATGCCACGGCCCCGAACAGGTCGCCGACCGACGCCTCGGCCTCCTGCAAGTTCTTGCTCGCCTGCCGGGCATATTCCGGCTTCAACTCAAACCCGAGATACCGGCGATAGCCCTTGACCGCCTGATAGCCCGTGCTGCCGATGCCGTTGAACGGGTCCATGACCACGTCGCCGGGCTTGCTGTAGAGCCGCAGGCAGTTCTCTATGGTGTCCAGTTGCAGAGGGCAGACGTGCTTTTCGTCTCCCGCACCCTTCATCCGGTTCAGCACGTTGCCTTGCTGGATATTCATCCAGACCGGGCTTGCGAGGCGCTGCCACTCGTAAACGTCAAATTCGACATGGGGCAGAAGCGCCTCGATCTGGGCATCTGTCGGGGTTTCCGATGCCAGCCCGGCGCGGTGCATTTCGTGCAGCCATTTGCGGG
>OFQZ01000458.1_pt1 | contig 13925 bp, 14 predicted proteins | sample 1543011 | NCBI WGS metagenome assembly OFQZ01 (sample SAMN07774216, study PRJEB24372) | wastewater metagenome | isolation source: Exp Tend NO 0WW | collected 2016-02 | reverse complement strand
ACGAGGGCTTTGAGCGCGATGTGATCCAGATCCTCGCCGCGCTCGACGGCGCCGATGCGAGCGAGTGGCAGGCCGTGACGACGATCACCTACCCGCGCCGCTTCGATCCGCTCGACGCGGAGACGCGCGCGGACACGGCGATGGCGGTGCTCAAGGACGCCGACAAGCTCGTGCCCGAGGTGGTGGCCGCAGCGCGCGCGGACATCGCGAGCGCGCTCTACCCCCGCATGGCGCCTGACGCTGAGAAGCGCCTGCGGGCGCAGCTCGATCAGCGCGCGGAGTTCGAGCGTGCGCAGTATGTGCAGCAGTTCGACCTCGCGAAGCTAAACGAAGCGCCCGCGCCGTCCAACGTGGAGCTCAACTCGTTCAGCACGCCGTACATGACCGGCAACGAGGTCCGCGCGCAGATCGGACTACCGCCGTCGACAGACCCTCTCGCGGACACCATCCCCGCGATGGAGGAGCTGCGATCCAAAATCGCGCAGCAGGCCGCAGAGGCGGCGCTGAACGGAACCGACGCCGCGATGACCGCGGCGGTGAGCGACCTCCCGGCACCCGCGCCGGGAGAGGTCGTGCCTTCGATCGCGGGGCCAACGGCCGGGGACACGACCCCGGAGGGAGAGTGATTCGTGGCTGATGTAGAGACCCAGACCGAAGCGGCGCCCCCAAGCGGGCAGCCCGAGAAGACCCTCACACAGAGCGAGGTCAACGCGATCCTGGCGCGCGAGGCGCGCAAACACAAGGCGACTCTCGAGCCCGTGGCGGCCGAGGCCGAGGCCCTCAAGGCTCGGCTCGCGGAGTTCGAAGCCGAGCGCGCGCGCACCGAGGAGGAGAAGCTCACGGCGCAGCAGCGGCAGGAGCGCAAGCTCACCGCGGAGCGCGAGACGTTCCAGAAGCAGATCGGCGCGCTCACGGCGCAGGCCCAGGCCGAACTCACCCGCCGGCACGGGCTGATGGTGCAGCACGCCGCGGCGTCGCGCATCGGCACCGTCGCGACGCGGCTGTTCAACCCCGAGATCGCGCCGGAGATCGAGTCGCTCGTGTCGAGCGCGATGGCGGTGGAGACGGTCGACGGCCGCGAGGTCGTGACGATCCGCGTGGGCGACGACGTGGAGCCCCTCGAGGCGGGCTGGCAGCGGTTCGTCGACACGAAGCTCTCGAAGTTTTTCAAGGCCGCGGGCGGCGCTGGTGCGGCCCACGGTGGTGGCGGTGGACGTGGCCCGGGGGCGCAGTACGCGTCCCTGCAAGACTACGTGGCCGACCGCCTCAAGAGCACCGGCAGGTAACAGCGCGCCCGTGTGCGGGCGCAGGAGACAACGACAATGGCCGCTCTCACGCTCGCTCAGATCCGCGCTGGTACGCGCGACCCCGCGGTGATGCTCACCGCGTCGACCCTCATCAAGACCGATCAGCTCGTGGGCGCCGTGCCCTGGAAGAGCACCGGGACGCAGTCGCTGTTCGGGTACAACCGCCGCATCGGCAACCTCGCGCTTTCGTTCCTCGCGCGTGACGCGTCGATCTCCGAGGACACCACGTTTCAGGAGGTCGAGGTCAACGCCAAGACCAAGCGCGTGCTCGGGCAGTCGTCCGTCGACCGCGCGAACGCCGGTGACGCGGGCGGGCTCGCGAGCCTCAAGGCCCGCAAGGTCGAGAGCGCGCTCGAGGCGCTCGGGCTCACGGTGGGCGCGAAGATCCTCACCGGCGACTCCAACCTGACGGCCACGCTGAGCACCTCCGCGCTCACCACCGTGACCGTCACCGACGTGGGCCCCAACATCGTCTCGGACCGCGGCGTCGGGGTGCTGAAGTACACCACCTCGGACCAGGCGTTTTCGTGGCGCGCGCCGGGGGAGGTGGACTTTGGGACGCCCGTGATCATCCTCGCAGAGGCCGCGGCGACGAAGATCTACTCGTACAACGGCGACCGCTGGATCGAGATCACCCGCGCCGCGGGTTCGCTCTCCGCGAACGCCACCGCGCAGATCACGTTCTCCGGCGGTACCAACGAGTTCGACGGTGTGTTCCAGCTCCTCAAGGGGCAGACCACCCGCGTCGTGTACGCCAACAGCGACGCGGCCAACGGCGCGAACCTCTCGCTCGCGGACCTCGACCGGCTGGAGAAGCTGGTCAAGGCGCCGCGCGGCGCCAAGGCGTTCGTGATGGGCTCGCGCACGATGACCTCGTGGGAGGCGCTCATGCGCGCCGCGGGCGGCGCCACCATGACGGAGTACCAGGGCATGCAGGTGCAGTCTTACAAGGGCATCCCGGTGCTCTTCACGGACCACATGCCGGAGACGCAGACGCGCGGGAACGTCTCGACGTGCTCCTCGGTGATCTGCACCACGTTCGGCGAGGACGGCGGGCTCTGCGGGTACTACACCGACGACAACGAGCCGCTGACCGGCGCCGTCGAGATCCTGCGCGGCGCCATGGGCGTCTCTGCGTGGGAGCTGCCGGTGAGCTCCACCACGCACGCCGCGACCATCCGCGTCGCGTCGCACGTGGCGCTCGGCAACCCGAACCTGATGCAGCTCGCGCAGCTCGGTGGCGTCCTGAACTGATCGGCCCCGGCCGGTCTGAACTGAGGTGATCCATGGTCGACGGCGTGCGTGTCTTGCTCGGGAGCGACTGGTCTGACGGCATCTGCGGGACGTCTTTCCGTAAGGGTCTGTCGGACGTCGTGTCCCTGACCCATGCGGAGCGCCTCTGCGCGCTCTTCGGGCACATGGGCGCGCGCGTCGTCGGCGTGGACACCGTCAGCCCCTACGAGGTGGTGCCCGCGCAGGAGCCCGCGCCTGTCGCGCCCCCCTCCATTCCGCAGCCCATCGAGCCCTTCGCCCGCGCCTCGCGCGCGCGCCGGGGCCCGCGATGACCTGGGCCACGACCGCGACCGTCAACGCCCGCAGCGTGCTCGCCTCATCCGCCCTCACGGCGGTGAGCGCGGCGGCTGTGGCGCGTGGCGACGCGGCCGTGACCACCTACGCAGACTTCATCACCGACGCGCACGCGCAGGTGGTGGAACTGTTGCTCCAGCGCGACATCACCGAGGAGATGGTCACGTCCACGGCGGGCGTGACGCGCGCGGAGACGGACCTCGTGCTGGCGCTGCTCTTCGAGAGCGTGCAGGAGATCGACCGCGCCGGCACGGGCGACCAGTACGCGCAGCAGGCGAAGGTCTTTCGCGACAGCTTCGAGACGGAGATGGCGCGGGTCCAGCCCGTGTCGAACGTGAAGGGCGAAGGCCGCGGGTTCAGGTGGAACCGTGGCTGACTTCAACGACATCGTCACGAAGGTGCAGGCGCACGCCGTGGCTGCGGTCACGGCACTGCGCGCGGTGCAGTCCCACGGGGACATCACGGACCCGGAGTTCCCGGGCGCGCACTTTCACCGCGGGCTCTCGGTGGGCCTCGTGGCGTTCGACTACCGCACGGGCGAGAGCGGCACCAACCGCGCGATGAACCCGCGCTACAAGCTCGTGCGCGTGGTCGTGCGCGTGGGCTACCTCTTCGGGCGCACCGCCATGGGCGTGGGCGCCACGGTGCGCTCCAGCTTCGACGACGTGAGCGTGGACGCCCTGGGCGAGCTCGACGACATCGAGGCGCGCGTGGTGCAGCCGACGCAGTGGACGGGCACGAGCCCCGCGTGGGTGAGCGTGCGGCGCAGCGGACCGGCGACGGTGGAGAAGATCGCGGACCTCAACCGCGCGCTCGCGACGATGTTTCTCGACGTGGAGGTGAGCATCCCATGAGTGCCATCAAGGTCCGCTCCAACGTCAGCGCGCTCAAGCTCCTTGAACTCCAGCTCCGCTCGGTCGTCGAGGGCATGGGGCAGACGTGGGCCATCGCGTTCGACGGCGGCGCCGCGGCGCGCCACGCGTACCCCACGGTGCGCCCGCGCAAGGGCCCTGCGCCCGCGCAGCCGACTAACGCGCAGGTGTTGGAGTACCTCGAGGCGAAGGGCCGCACGCTCACGAAGCTCGACGCGGCACTCAAGCAGCGGGCGCTCAGGTACGCTCTCGGGCGATTCCAGGGCAAGGCCATCCCGCAGCCCCAGAATGTGATGTTCGCGCTCGCGCCGTTCATCAAAGAGACGTTCATCGCGCGGGCGCAGCACTCGGGCGCGGACATCGAAGGGGAGATCCCCGCGAACTCCGCGAAGTGGACGCAGCGCAAGCGGCGCCTGGGGCTCTCGACAAACAAGATGAAGGCGAGCGGTCAGCTCGCGAGTTGGTTGAAAGACGCGCGGTTCCGCGTGGTGAGGGTGAAGTGACATGACGTGGGAGAACGTTCACAAGCAGAGCGGCATCACGTGGATGGGCGTGGAGACGGTGTCGTTCGGCACCGCGGCATCCGTCATGAAGGCGCTGCTCATCCGCAGTGACCCGCCGTGGCCGCTCGCGGGCAAGACGCAGACGATGATCCCGCGCGTCGAGAGCAAGACCTCGCGGCGCGCCTACCAGACGCCCGTGAAGGGGATGAAGTCCGGTTCGCCGGTCACCCTCGGCGTGGACGTGAAGCCCGTCGTGACGCGCCTCAACACGGCCGCGACCCCCGTGGCGTTCTCACACGCCAACGCCCTGTCGCATCAGATCCTGTGGCGCGCGGCGATCGGCGGTGAGCTCACCCCGGCCGCGGGTTCCGTCATCGTGAGCTACAGCGCGCCCGCCATCACGGTGACGGGGGGCCACGGCTCGCGCTTCGTGGTCGGGCAGTGGATCAAGTACGTCAATGGCGCGGGCGTGGCGACGGTCCATCAGGTGACCGCCGTCGCGACCGACGCGGTGAGTGTGCAGCCCCCGCTCGCGGGCACGCCTGCGGCCGATGAGGAGATCTGCAACCTCTACAACTACTACCCGCTCGAAGACGACACGACCACGTACACCGTGGCCCACGCGCCGATCGAGGCGGGCAGCAACGAGGCGCAGAGCCGCGGCCGCGGCTGCGTGTTCTCGCCGGAGCTCGCCATCGAACTCGGCGGCGTGCCGATGCTCACGCTCTCGGGCACGAGCGCGGATCACGACGGCTTCGGCGACCTGTCGCTCTCCGAGGCGGCGGTCAGCGACGACATGGGGGCGCCCTTCGCGTTCGACGTGTCGAGCGGCAACGGCGCGCTGTGGCTCGCGGCGTCGCTCGGCAGCGTGCCCTCGTCGGCGCTGGTCACCTCGTTCAAGATCACCTTCCCGCGGCAGTGGCAGGCCATCCCCGGCGCGGGCGGCGTCTCGAGCCTCGCCGCGATGAAGGAAGTCGCCAGCCTCGCGCAGCCCATCACCATCGAGCTCACGCTGCGCGGCGGGACCGCAGAGGTCGCGGCGTTCGCGGCGATGACCTCGCGGCACTTCGTCGCGTACGGCGTCACCGGCTCGGGCACGAGCGCGCGGGTGTTCGGCGTGCACCTCCCCAACACGGTCCCCGCGGGATCGCCCACGGTGGTGCCCGACGGGGAGATGGCGTTCTGCAAGATGACCCTCGTCGCGCAGCGCAACACGCTCAGCACGTCTGAGCTCGGCTCCGCCAACATCATCGTTTTCAACGGGTGATCGCATGTCTCACCAGAGCAACCTCTCTCAGCCTCTGTGGGTCGCGTGCGCCGCGGACCCGGCGTTCGTCGACGGGCCCGAACTGGTCGCGTACATCCGCTCGCGCTCCATCGCTGACCTCGCGGCGGTGCAGCTGCGCGAGCCGGGTACGCTGCCCGTGCTCGTGCAGCTGCAGCCGCTCACGGCGACGCTGCGCGCGGGCGCGCTGAGCTTTCCCAACGAGCCGCAACGCCGCCTCGCGGCGTGCAGGTACGCAGCGCGGCGGGTGATCGCGGGCGGGTGGCGCATCGAGGCGGGGGCCATCGAAGGCAGCGCCGAGGACCTCGACGCCGCGGAGGTGACCATCACGGAGAAGGGCGTGGCTCGCCTGCTGGACCTCGTGGGCGGTGACGGGATCGAAGAGCTTGGCTCGCTGGCGATCCAGCGGGCGACGGTGCACCCGAGGGCCACGGCCCCTTTTCGGCTGCCGTCGCTCTCGGGCGGCGTGTAGCCGTCACGGAAGCGACGGAGAGGGAGTGCGGATGTCGGCGCGCGGAGCTTCTCAGGACCTCAGCACGAACGCCCGAGGCGCAGGCCGCGGAGGCGAAGTCCGCGGAGCGTGCGCGCAAGGCGTGGGGCTGTGGGACGCAGGGCAAGAGCAAGCCTGCGTCGCACCTCGTGATGCTCGCGGATGCGTTCTGGCGCACGGTGCACCCGGGCATGGTCTGCGAGGGCTGCCCGTTCGAGGGCGTCTACCACGCGCGGGATGGGTGGACGCGCGAGGTGTTCGACGGGATGGCGCTGACCTCGACGGGCGACGGCGGGACGGCGCTGCCGTGGGACGTGGCGCTCGGGCGCGAGGTGACGGCCGCGGACCGGGAGGCCATCCTCGCGGTGCAGCGGGCGCGGGCGGTGATGCTGCGCGCCGAACGGGCGGAGCGGGACGCGAAGCCGAAGCAGGAGTAGCCTGCGGGCGTGATCCTCTTCGCGACGGGATGGAGCGACGCGGGCGCGCGTGCAGTGGCGCGACGCTACCCGCTCGCGCTCTGGTACGAGCCGGGGGCGGCGACGCTCGCGGACGTGATCCGCGTGGTGACGGGCGCCGAGGTGGACGTCACGACGGGGCCCGCGCCGACGGACGCGTGTGCGCCGCCCTGGTGCGGGCCGTGGGCGGGCGCGGTGCGGTGCGACGGGACGTGTCGGTCGACGCAGGCCGGGGCGGTGCGCCGTGACCGACAAGGTGGTGCTGCAAAGCGGGGTTGACCCGAAGGTCGCTCGCGACCTGAACGAGGTCGCGGACGCGCTGAAGCGCGCGCGCGAAGAGGGCGACAAACTCGGGCAGATGCGCTCCGAGGGGGTCGACGAGGCGAGCACGCGCCTTGAGCGGCTCGGCCGCACCGCGCACAACCTGAACGAGATCCGGCAGGGTGCCGCCGCCATGTTCGGCGCGGTCCGCGGCGCGACTACGGAGCTCGTGCAGATGGCCGCGCGGGGCGACCAGACCGCGCGCGCGGTCCAGGGGCTGCGCGGCGGCTTCGAGAGCGTCACCGCCTCGACCAACGGCACGGTGAGCGCCCTCGCGGCCTACCGCGCGCAGCAGACGCTCGTGAACAGCGGGCTACGCATCTCGCAGCAGGAGCTTGCTCTTGTGGCTCGCCACGCGCGCGAGCACCGGGACGTCACCAAGAGCGCCGAAGAGGCAGTCCAGGAGCTCACCGAGGCGCTGCGCGGCGGCGAGGCCGAGGGACTCAGAAAGTACGGCCTCGCCGTGGAGGCGGGCGCCACGCGGGCGCAGACCTTCGAGCGCTCGCTTCGGCAGATGCGCGAGGCAGCGCACGGGATGCAGCCCGCGGCGCGGACGCTGACCGAGAGCGTCAACCTGCTCGGTACGGCGAGCGAGGAGGCGGCGTCGGGCTTCGCGCTCATGGTGACGCGCGGCCTCGGGCTCGACACGCTGGTCAGCGACCTCTCGACGGGGATTGCTCAACTCGCGCGTGACCTCGGCGACCTGAACGAGCAGGCTGAGCGCACGCCTGCGAACCGCAGTCAGGCGATGGCGCGCGCCGCCGCGACGACCGCTTACACGACCGCACAGCGTGGCATCGGGCAGAACCTGCGCGACCTCGGCTTCTCGCAGGATGAAGTCTCGCGGCTCGTGCCGTCGACCGCGCTGGGGCGCCTCACGCCCGAGCAGATCAGCGCGAGGGCGACGGAGCTCGCGCGCGTGCGAACGCTCATTGACGCGCAGAACATGCAGACCGCGCCCGACGCGTCGCTGACGCTCCAACAGCGGGGGCGTGTCGCGGCGACGATCGTGCAGGGCGACGGCAGCGCGCAGATGGTCGTCCCTCCGTCGATGGCGTCGATGACGACGCTCTCGGCTGCGGAGTCCGCGACGGGGCTGGCGGCGCTGCGCAGGCGGCGCACGGGCAACGCACAGGACGCGGTGCGCGAGCAGATCCGCGGGCTTCTGCGCGGCATCGGCACGGGCATGACGGCCGACGACGCCGCGAACAACCGCCCCGCGCGAGAGCAGCGCCGCGACACCGCCGCGCCTCAGCAGTCCGGCCCCACGTCGCTCGACGCGCAGCTCGCACAGGTGGAGGCCGACATTGGGTCGATGGAGGCGCTGACCGCGAACATGCGGGACGCGCGCTTCGGCACGCGCGACGAGGCCATGGCGCGCATGAGCGCGCTGCAAGAGCGGCAGATCGACCTGATCCAGCAGATCGCCCGCGCGTCGGTCGTGGGCGAGAACGACAACGCACACGCGCAGCGCGCCGCCGCCGCCGGGCAGCGCGTCGCGGAGCTTCGCGGTGGGCGCGCGCAGACCGCCGACGCCGAGGCGCTGCTCAACGCGGAGAAGGAACGTTCCAGCGCCGCCGCGAACGCGGAGTACCAGCGCGAGCAGGCGCTGCGCCGCACGATCGCGGAGCAGGACGCGTACAGCCGCACGCCCGAGGGCCGCGCCGAGGCGCGTCGCAACACGGTGCGCGGCGCGCGACAGGACGCTTTCAGCAGCCGCGAGCGCAACCGCGCGGGCGGTGAGGCCACGCTCGCGGACCTGCGCGATCCCGCGGTGCAGGGCGAGGCCGAGCGCGACCACGCGATGACCTCGCAGATCGAGCGCGAGCGGGCGCACCTCGACGAGCGGCTGCGCGTGCAGGAGAGCTTCTCGGAGCAGTGGGAGCGGCTGCACCGACGACAGGCGAGCGCGACCACGGCGAGCGTGGACATCGCGAACAGCGCCATCGAGAATTTCGGGAAAGCCTTCGGCAAGCACGTGCAACTGATCATCTCCGGGCAGGAGAGCGTCGGCGAGGGCGTGCTCAACATGGTGTCCGAGGTGGTCATGGCCATCGGCCAGGAGGCCATCGTCAAGGCTGCGATGGAGTTCGCCGAGGGCGTCGCGGCGGCGGCGGGCGTGCTCACCGCACCGCTCGCCCCCGGGCACTTCGCGGCGGCGGCGGCGTTCGGCGCGGTGGGCGTCGCGGCCCTTGGCGCCGGCGCGATCATGGGCGCGGCGCGCGGCTCGGGTGGCGCTTCGACCGCAGCGGCAGCCCCGGCGCTTCCGCCCCCGACGCAGCAGGACGCCGCGGCGAGCGAGGGCGGTCGGAACATCACGATCATCTACGGCGCGGGCATCCTCGGCTCTCCGCGGGACCTCGCGCGGCACATCAGGGACACGCTCGACGAGGGCGAGCAGGCAGGCGTGCGGCTCTCATCGCGCGTGGTGGAGCGTGCAGCGTGAGTGAGACAGCAGGAGAGCGCACCGAGCCACCGACGCGCCTTGAGGCGGTGATGGGCATTCGCCACCCCAACGCGGAACTCGTCGAGATCCTTGAGGGCCTGCTCGCGCGCGCGAAGTCCGGCGATGTCGTGGGGATGTCGTATGTGACGGAGGGGCTCAGCGGGGCCATCGGCACGGGCTACACCACGCGACACAAGATGCTGGCCATCGGCGGGCTGCGATGGCTTGAGCGCCGGATGGTCGAAGGAGTCGGGCAGTGAGTGACACCCTGACCCCCTCGGCGATGTTCGCCGCGCCCTTCGCGTGGACCTCGAGCGCGCCTGACCTCGTGATCACCTTCGCGAGCGGGACCTCGCCGGTCAACGTGAACGTCGCGTCGGGCACGTACCGCATCCTCCTGCACGCGCCCGCGAGCGACTTTCTGAAGGTCCTGGAGACGGCCATCAACGCGGCCATCGCCGCGGCGCGCGGTCCGTGGGCCGAGACGGTCACGGTGACGATGCGCAGCGACGGCTACGTGCTCTTCACCGCGAGCGCGGCCATGAGCATGACGGGCATTCACAGCACCACGCTCGGCTCGCTCCTGGGCTTCACCGACTCGGTGCTGACGGCGTTCACGACGCGCCGGGGCGAGCGCTTCCCGCGCCACGTCGCGCTGCTCTGTGGGCAGCAGACGGAGCCGTGGGCGCCCACGCGAGAGATGGCCGTCGAGATCGCCGCGGGCGGCACGACGTACGGCACCATGGGCGCGCAGGAGACGCATGAGTCCACGGCGGTGTTCTCGTTCATCCCCGACGAGCCCGGCAGCACGTCGGACTACCTGACGCCGTGGGCGCCGACGAAAGCGAACCTCTCGACGGTGGGGAGCCACACGGGTGTGTGGAGCGTGCGGGACATGCTGCGGCTCGCCATCGGGCAGACGTGGGCTTACGCGCACGACTACCAGACCGTGCGGGCGAGCACGACCGAGCCTTATGACCTCGTGAGCGTGCACCCCGAGACGATCCGCAGCCCGCGCATCTCGCGCACGATCCCCGACGTGATCCGCTACACCACGTGGACCGCGCGACTCGTGCGCGTGAGTCCGTACACGGACGACCGCTCGTGAGGACCTCGTGACTGTCTACCGCCTCGACTGGGACGCCTCTGCGACCGCGGGCGACCGCGTGGTCTACGGCGTGCTGATCGCGGGCCTCCCCTATCTGATCATCGGCGACGGCGTGACGGTGTCCACTGTGGTGTGGACCGACACGGCCGACAGCGCGTGGTTCGTCGGCACGAGCCCGACGACGCAGCCATGGCTCGCGACCGAGGATCTGGTCATCGAGGAGCGCATCCGCCCGCTCGACGGCGGCATCGACGTGAGCTCCATCACGCTGCGGCTCGCGGACATCGACACGGGCGTGACGGCACTGCTCGGCGCGCGCGATGGGATGCCGGTGTCGTCGCTGCTGACGGGGATCACCGCGAGCGCCACCGCCATCGGCGTGCGGTCCACCGCGGCCATGGCGAGCTCGGGCACCGCGCACATCGGCCGCGAGCGCATCACGTACAGCGGCAAGACCAGCACGTCACTCACGGGCGTGACGCGCGGCACCGCGGGCACCAAGGCGCGACGGCACCAGGTCACCGCGGGGCAGGCGCCGCCGAAGGTCTACCAGGGCGACGCGTTGCCGGGCACGCTCGGGCGCCGCGTCACGGTGTGGGCGTTGCGGTTCACCGGGGCCGCAGAGGTCACGGACCCGACGCTCATCTACGACGGCCGCATCGGGCCCGGCACGCGCATGTCCGACGCGGGCGCGACGTGGGAGATCCCGGTCGACCACGCATCGAAGGCGCTCGCGGAGAAGGCGCGGCCGACGGAGGTGTACCTGTACGGGTATTCGCACTTCGTCAGCGGCGCGCGCGTGACGAGTGACGCGGGCGGGCACGCGCCGGAGCCCGACACGCCGCTGACTGCGCGGTGGGCTGCTGCGAACGCCAACGGCTTCGTGGTGTTTCTCAACCAGACCGCGGGCGACCCCGACGGCGGCGGGTGGAGCCCGAACTGGGAGGAGTTCAGCGCGCGGTGGAACCGCGCCGCGAGCACCCTCGGTGCGCCGATGGAGATCACGAGCGACCAGGACGGCGTGTTCCTCGCCGCCGCCGCAAGCCCGGGGCGGAGGCTCACGGTTCAATGGCGATGGGGCGCGCCGGGCGGCAACTCCTCGCCCACGGGCTCAGGCGATGTGGTGATCAACGCGCGCGTGAACCTCTCGCCGCCGACCGAGGCATGCGTAACGCTGCGCGGCAAGCTCCACCTCGATGCGGGCGACCTCGCGCAGATCCCTGCGGCGCCAGCGTCTGCGACCGGCCTCGCGATCGCGTGGGGCCTCGAGGTCGAGCGTGACAACGAGATGCTTCCGAAACAGACGGTGCGCGTGCGCTTCAGCGGCGACGACGGCACCAACCTGACGGGCGTCGAGGCCGTCGAGTTCCGCGGCGTGCGCCCCGTCGGCGCCAACGCGGGCACGCGCGTTTACGGCGCGGAGTTGCTCATCACCAAACCCGTGCGCGCGCCCCTTCGCGTGCGTGTGCAGATCCAGACGCGCACGGTGGGATGGTGGGACGCGATCCGATACGGGATCATCGACCCCATCGACGCGCTGCGCGGCCTCGACCACCTCGACGATTCCCTCGCGTGGGACCGCATCGCGAGTATCGCGGGCGGGACGCAGCCGTGGAACTGGGAGCGCTCGTATTGGCACGCCGTCGAGGACCCACCGATGCAGGTGCTCCGCGACGAAGCCGTGCTCTCGGGCCTCATGCTTGCGACGTGGCGCGGGCGCATCAGCGTCGCCCGCGTGCGCGAGCCGTCGCTCACCGAGACGGTGGCGCGCACCATCACGCAAGCGGACCTTCGGCGCGGGCAGCACCCGACGATGCGTGAGGTCAGCGACGGGATCATCTCCAGCGTCAAGCTCACCTTCCCGCCGCACGACGTCGAGAAGCCCGCGTTCATCCGCATCATCGACGCCACGGCGCTGAGCGAGTCGGGCGCGGGCGCGGAGATCACCGCGAAGATCGCGGAGGGCGCGGTGCGGCCCGGCGCGGATCCACGCGTCGACACCTCCATCCGCACGGCCGTCGAGGTGATCGCCCTCAACCTGCTCTCCCCCTGGACGCGCCCCTACCGCCTCGTCACGATCCCGACGGACCTGCGCTGCGCGGGCGTCGAGGTGGGCGACGTGATCGCGCTCAGCGAATGGCTGCTCCCGTCGGGCACGGGCTCTCGCGGCCTCGTCGGGCGCGGCGTGGTCGTCGGGCATCGCAAGGACTACAGGGGCGGGCGCGTGGACCTCATGCTGCGCGTCGCGGCATCGCGCGCGGGCTGGGCCCCGGCGTACGCCGTGGACTCCATCGCGGGCGTGGCGCTCACCCTCGACGACCCGTACCCCACGAGCGCGGCGGGCTTCGCGCCGGAGTACACCAGCGCGGGCGCGCTGCGCGATGACTGCGGGCTGGAGTATCTCGCGGTGGGCGACCAGATGCGCCTCGTCGAGATCGGCAACCGCACGCCTGCGACGCCGCTCTCCGTCGAGGTCGCGGCCGTCGACGCGTCGTTCAAGAAGGTCACGCTCACGGCGTCGCCGGGCGCGTCGTGGGAGACGCTCGCGACGAGCTCCTACGGCAAGGTGCTACTCATCCCTGAGACGCACTCACAGAGCCTCACGGCGCAGCGGCTGTACGTCTACGTCGCGGACGGCGCCACGGTGGTGCTGAGCACGGGCGACCCGGCGCGGACGTGGGCGTAGCGGTCAACCGCCCGACGGGCGGATGTAGGTGCGCACGGTGACGACGCTGGTCGCGTCCTCTCGCTGGTTCGTGCTGGTGTTGAGCCACGAAGCGCGCACGCGCCAGAGCGACGTGACCGCGATGTGCTGCCGGTCGTGCACGAGCGATCCCTCAGAGAAGGTCAGTTCTGCGGTGGGGCACCGGCCCGAGCACTGAGTGGCTGCCAGCGTTTCGCGGGCGACGCAGACCGGGTGCGGGTCGGCTGCGCGAACCACATCGGTCGCGCGGTCCGCCACTGCGAAGCACGAGCTTGAGATGCTCACGGAAACCGACGACGCACCAACGCTCGCTGCCCCCGAGCGCCGCACGTACGCGCTGATCACAGAACACACGTCGGCGGGCAGCCCAGGGCACGACACGAACTCGGAGCTGCTCTGCCAACTGGACGCATCGCTCCACTGAATCGGACCGGCGTTGCAGGCGACGAGCAGGGGGAGCAGGGCGGCGAGTCGGGTCATGGGAAGCACCTCCGTAGCCCCCACGCTACGCCGGGCCGGGGGCGGCGGTCACAGGGTGGACCTCGCGCGGCCGTTGTGACATATCCTGTCCACCGTGTCGCTCCTCGGAAAGTACCTCCCGCACCCGCCCTCGGGCTCCGGCAGCTGGGGCGAGAACGAGGAGCCGCTCGACGCCGGGCGATGGACCGTGCTGCGCCAGAACGCCGTGTTCCTCGCGCGCGCCAACGCCTCCCGGCACATCGCGACGCACGAGGGCGTGCGGGACTTCTACCGCGCGGCCCTCGGCGACGGCGTGACGACGGTCACCACTGCGCCGACGCTTCAGCAGATCCCCTGGATCTACACGCGCAAGACGGGCGGGGCGTTC
>OFQZ01000457.1_pt1 | contig 13945 bp, 25 predicted proteins | sample 1543011 | NCBI WGS metagenome assembly OFQZ01 (sample SAMN07774216, study PRJEB24372) | wastewater metagenome | isolation source: Exp Tend NO 0WW | collected 2016-02 | reverse complement strand
GGAATCCCAGTTGGAAGACGCACAAGCCGATAGCTTGTCCAAATGGGAGAGAAATAACGGTCCAGCTTACGACTATGTGCAGTTTTTCAATGAGTGCTTCCAACGCCTAAATGGTTTGTACTCTTACCCCAGTGTGACCAGTGAGTACGACTGTGGAATTATCTATGCTGCAATTGAACGTGGCGAAGGGGTTACAGGATGAAAACTCTAGAACCACAATTCACTTTTGCGGGTTTCGTCTGGCCTCGATACGTGGCGAACATGGCAACACTGCAAACCCTACGCAAGAAGAAAGAACAGCGCAGATACACGTGTGGTTACTACCATGCCCCAAAACCTAACGCGAGTGGCAAAGGGTTCTATTTGGATTCCGATAATCAACCGTTTACCCGCTGGAAATGGTGTGACGATGTGGAGCAATCAATAAGGCATACCGGATGGTTCTGCGATGAACATGGCGACGGTTCAAAAATTCGAGGTCTTGTCGTGTATCTACCGCATGGCCGGTTTATGGCTGGATGGTCTATGGGTGAAGGAATGGCATCAAGTGTTGAAGAGGACATATACGACGATGCAATCAGCGCAGCTTATGCTGCCGATTCAATAGCAGAAAATGCAGCCGAGAAAGAACGTGAATATCAAGAAGGGGTAGTGGAATGAAAGCTCTATTTTTCGTAGAAATTACCGACACATTTGGCGGTGAAGCTAACTATTCATGGGTGACTCGTCACATCATCAAGGCGAAGTCACCTAGGGGTTGCGCTAACGCACTATCACGTCGATCTGGTCTTAACTGGCGCTATGTTGGATGTGATAGATACGACAGCGCGAGTGGTGCTACTTGCGCCTTTATCCGGGAATATGATCCAGAATACGATAACGATTACTCCCGCTTGGAAACTGACGATAGGGTTGCAGAATGAAAAATCCAGTAGTTGATATGGCACACTTTGGCAAAGTGTATAAGCGAAAAATTGATGTATTCATACGGCAAGTAGACACTAACGGTAAGCCGATCAGTTGTACCGGTTGGATGTACATCCACTCTACGAACGCTTACCCGCGCTGCATTGATGCTGTCAGATCGGCATCATTTAGTAAAGGTTCACATCTTCAGTACAAGGCATGGTTTGCAAAATGACTTACTATGTACACTCCAAATGCTTTCACCCGGATGGCACTACAGACAGCCATCGCACCTTTGAAGTGGAAAGCAAAGACGCACCAATGTCGCACCACTCGCGAGGTTTGTCGTATACCGCCAGTGGTTACGGTAAACGTATCCCGACAACCACAATGGTGAAATTCGAGGGCAAGTGGCGCCGGGTTTATATGTGCCAGTATTCCAATGCAGGTACTGCGTATATTGGCAATTGGATTATTGGACGTGGTGCCGAATTGACAGTAAGTGAGGGTTAGTATGATCCTAGCCCTACTGATCGCCATGCTGCTGATCATCGCAGGTGCAATGGTCGATGATTGACTAACACACCGCACCAAAAGAAAAGCCCCATTTGATGGGGCTTTTGTCATTGGGTCATTCAATCGCTATTCATCTTCAAGCAGATAAGCATACTTAACACTGGGCGTAGCTAACCCATGCCCGTAACGCTCTAGGCTGTTCTCTGCGATCCTATCCCTGATCCGTTGTTGCGCCTTGATCAAGCGCTTTCTATGGTCAGCAAATACCGTTTTCACTCCCGGGTGGATAACCCAGCTTGCTTTGCTGTAATGGTCATTCAAGCATGTGACCCAACCCATTCCCTCTAATCGCCCCATTGCGTCGTGTATGACAGCATTGCGCTGCATTAATGGCACATCCTCTAGGTGTTTGCGTACACCTTGGCGAACCATAGATAAGGTTAACTCTAACTGTTCGGAATGCATCAGGACATACTCTAGGACTTTCTGCGCCACACTGTCTTGAGTGAACCCGCCAGTATCACCCAGTGTGAACTTGTAGATCGGAATCAGGTACTGCTTCACGAAGTGCACCGCATTGCTCATAGTCGTATGCCCTATAGTCGGGAGTCCAGGGGATTCGACCATGTGCATGACAAGGGCTATGCGGCCCACGTTACCCTCCAGCTTGCCAAACGCTTGAAGATAGCTCATAGACGCGCCTACAACCCGTTCATCGCGCTTCAACTGGTCATACCATACTTGGAAGTCCCGATAAACCTTGTATGCCTGAGAATCAAGCCTATAGGTCATAGTCGGAGTGTTGTAGATATTTCTCAGCATAGCATCGTATTCATGCTGATTGGTGAACATTGACGGTATCGGTTGCGATAGTTCTGACCGATCCGAGTACAGCACTGCTGGTATGAACCGCTGGAGCAGTCCGTCATCGGTCATCATATTGACGTATTTTTTGTAAAGTTGTGGTTGCAGGTTTCCAAAGATATTCACGGCATAGTTATCAATTGGGATAGATGCTTGTTCACCCACGCGGTCTATAACGGCGAATCCCGCGTTATACGATGCTGTCCATGCGCTTTTATCTTCGCCCGACCGTGGATCCGTCACTTTCTGGCACCATCCACCCATTTCGTCAAGGTGCACTAGGATGCCGCGCTGCCGATCGGCCACAATCCGCATTAACTTCTGACTGGTGATGTCCGAAGCTATCAACCGAGCCTGCGATGGTTTCCACGTTGGTGCAGCGATGACTGGGGGTAGTGCGTTGAAGTCCACTTGTCCACCCAGGCTATTTTCAGGGCGTGCTGCTTCTTTTGTGTACGCTGTCATAGAGGCTGCATGGGCAGCGTTGACTGCCTCCCATCGCAGCAGGTCAGACTGGTATCGGGTGAAGTCCTCTTTTTCCAGTTCACGCAACAGGCTGATCATAGGGGCAGCACCGGGTGTTTTCTTACCCGATGGATCACCAATGGTCAGTAACCATAGCACTGGTGGAACTTTGAAGCCCTCAACAATCTCCAGTCGTGAGCGTGCATCGCAGCAGGCCGCTATAGCAGCGAGTCCCGCCATGAAGGGCACCATAGGGTCACATCCAGTCGATTCCGCCACTTCTTTTACCCTGCGGCGCAGCACTTCGGGCCATACGGACAGGTCAGCAGTGGGTGGTTCAGGGTAAAACGAGGGTGAGCGCCCTATACGCTCAGGTTCTTTTGGGGTTACATCTTTGAACAGACTAGCCACATCGGGTATTGGACGGGTATATCCTGCTTTGTAGGCGTAATGGAACAGCGTACCTATGGAGATGCCATCGTTAGGCTTAAAAGAGCGCCAGCAGGCTTCTATGTCCCTTCTACCTTGGTATTTCTCCGCTGATTGCTGGCTCCACTCATCCCATAGCTCAATCAGTTCGGGTTTACCCGTAGAGTGCAGAGCCATACCGATGGATACCCACTGTTCACGGTCACATGATGGGTTGATGTGCAGTAGTGCACAGCGCAGGTCATCGTTCGATGCGTCGATAGTGTCGGTCTTGATATGGCGTGTGGTATCGCGTGCGCTCAGTTCCTGCCAGATGGTCAGCAGTTCAAGGGGTAGCGTGGGTAGGCGTGACCAGTGACCCTTACCACCCCAACGGTATGGCTGTTGTGTGATGGGGTGCACGGACGGGGGCATGACGTCCTGCGCGGTACTACCATCGACTGTGGCGCATCGTAGCTCGTATGCCACAGGGTTAGACCCATCGGCTGCTGCGTAGTTGATACGCTTGGTGGGTAGGGTCATACCGAATGGCATAGCGTAGACCAGCTTACCGCGACCCTCACGACCAGACTCAATGGTGACTGCATCAGGGGCGTTGTACAAGGCGTTCAGGTCGATACCGCGAGCAGCGAGTAGCGATGCAGCCTGTTGCCAGTTGTCAATGTCCAGAGCCATTGTTTTGCTGTAAGCATGGGCCAACCCCACCCCATACCCAGGGGGGATAGCGGTACTGTCTGCGATGGTGTTCTCTTTGCGGTTCCACCCCATAGTCTTTGGGCCTTTGGAGCCGGGTGGGATGGCCACAAGACGCCATCCGTGACGTATGTAGGCGTCGAAGCTGGTGGGTAGACCTAGAACTGTGGTTTGTGGGGTCATGTTGAAAATATTTTTAGAAAGTGGTCGTAATGTAGCAGATTTTGTTGTACACTGCTTCACATCGTTAAACACTTTAGGATAAATTTGATGAAAAAAGGTTCATCCCCCGTAATTGCTGTGAGGTTGTCGCCCTCACTGCGACAAGCCTTCATATCGAAGGCGCATAGGTTCGGTGGTACATCTGATGTACTGCGCGAACTTGCGACTGCATTTGTCGAATCTCGACTGACTATCCAACCACCGAAAGAAGTAAAGGAATCTTTGTATGATCGAATCTGACCTGTCCCGTATCGCCACAGCTTTGGAACTTATTGCTGCTGCTTTGTCTGCCAAACCCGTCAAGGCTGCGAAGGATACACCCGCACCTGTGGCTGTGCAAGCGCCTGTGGTTGCTCCAGTATCTACCCCAGTTGTCGCAGCACCAGTGATGCCTGCTGCCCCTTTCCCCGTTGCAGCTACCCCAGTTGTGCCCGTAGTGGTCCCAGTGGTAGCTGCGCCAGTCGCACCTGTTGTGGTATCCCCTTCTAGTCCTGCTGTGTTCGCCTCCAAAGAGGAAATGACCCAGTTTGTCATCAACTCCTATCGTGCACTCGGTGCTGAGAAGGGTGCGATGATCCAAGGCGTATTGACAGCTATGGGTTACGCCAACATCAATGACGTTGACCCTGCACGTTGGGGTGAGTTAAAAGCTGGCATCGAGGCATTGGCAAAATGAAAACCTTTGAACAACTCAAACAGGATGTGATTCAGTGGGCGTGTGAACGCCGAATCATTCCCAATGCGAAGGCATCGAGTCAGCTACTCAAAGCTGTGTCGGAGATGGGTGAACTGTGTGATGCAGAGAACCACGATGACACATTGGAAATCAAGGATGCTGTGGGTGATGTACTCGTATGTCTTATCAACTACTGCGCGTTGCGCGAGATTGATATTGTTGAATGCCTCGATGGTGCGTACGAGGTCATCAAGGATCGTAAGGGTACGCTGATGCCATCGGGTGTGTTTGTGAAGGATGGGAAATGACTACCCATTCCAAACTGTCACCCTCTGCGCGGCATCGGTGGGGTGTATGCCCCGCCAGTGTGCGCGAGGAAGCGAAGTATCCCGAACGTCCTAGCGGCCCTGCTGCTATTGATGGTACACACAGTCATACCCTGTTGGAGAAGTGCGTCAATGATGGTAAGACTGCTAGTGAATTTGTAGGTCAGATACTCAAAGACGACGATGGTGAGTTCAAGGTAGATGCTGACCGCGCAGAGCGTGTGCAGTTCGCACTGGACTATGTTAGTGGCTGTGTTGGTATGGTCATATCAGAGCGTCGGGTACATCCTGACTCACTGGTGGGACGTGATGATATGTCTGGAACAGTTGACATTCAGGTTGTAGCCGATGACAACCTGGAGATCATCGACTACAAAGATGGGATGAACCCGGTCGCAGCCAAGGACAATCACCAGATGGAGCAGTACGCTGTGGGGGCCATTGCTGAGATGCAGACACAGGGCAAACTCGCACCACTCTACGTTACCTGCACCATCATTCAACCCAAGCTGCGCATGAAGGGATTGCGTGGCATTGACTCGCACACCTACACACTGGGTGAGTTGATGGTTATCAAGGGAAAACTGATCGCAGAAGCTGCTGCTACCGATGACCCTGACGCACCATTCAACCCAGGTGAGTCGCAGTGCAAATATTGTGCACATGGTGGTGCATGTACTGCACGCACCACACAAGCACTGTCTAACGCTGGTATTACGTTCGCTAACCTTGAGGTGGTAGAGCAGACTGCCAGTAAAGAACCCACCACGATGACTGACAAGCAGTTACGTGAGGTGCTTGAGGCTGCACCACTGCTGCGTCAGATGATCGAGGCTGCTGAGACTGAGGCACTGCGCAGGTTTGAAGCTGGTCAAGAGATTGACGGGTTGAAGGCTGTACGTGGGCGTGGTAGTCGTAGCTGGGTACATGACGATGAGGCTATGGAGGAGCACCTGAAAAAAGCAGGAATCCCCAAGTCGGCGATCTACAAGACCACAATGATTAGCCCTGCACAGATCGAGAAGGTACGCTGGTCTAAGCGTGACGGTACGGTATGCCAAGTGACACCCGCCAAGCTGTTGCAGTTGCAGGAGACTTGTGTGAAAAAAAGCGAAGGGAAAATTCAAATCGTGGCTAGTGCAGACCCAAGACCCAGTGTTACACTGTCTGCCGCTGCGCTGTTTGGTGCAGTTTCAAGTGATCTTCCATCTTTCTTACTTTAAGGTTTTATATGTCCGACATTATCTATCTGTCTAACGTTCGTGTTTCCTTCCCTCAACTCGTTGAGCCTAAGAAAACAACCAATGAAAAAGGTGAAGTGCGTACAGCATGGTCTGCCGATTTCATCCTCCCTCCCGACTCACAGCAATACAAGCAGGTCATGCAGCAGTACATGACATTGGCTGCGGACAAGTGGAAAGAACGCGCTCAGACCATCATGCAGATGATCCAAGCTGATCGCAAGTCCCGCTGCTATGGTAACGGTGCTGAGAAGGTCAACAAGACCACCCTGTTACCTTACGATGGATATGAAGGTAACGCCTACGTCAGTGCAATCAGCAACCGTCAACCTCAGATGATCCAACCCAACGGTCAACCCGTCGATGCGTCCAACAGCATGGCCTACCAAGCCATCGCGCGGGGTGTCTATGGTGGCTGCTACGTCAACGCTGCGATCCGCCTGTGGTTGCAAGAGAACACACATGGCCGTGGTGTGCGTTGCGACTTGGTTGCTATTCAGTTCTCCAAAGACGGTGATGCGTTCGGTGGCGGCGGTGCTGATGTGACGGGTATGTTCGGTGCTGTGGCTGCACCTGCTGCTGCGCCTGTACAGGCTGCTATGCCTGCTGCACCATTCCCCGGTATGCCGGGTATGCCTAGCTTCATGTAAGCGTTTCGGTGGGGTGCCTCTGAGGGTTCTCGGGGGAGTACACACCCCACCATCTTCCCCGATAAACACCGAACCCTTTAGTGGGTGGGATACAACTACGACTGGAGAAATGAAATGAAGAACTTAAACCGAATTAAGAGCGATATGTCGGAATTGTATGAACAACTGAAAACAGGTGAAATCGACATTAAAACTGCGAGTGAACTTGCGAACATTACAGGAAAGTTTCTGAAAGCCGAACAGTTGCAATTAGCGCGTGACATTTTCTTGAACAATCAAGAGAAACACATCACCAATGAGGGATGAAAATGTCAAAACGAGTATCTGAAATAACAGACCCTGTGGAGTTGGCAATCCGTAGACAAAGTGAGCGATTGAGGAAACGTAGACAGAGAGGAAGTGAACAATCGAGAGCATCAAGCATGACGGTTGACGAGATGAACTCAATGATTGACCAACTTTGTGATTCTGTAAAGATTGAACGACTTGATGACTGTATTTCAAAACTGATAGTCGTTAGGAAGAAACTGAAAGAATTACAGAATGTCGTTTGACCTCGCCTGGGACGTTGAAACATACCCCAATGTGTTCACCCTATGCGCTGAACACGCAGACTACCCGCTGACATGGTGCTTTGAGATAAGCCCATGGCGCAATGACTACCTAGCCATTGTTGAGTGGATCGTATGGTTGCGTAGTCAGAAGGCGCGTATGGTGGGGTTCAATAATGTGGGGTTTGACTATCCGATCCTGCATGAGTTGTTGAAGAACCCACACACCACAGCAGCTACCCTGTACGCCAAGTGTCAGGACATTATCCAGTCACAGGACTTCGACAAGTGGCAGCACATGGTCTATCCGAGTGACCGCTACATTGAACAGATTGACCTGTACAAGATTCACCACTTTGATAACAAGGCGCGTGCTACTGGGTTGAAGGCGCTTGAGTTCAACATGCGCTTGGATAACGTGAGTGACTTACCGTTCCCTGTCGGTACGGTGCTTAACCAAGAGCAGACCCAAGTTCTCAAGCAGTACAACGCACACGATGTACGGGCTACAAAGAAGTTCCACCACGCATCCAAAGAACTGATTGCATTCCGTGAGTCATTGACCCTCAAGCATGGTCGTGACTTCATGAATCACAACGATGTGAAGATTGGTAAAGAGATATTCCAGATGGAACTGGAGAAGGCTGGCGTGCAGTTGTACAAGTACGGCCCTGCTGGGCGTCAACCAGTGCAGACCCCACGCCCATCTATTGCACTGCGTGACTGTATCCCTGCGTTCATTGAGTTCCAGAACCCCGAGTTGAACCGAATCAAAGACTGGATGGCACAACAGGTCATCACTGTGACCAAAGGTGCGTTTGAGGATGTGGTTGCTAACGTGGACGGACTAGATTACTTCTTTGGTACTGGTGGTATCCATGCGTCAGTGTCCAACCGTGTGTTTGATGCCAATGACGACTACATGATCTTGGACATTGACGTATCGAGTCTGTACCCGTCGATTGCTATTGAACATGGGTACTACCCTGAACACCTAGGTCCACGGTTCGTGGACGTGTACCGTGACCTGCGTGTAAGGCGTGTCAGCTTCAAGAAGGGCACACTGGAGAACGCAGCATACAAGCTAGCCCTCAATGGAACATACGGGGCGTCTAACGATGCGTACAGCGTGTTCTATGACCCACTGTTCACCATGAAGATCACCATTGGTGGACAGTTGATGCTGGCTATGTTGGTTGACTGGTTAGGTAGTGTCGGACTTGAAATCATCCAAGCTAACACTGATGGCATCACGATGTACTTACCGAGAGTTCAACTGGGGAACGTGAAGCGTCTGTGTGCTGAGTGGGAGAAGCTGACCAAGCTGACACTGGAGCATGTTGAGTATTCCAAGATGGCGATTGCCGATGTGAACAACTACCTCGCAGTCAAGACCGATGGTTCAGTGAAGCGTAAGGGTCGGTATGAGTACGATATGGAGTGGCATCAGAACGCTAGTGAGTTGGTCGTAGCCAAGATCGCTGAGAAGGTGTTAGTGGAGGGCGCTGACCCGATGACACTGTTACTCAACTGGCCTGACAAGATGGACTTCATGGCGCGCATCAAGATACCTCGTAACGCATGCCTTATTGGTCGTGCTGATACGTTCGATACCGACCTACCGAACACCACAAGGTACTACGTTAGTGAGGGTGGTGTGTCGCTGGTTAAGAAGATGAAGCCGCTACCCAAGACACCTACAGCGTGGAGGTACTTCAACCAAGTGTCGGGGTTCACAGTCTGTGTCTGCAATGACATACGTGATGCTACGTTACCCATCAACTACCAGTATTACCTGAGAGAAGTTTTGAAATTAACCAAGGAGTTCAAATGAGCGCACTAGAGAAACAAGTAGCTGGTGGTCACTATACCAAATGCAGTATTCAACCAATTGAGTACATCCACGCAAATAACCTCCCGTTCATTGAGGGTAACGTGATCAAGTACATCACCCGCTGGCGCGACAAGAACGGGATAGAGGACTTGAAGAAGGTGATCCATTACGTTGAGTTGTTGATTGAACTGGAGTCAACTAATGACAAACCTGCTTGAACTAATCACTCTGTTTGAAAAAATGGGTATAGGGTTCACTATGGATAAGTCTCCGACCTCCACCACAGTGACATTATCAAAAGGTGATGAAAAGGTTGAAGGTTATCAAATGTTCTACTGTGAATTCAGATTTGATGAACATGGTAAGTTTGTAAATGCTGTTATAGCGGAGTGATCATGCTGGAACGTGACATAGAAAAACGAGTCAAAGCCTACGCAGAGAGCCGTGGGTGGTTGACTCGCAAGTGGACTTCACCAGGGCATGCGTTTGTACCTGACCAGATATTCATTCGCCCCGATGGTCGTGTGTTCTTTGTGGAGTTCAAGCGTGAAGGTGTGTTACCTACTCCCGGTCAACTGCGTGAGCATGACAAGCTGCGTAAGCAGGGGTGTACTGTTGAGGTGATTGACTCGGTTGAAGCAGGTAAGGAGATGATTGATGCTTACACCTAGTCAACTCCACGGATACCAGCAGAAAGCAGTCAACTTCCAATGCACTCACCCATCAAGTGCTCTATGGCTCGACATGGGACTAGGCAAGACCGCAGTGACCCTCACCAGCATCGCTCACATGCTGAGTGTGAAGTACCTCAAAGCTGTGGTCATCGTCGCACCTATCCGCGTGTGTCGCCTTGTGTGGAGGTCTGAGGCCGCGAAGTGGGAACATACTAAAGGATTGACATTCAGTATGGTGATGGGTACGAAAGACCAACGTACACGCGCACTAATGAAGCCTGCCAACATCTATCTAATCAACTTTGAAAACCTTGGTTGGCTTGCGGAAACAATGCACACCTATTTCATCAGCAAGAATAAGGAAGTTCCATTTGACGGATTGGTGATCGACGAGTGCTCAAAAATGAAGAACAGCACCACTGACCGAGTGAAGTCTTTGATGAAGGTAATCCACCACTTCAAGTGGCGCACTGGGTTGACTGGTACGCCTGCGTCCAATGGTTTCCAAGACCTACACGGTCAGTTCCTCGTACTCGATGGTGGTCAGCGCCTGGGTAAGTCAAAGACCGCATTCAAGACCCGGTTCTATCGCAAAGTCGGTCCACACAAAGAAGTTCCATTTGATGACACTGAGACAACCATCAAAAACCTGATTGGTGACATGACACTGGAGATGAGTGCGGAGGACTACAACCCTCTACCCGATCTGATTGTCAACGATGTGGTTGTCGATATGTCCGACGATGTGCGTGCAGCGTATGAGAAGATGGAGAAAGAGTTTTTCCTACGCTTGGACAATGGTACAGAGCTGGAGATGTTCAATCAGGCATCACTCATGAATAAAGCGTTGCAATACGCTAATGGTGCAGTCTATCCGGTTGCAGGTATGCCACTGTGGGAACCGATACACGACGAGAAGTTGGATGCACTGGAGGAAATCATTGATGAGAACGAAGGTAAACCAGTGCTGGTGTCCTATGCGTTTCGTAGCGATGCAGAGCGCATCATGCAGCGGTTCAAACACCTAGACCCAATCAACTTGACTGAGTGTAAGAGTGAACACGCACTGAACACTGCGATGTACCGATGGAAGAATAACAAATGCCAGTTGATGATCGGTCATCCTGCATCCATGGGGCATGGGGTGGATGGGCTTCAATCGTGTGGTAACACCCTCGTATGGTTCGGACTCAACTGGAGCCTTGACCTGTATGAGCAGTTCAACGCACGCCTACGACGCCAAGGACAAGGTGTACCTGTGATCTGTCATCGCATCTTGTGTAAGGACACCCTGGATCAGGCGCAAGCAGAGGCGCTGAACGATAAAGCAACGAATCAACAGTCGATTCGCAAAGCTGTGAAAAATTATCGTGAAAATAAATCACAAACTGTTTGAAACCTGTGATACACTGCTTCACATCGTAAACAACTTAGGAACACGATATGTTGACTGACCATGAACTTGACCAAAAGACCGCGAACTGGAAAGTGTTGAATGCTAACCTTCGCTCGTTCACTGAGGACGAATTGAAGCGTGCAATGTCACGCAAGCTGACTACAGCAAGCAGCAAAGACTCAGCGATCCGTCTGCACCAGCGGTACTGTGCTGTGCGTGATGCACGTGAACGTGAGGAAATCCTCGCTGTGTATGAGCCTATCCCTGACTTCATTGGAGGTGCTGTATGACCGAAGCAGAATACATCCAGTACGAGACTGAGATTGAACTAGACGAAGATGAGGAAGAAGTACCAACAGACCATGAGGCAAGCCTGTGCATGAACTGTAGCGGTAGTGGTGAAGGTCAGTATGAGGGTACTACTTGCCGTGTGTGTAAAGGTAAGGGGGAAGTATGAAACTTGAATTGTTTTACGAACCAGCGACCATGATGTATGTCTGGTCTGATGGTCTTAGAACAAAAACCAAGGAACGTCCACCAGTAGACAACATAGTTATGCAACATGAATGTAAAAATTGTGGTGCACCAAAGTTACACCAAAGATCAACCTGTGAGTATTGCAAATCATGAATATCCGACCAGTAATCGCTATCCGACTTGCCTGCTACTACTTTAGTCGCGGGTTGACACTCACCAATGCAATCAACAAAGCATGGACGAATTCAAAATGAAACAACAAGCACCTTACATCCGAGCAAAAGACTTTGACCACGATGACGTGGATGCAGAGTTCACATCGGATGGGACACTGGCAATTGTTGCCAACGTGCTGGTGTCCGTTGGGGCGTTTTCGCTCCTGATGTTCGCGATTGTTGTGTTGATGCAGGTGCCCGATTCGTTCTTTGAGTGGGTGTTGCTCGCATTGAAGGGAACTGTGTGATGCCACGTAAACGCATCCTATCCATCTGCCGAACATGCAGAGAGCCACTACCTGACTACAAGTTCCGCCGCCATGCCGACGAACTACGCAGCCGACACGATAGCTGCATTGCCTGTGAGGACGCCACGGCAAAGACCAAAGCGCTCAACGCGGCATTGCTCACCCAGAGGGCCGGGGGATACCCTGCGAAGATGGCGATGAGCACGCTAGCAGACAGAGCTAAGGGCACAGCATTTGAAATCCTGTACGCCGTCAAAGCCCCACCGCCGCCACTGACCAAAGCAGAGATTGCCCGAGAGCGCAACCGCCAGAACACAGCACGTGCCAATGCGCTGCGTGCTGCAAAGAACAAAGCAATGTCTGACAACAAGCAGAAAGCGAACTGGACGATATGAAAATCGACCGCAGAAAGTTTAATGTCCCGCCAGTGCGCCCGCCCGTCTTTGACGCCGAGACTGTTGCCGCGATTGACGAGGTGTTCGCCAAGGGCGCGAAGAAGGCGTGGATTGCGCGCCAGCTTGGTGTTCACCCAAAAACAATTGGGTTTGTGACAAACCGCAAGGGTGCCTATGCGCAAGCGTAGCAGCTACCGCCCAAAGGGCGTGATCTTGGACACTATGAGTTATGTGCGCGGAGGCTTTCGACCACTCACTGACGTTGCCGACGAAAACATCACGCTGCGCACCCGCAATCACCTTGCACTGGAGGCCGTCAGCAAAGGTCAGGCCACATCGTCTGATCTTGCAACACTGATAGCGGTCAGCAATATGTGCATGGCACTCAAGCGTGGTGGGTTTGGCGATGAGTATCACGACATTGCAAGGGCTGGTGCAGATGCAATCGAGGCACTACGGGACAGGGGACGCAAGGTGTGTACAGGCCCAGAGCTAATGGCCATCCGTCGAATGATGGAGCTACACGACGCACAGCTTGATGTTGTGCGGGTAAATGATCTTGATGCTGCGCTCAAGCTGGCGCGATCTAAACAAACGGAGGCTGTATGACCCTACAAGACCGACTGCGCGCCTGTCCTGAGCGCAGCAGAACCACCAACGAAGCCGCAGACACCCTAGACAAAGCCGCCCAAATCATCGAGCGCCTTGCGATGCGATTGCCGGTGGGCGACCACGCGACGATTGAGGCACGGCGGTTTTTGGATGGACTTAACGCAGAAGTGAGGGGCGCGTAGCGTCCCGCTCGACTGCCCTGTTAAACCGATTTTTACCGGAGAAAAAAGATGGACATCCAACGATTGAGAAACCTGACAACAGGCCGACTGCATACAAAAATTGAGCACGTTTACGAAGACCTCGGAATCGTCACAGGCGAGACTGGGCTGATGAGGCACATGCTCCCAAGAGCGCTACGGGCTGCTGAACCGTGGCTGCGCGAGCACGTTACAGACGCGCGCTTCTGGGACGGTGAATACGACACAACGCACACCGGAGAAATCGAACTGCCGACTTCAAGCGACGCCGACCGAAAGGCCATGTTTGAACGATACGCAGCACAGCCGAACCCGCTCGAAGGCAAGCAAGTCGTCTGTGTACAGGTTTAACGCA
>OFQZ01000453.1_pt1 | contig 13993 bp, 18 predicted proteins | sample 1543011 | NCBI WGS metagenome assembly OFQZ01 (sample SAMN07774216, study PRJEB24372) | wastewater metagenome | isolation source: Exp Tend NO 0WW | collected 2016-02 | reverse complement strand
ATTCGGCTGCGGAGTATTCGCGCTTTGCTGGTCCGGTCTGGATTGCTTGCCGCCCGCGCCCGCGTGTATGTCTCATTTGCCGGTAACTGGAAGCGGTACATCTGTGACGACAACGGCCACACCATCGCACCCATCACCATGCCCGCCAACTGCTACGCCAACTGGCAGTGCTACGGGGACGGCAACCAAGCCCTAGTCCGGGCCTCGAGCATGGCCGACACGCCCGGCGCGATGCTCACGTTCAACGCCGACAAGGGGCCGGACCATCTCCGGCCATATCTGACCAACGCCGCGAATAACGGGGCGTTTCTATACACCGAAAAGGGTCCGGCAACGCTGGATTCCATCGCCGACATGCTCGCCGCTTGAGAGGACTTCCAGAGTGAATCCGATGTTCGCCATCCTGATCGGACTCTACGTGTTCTTCTACATGCCCGACTACGCCACCTGCTCATCTGGCGGCATCACGATCATCGCAGAGAATCAGGACGAACTTGCTGCCGTTGAAGTCATCTCTGAGGGCTTCATTGTCGTCCTGCGATTGGAACCAACGGGCGTGAGCAGTTCAGAATCGTTCGTCTACTCGGCCAATCCCGGATCGTTTGACAACGTGGCCGCGAACACGACCAACTCGAACATCGTCGATTTCCCCCTGATCATAAGCCCCCCAAAGTGGTACACGACTGACCCGCTTAGCCCGACAGAGGAGAATCCGTAAATGGCTGTCCCAAACTACGTTTCGCGCAGCATCGCCCTGTTCGGCGGAAAACTCACATCCGTCTTCGATTCCGCTGCCAACGATGGTGCGGGCATCGACTATGGAGCGTCGTTCACCAGTTTTGGCGTGGGAAACTCTGTCGATGGACATGATTCTGGTGATGGAACAACCACCCACGTCTATTCAACGACCATCGCTGTCGCCCCCGCCGCAACAATCACCATCGCCGCAGGCGTGGTTGTGGCTGTCTCTGGTGGTCAGGCCAGCCCTGCGGTATCTGGCGGCTCTCTCTCAATCTCCGGCATCGTCTCGGCGGTGTTGGATGAGGCGGCGTTGACGCTGACGATCACGCTGAACGAAGCATCGAACATTGACGATCCATCGCAGATTTATATAAAAACGACATCTGGAACAGAATACCAATCGCAAGTCCTGCTGTCAGGATCAGACACAACGACGCTGGTATTTAGCGTGATCGAGCAGGTTAGTGGATCTGCATTACCAGAAACAATGAGTATGTCGGCCTCAGTGCTGCTGAGGACATCCGACTCTCTGGCCAACATCTCCATCTCCAACTACCCCATCACCGAGACACCTGCGGCATCTTCTTCCGGCACCTTCCGCAACCGCGTTCTTCCCTGCATCCAAGCCGCCCAACTCAACACACGCACCAAGCCCTGAGAGACCACATGCCCGCACTCGCAGAACCACCCGTGAAACCAAAGTACGTCAAGGTCGGCGCAACGAGCAAGCGGACTAAATGCGTCAACAAGGGCGAACTCAGCCGGGGGCCACGAATACCACCCGAGCCGATGGGCAAGGGAATCCCCACGCACTTCTATTCACCCGAGGAAATCCTCTCCGCCTCCCCGCTCTGCATGAACGACCTCGCGGCATACTTCGACACGCTCACCAACGGCCAACTCCGCAGGGGGTGGAAGGCAACCATCGCAACCGTTCTGTCAGAGGAACACGAGCAACTTGGCATCCTCACCCACAAGCAGTATCGCGGCCTCATCCGCTCAACCATCCTCGCCCTTGAAGTCATCCACACCCGGTTCGTCCGCAAGGATGAATAGAGCCAATCGCCGATATAGACCGTGACCCAACGGAGTGACCCCGCATGGCAGCCCAGAGATTCCAACGAGCCGCGACAGTTTCAACGGCCACCGTCAATCTTTTCACCGCATTCGCTGCCAACTGCGGCGATCCCCCGCACGGCATGGAAATCACCGTTGTCTCTGGAACGGCGAACATCACAGTCAAGCCGCAGGGCTGCGGTCAATACCGGACCATCGCGTCCACCGACACGCCGAACACTTGGACCGTCATCGCTTGGAGCGACGGTCAGGGCATCACATCGGTCGATGCCATCACCGCCAGCGGAACGGCGACGATCACGACCGCTCCGATCATGTAAATCGACAACGCCCCCTCCTACACATGCGGGTTTTTTCGACTTTCGCACGCTCGCTGTCAGTGTTTGGGCACCCTCGACAACTCGGCAACTAGCGAACTACCCGAAGGCGTGTTCTACGCTGCCTGTGTGCCAACTGCTCACGGGTGTGGAGTCCGTCCCCGGTGTGCGCCGCTGATCCTCCCGGCCTGTTGGCGGTTACGGGAGTGGTTGACCACACTCATCGTCCGATAGTGCCTAAAGTCTTAGACAGATTCGCAAATGAGAACGAGTCTCAACTACGGGTAGAACCATGAACCACTCGGATTCGATTATTCCGGCTGGGGGTACTGGGGGTTTGGAACGGCCTACCGGACGCTCCCGCGATGTAATGCGGATAATGCAATCCGCAATCAAGCGGGGTATCGACGTGGGCGAGTCCGGCCTGCGTAAGAGCATCGCATTCGCCGAGAGCGTGCTGGATGACCCCATGTCTGATCCACGGGACAAGATGCGGGCATCGGAGTTCATGGCCACGATCGCCCACAAGGGGATTGACGTAGCCCTCCACTGTGACAAGCGAGAAGATGAGAATGAGCAGGACACGGTTACAACGGTCGTCGTCCAGCGAGTCTCCCGCAACGCCCTCATCCCGTCAGGTGACGGTAACGCTCCCGCCCTACCACGCGGGCCAGTTGCGGATGATCGACAACGCCCGACGCTTCAACGTGGCGATGTGCGGCAGGCGATCGGGCAAGACGACGATGGGCGAGTGCCTAGCGTGTGAGATGGCCGTGGACGGCTACCCCGTGGGCTGGTTCGCCCCGACGTTCAAGTACATGATGGACGCTTGGCGCGAGATTCGCCTGATGATGGGCGATGCCGTGGTTCGCACGGACTCACAGGAACGCCGGCTAGAGATCATCGGCGGTGGCTGCATCGACTTCTGGTCAATGGACTCGACCGACCCGGCCCGTGGCAGGAAGTACAAACGGGCGATCATTGACGAGTGCGGCATCGTCCGCGAACTGCTCGAATGCTGGCAGAGTTCAATCCGCCCCACTCTGGTTGACCTGCGGGGCGATGCTTGGTTCCTCGGCACGCCGAAGGGTCGCCGCGAGTTCTTCCAGTTGTTCAGCAAGGGCGAGTCGGGAGACCCGGACTGGATGTCCTTCCGCCTCGAAAGTAAGGACAATCCGATCATTGACCCGGCTGAAATAGAGGCCGCGCGGCGCGATCTTCCGCCAGCAGTGTTCGATCAGGAAATGCGTGGTATCCCAGCCGATGACGGAGGAAACCCGTTCGGCATGGCCGCCATCGCCAAGTGCTTCGAGGCCGACGCTGGTGTTGTCGCTGGACATGCCCAAGTGTACGGCATTGACCTTGCCAAGTCACAAGACTGGACCGTGGTTGTGGGGCTGGATGCTCACGGGCGCGAGGTCTCCCTAGACCGCTGGCAGCAGGTGCCGTGGTCGGAAACCATCCGCCGCATCGTGTCCATCGTGGGCGGCACCGTCGCATTGGTGGATAGCACGGGCGTAGGCGATCCGGTGCTGGAGCAAATTCAGCGCGAGATACCACAGGCCGAGGGCTATCAGTTCACCGGGCCAAGCAAACAACGGCTCATGGAAGGGTTGACCGTCGCCATTCAATCATGCGCCCTGTCGCTGGTGAACCCTATCCTGCGGGCGGAGTTGGAGAACTTCGGATACGAGTACACCAAGACCGGCGTGCGATACTCGGCCCCGTCCGGACTCCACGACGACACAGTGTGCGCCCTCGCCCTTGCCGTCCAAGCCCGCGCCCAGTTCACCCCTATCGAGGTAGTGACCATCCGCCGCCAAGGGCCAACCTTGAATCCTGCCGATATTGGGGCACAGGCCACGGTCACATTTGATGACATGCGGCAAGACCCCGACTGGGGATGGGAACGCTACTGATGGCCTCACTTCGAGAACTTGCGGCCAGAGTCACCCAAGCCGTCCGGGTCATCCGCGATGGCAACGAAATCTCCGCCGTCACCGCTCGCCCGTCTGACCTGACCACCGGCACCCGCTATCGCCAGATCGAGCAGATTCAACTCATCTTCCGGTACAAGAAGTGGGTCAAGGTCGCCGCGTCCCGTAACGCCTCCGCCGTGGCCGCCGTGCCCCTGAGGGTGTACCGCGTCAAGCCCGCCCGTGGTAGCGTTCTCCGTGGCGTACCGGTCAACCAGACGCAGGCCCAGCGGTTGCGCCGAGACTCTGGCCGCGTGGCCTGCAAGCACTTCGCCTTGCGAGAGGGCTGGGAGGAAGTGACCGACGACCGGCACCCGCTGGTCAAGGTGCTGAACAACGCCAATCCGGAGTGCAACGGGTTCGAGTTGATCGAGTTCTGTCAGTTGAACATGGAACTCGGCGGCAACGGGTATTGGTCCGAGGTGTACGGCCGCGAGCGGTACCCCGTCGAACTGTGGAACCTCTACACCCAGTACACCGAAATCCGCCCGGACGATTCGGGCGTGGTGCAGTTCTACAACTATGGCCGGCCAGAGAACAAGATTGCGATCAAGGCCGATACGGTCACCCACTTCAAGTTCCCAAACCCGTTCGAGCCGTACTACGGGCTTGCGCCATTGGCCGCGTGTGTTGAGGAAGCGGACCTGTCGAGCAAGATGTCCGAGTTCTCGCAATCGTTCCTCGACAACGGTGCCGTCCCCGGCGCGGTCGTGTTCCTTCCCGTGTCTACGAAGGACGTACGCGAGCAGGTGCGGCAGGAGTTTGACGCTAAGTACGCGGGGACAAAGAACACCGGCAAGGTCCACATCATCAGCGGCAAAGACACGCGGGTTGAGTACCCCAAGATGGACGGTCTACAGCCCGTCCTGACCGAATCCGAGAAGACCGTGCGCGACACCATCGCCGCCTGTTTCGATATGCCCGTGGGACTGCTGAACATGGAGGAGAAGTCGCTGGCCAATGGCAAGGTGGTCATCCCCCACTGGCAACTCATCGCCATCAAGCCACGATGCCAACGCATCGAGGACAAGATCAATGACAAACTGACTCCCAAGTTCCGCGAAGCGTTGAACGATCCGACGCTCATTGTGGCGTTCGATAACCCCGTCGATAGCGACGAAGACGCAACGGCCAAGCAGATCAACCTGCTCACGGGTGGCAAGCCGGTGATGACCCAGAACGAGGCCCGCGCCAAGATGGGCCTCCCACCAATGGCCGACGACGGGGCCGACGACCTGCTCCCGGTCATCCAAGTCGATCCGAACAAGCAACCACCCGGCGAGGACAAGCCGCCCGGCAAGGAGGAATCGGCCTCTAAGTCGATGTGGCAAGTGGCCCACGACCATGAGTGCAAGAGTCTTCCGAAGGCCATCCTTGCCACCGTGCGGCAGATGGCCGACACACTCGCACGGATATTCAACAGTTTCGCACCCGAGTACGCGGCCAATCCCAACGCCGTGATGATGGGCGTGAATCTCGACATCACACGCGAGATGGTGGCCGAGATATTCGGTGCGGTGGAGGAGCCGATCGCCACGACGTTCCTGTTCGGCTTCAACGCGGGCGTGCAGCAGATTCAGGAACAGGCCGATTATGAGCGGGCGTTGATGGAAGCCCTGAGCAAGCCCGCCGTTGACTTCCTGAGCGGGTATCGGTTGCGATTGGCGAACGAGGTGACACAGACCTATGAGGGCCGCATACGCGCAATCGTGCAGACTGGAATCACTGAGGGAAATACGCTTCCCCAGATATCCGCAACGATTCGCGCCCAAGTGCCGGTGCAGTCCCCAGCGGCGGCCAATGCGATCGCCCGCACGGAAACGAGCCGGGCGTTGAACCGTGGCAAGGACATGGCGTATCAGGAATCGCTCATCACCAAAGAGCGGGAATGGTTGCTGTCGGGCAACCCGTGCAAGGTGTGCCGTGCGATCCACAAGGACTACCGGGTAGCCAAGGTGGGCGAGCCGTTCGTGAAGAAGGGGACGGTCGTGGCGGGTGTGGCGTTGGACTACTCTGATGTGTGGGGTGGGGATGCTCACGTCCAATGCTCGTGCGGCGTAGCCCCGATCATCAAGATTCCTACCCTTGCCTCATGACCATCGACCGCCTGTACCGGCTCATCGCCATGATCCCCGGACCCGGCGTGAGCAAGTGCTGGGTGCGGAAGCGGAACCCTGCCGATCGAGGGCATTGGAAACTCCGCATCGCTGGCCATTCCATCTCCGCCCGTCGCTGGGTTTGGCTGCACTTCCTGAAGCGACCCATACCGCCCAAGGGTCTGATCAGTTCGGCCTGTGGCAACTCGGCCTGCGTGAACCCGGAACATCTGCTCTGCGTGAGCAAGGGGGACGTGATGAGCGAGAACCGGATACGTGAGCGGGCATGGTGCGCCCACCGCAACCCCAAGCGGAAAGTAACGTGGGCCGTTGTGCGGCGCATCCGAGCCAATCGCGCCAAGGGCGTACCCGCTCTAATGGCCGATAGTGGGCTTGGCCGTCTCGCAGTTGTCCGCATATTGCGCGGGCAGACGTGGGCGGTTTCGGAGAACCCGCTTGATACTCGAACGAATCCAGAAGCGACACGCCGACAGCCCCGAGCATGACAAGCCGGTGGTGTTCTACCGGGCGGAGATAAAGTCCGCATCGGTGGACTGGAAGAACCGGCTGGTGCAGGGCATCGTGTCGATGGAAACCGTGGACATGGAGGGTGAGGTGGTCGTGCAGGACGGCATCGACCTCAAATACTTCTGGTCCGAGGATTCCAAGCGCAAGGGCGTGCGGACGGTGTACTGGGATCACGACTACGACGAACCCATCGGCAAGTGCCGGAACATCGAACGCAAGGGCGACGGTCTGTACGCCTGTACGGAGATCACTAAACTCCCCATCGGCGATGAAATCCTTTGCCTGATTGAGGAGGAGATCGTCAAGGGTCAGAGCATCGGGTTTCGGCCCGTGGAGCGTGGCGATCCGACCGTGGAGGAGATTCAGAAGTACGGCCCTGAGTGCGAACTCATCACGCGGAAGTCGATCATGTTGGAATACAGCATCACGCCCGCGCCGTGCAACCCGGACGCGATCCTGAAGAATCAGGAACGGCTCAATAAGTTGGTGGCCAAGTCCCGCGTGAGCCACCGCACGGCCCTGATGCTGAACCTTGCCCCCAAGCCAAGCCCTACGCTGGTCATGGCACCGGGAGGCAGGTACATCATCGAATGAGGCCAGCCCACACCCTGACGGTCGGAGAGGTGTTCCGCATGACATCCCCCTCGCCGTTCCCGAAGTTCTGTTGCACTCCCCGGACGATGTATTGCACTGTCACGATGGTGGATCGAGACCCGCCAGAGAAGCAACAGCACCCAACAGCGATGGCCCTGCACTTTGAGGCCGGCGGGGTGGGCAGGTTCCTTTGCCCGTGCGAAGAGCAGATCGACGTGGTAGACTCCCAACGCATCTCTACCTCCGCCACGCCCTGAGCGGGAACGCCGGGGCGTGGTCTTTGAAACTCATACTCTGCCAGTTCCCGTCCTGCTGCGCCCAAGCCACGTACCGGCTGGTGAGCAAGTCGCCGGACGGGGATCAGGACCGAAACCTATGCGGGTTCCACACGGGCGGGGCGTTGACGCGGCAATCGTTTTCACGCAGGCCGGGAGAGTTTGTTCGGTTGCTAAAACCATGCGGCAAATCACGTACATCCTCATTGCCATCGCCTGCCTCGCTTTCACTCTGTTCAACCTGAGTGAATCGCTTGGGCGTGGAGAATCATCCGAGGTTCAATACGCCTGCGTTGTGGTTGCTGCCGTCGCTTTGTGGGCGCAGGTTCAGATACTTTGGAAGAAGAGACACGCCTAGACTTTGGTGTTCGTTTTTGCTCCCCGCCGCACGGGTTCATCCCCTTGCGGCGGGTTCCACAACTTACCACCAACAGGACACCCCCAGCACGGATGCGTACGGGGGTGTCTTGCTATGCGCACGGGCCATAACCCGAAAACGCCGATATCTTCTCTGCACACCGCACGCCGGGAATCTGAGGCGGCGCGTCCTAGCCGGACCCAGCCGACCCCGACCCTCTCCGCCAGTTCGGGCGCGATTCACATCCGCACCCAGAATCCGAGAGGATAAAACATGGTACATCGAATCAAAGCAGCCGACGCGCGAGCCATCGCCAAGTCGCTGCCCACGCCCTTCACGGGCGACGAAAACGACCTGAATGCCGTCAAGACTTTCATCGCCGACTCCGGTCGCGTCGTGAAGGGTTCCGATGGCGAAACGATCAACTGGAAGACGGCGATGATCGAGGCCGACGAACCCCTTGTCATCAAGACGGTTTCCTCGACCGCCGCACTTCAGACGATCACTGCTCCCGACACGAACGACCTCGCCACGATCGTGAAGTCCGCAGTGGATGATGCCACGAAGGGTCTCCGCGAGCGGCCCAACTTCAACGGCGCAACCGACCCGAATCTTCAGGTTTCGGTCAAGTCCGTTGAGGAGTCCATCTGGGAGTGCAGCCCCAAGCACTTCCGCGACTTCAAGACCGCTGACCGGTTCCGCGACTACTTCCTCGGCGGCGTGCTTGGCAAGACTGCCCAGTTCGCCAATGAGCCGAGCGTGGTCGCTGCTCGCAAGCGTTGGAACGACAGCCCCATCACCAAGGCGTACGGCTCGAATACGCAGGCCGGTGGCGGTGCCCTGACGTTCATGGAGTTCATCCCCGACCTCATCCAGAACGTGCTTCAGTACGGCGTAAGCCGAAAACTGGCGCAGGTGTGGCCGATGTCTCAGGAGCAGGCTGTCATCCCCAAGATGACCGGCATCCACACGCTGACCTACCCCCAGCAGAACGCGACGGCCACGCAGTCCACCGGCGTGTCCTACTCGAACGTGACGCTGAATGCGAAGACGGGTATCTGCATCGTCAAACTGGCCAAGCAGTTGGTGCAGGATGCGAACATCATGGTTCTCGATAACGTGATGCAGCAGATCGCCCGTACCGTGGCGTACACCGAAGACGTTGAACTGCTGACCGCCAACGGCCAGCCCGAGTTCGGCGGCTGCGTCGGCGTGAACGCCCGGTTCGCTGGCATCTCCTCGACTCTGGTCGCTGGTGGTGCGGTCTCTGGCGGCACCGCTGCCACGGCCTTCGCATCGACCACGATGACGATGATTACCGCGCTCCTCGGCGTGCTTCCTGACTACGCCCGCAACGGCGCGGTCTGGGTCTGCAATCCGGTGTTCCTCGGCACTCTCGCCCGACTCGGACAGGCGCAGGGCGGCGTGACGTTCCAAGAGACCATGCAGTACGGCTATGTCCCGATGTTCCTCGGCAAGCCGGTCCTCACCTCCAACGTCCTCTCCGCTGCTCCTTCTACGCAGTACACCCCCTACCTGCTCTACGGCGACTTCAAGCGTGGCGCGGTCATCGGTGATCGGTTCGGCCTCGAACTCGACGCGACTGACATCCGCTACTGGGATGACTTCGCGGTTGGCGTTCGCGGCGTGATCCGTCACGATGTCAACGTCCATGACGTTGGCGACGCGACCAACGCCGGTCCCATCTGCTGCCTGTTCTCTTCGTGATCCATCTGCCCTGACCACGGGGCGGGAATGACCTTCCCGCCCCTTACTTGGAGTCCTGACCATGAGAAGCAATCAAGCAATCCGGTATGGCGTTGCCATAACCGCAAAGAAGCGAACGGCGGCGGGCCTGTCCGCCACCATCGACACCATCGGTTTCCGTCGCTGCAAGGTTTGGACGCAGCGATTCTCGGGCGGCGGCACATGCAAGGTCATCCTTCGCATCGGCTCCGTTTCCGCATCTACCAGTCTGTACGCATCGGCCACGGCGTTTAGCCCTGTGTGCATCACGTCGGCGGCGCAGGCCTCCACGATGGGTGCGTACGGCTGGGACATCGACCTCTCCACGTCCAAGCGGTATCTCCGCCTCGTTCAGTCAACGGTGACCGGCTCCGGTACGCTCGGCACCTTCTACGAGTTGTACGACGGCACTCAGAACCCCGCCGTCAACGCTGGCAACACCGCCACGACCGGCTTCGCGTCGCTCTCCTTCTCGCCCGCACAGCCCTGATGATCGACGGTCTACTACGTGACATCGAACGGTGCCGCCCGATCCATGACGATCGGGCGGCACTTGTTGATTTGGCGCAGGCCAAGATCGACACGGAGTTGTACCACGTCAACGCCTTCACTCGAACAACCACGGCCATGCAAGATGAGGCGAAAGAGAACTACGGCATGATCGGTGGATCGGACAAACTGAACAGGCAGATCGAATCTGAAGCGGGTGAAGAAGAGCAGGCGTTGGTAGTGATGCTTCGCGGCTGGCATGAGTTCCAACGGGACAGGCCCGGCATCATGCCACCGTCATTGGCCGATTGGCTCATCGAGATTGGCTACGCCCGCTGGCCAACGGACGCGGAGGTTGAGGAGATCAACCGCGAGGACGTGCCGGTTCCCGATCCTGCCGATAAGGGGAAGGCGTTACGCATCGCCGCGAGGGTCCATACATGCAAATCACATCCAAGCCAATCCGTGTCCGGCTCTGTGAAAACTCCTACTTTGGGCGGGCTGGAACCACGGTTGCCGTCCCGTTCGAGTACGCGGAAGCGTTGATCGCGGACAAGAAGGCCACGCCGATTGCGGAGAAGAAATCGCATCCGGTGAACAAGTCCACGATCATCAAAGGGGGCTTAGATGGCCGCTGAACTGACATCGGTAACGCTGGTCAAGGCCCAACTTGGCATCACCGCTAGCACGTACGACACGATCCTCGGCACGCTGTCGATCAACGCCGAGCGGCTCATGGCGAACATGGTGGACCGCCGCGATGATTCGGCGGGCATGATCGGCACCACGTCGTCTTGGCTATCGGCCAGCCACACCCAGAACATCCCCGGCGCGATCTGGAATGCGGTGCAGTTGCGGTATTGGCCGGTGACAACGGTCACAAGCGTGTTGATCTATACCAGCGTGACCAGCAGCACGACGCTTGGGAGTTACCTCTACCGAATAGATCAGGACACCCGTACGCTGCGGTTCCTTGGCCAACAGCCGGTAGCGTGGGACGGCGGGTTTATCGCCGCTGACTACCCCTACGCCGTGCAGACGATCCAGACCGTGAACAGTTACCCCTACACGGCAGTTGCGTACACGGGCGGATTCACGGCTGGCAGCATCCCCGATGACTTGGAACAGGCCGCTACCGAACTCACCTGCCAGATGTTCCTTCGCCGCAAGCGTGACGCGAGTTTGCAGAGTGAGACCTTGGGCAAGTATTCGTACACGGCGGGTGATCCGAAGTCTTGGGCCTCGTATCTCGACACCTTCCGCGAAACGTGGATGATGAACTACATGGGCATTGGCGGGGGTGTCGTGTGAGTTTCTACGGCCTGCTCGTCAACACCTGCACGATCCAAGTCCTCACCGCCGCGAAGGATTCGGTGTTGGGAGAGACCACGTACACCTTCGCCGCGACGACGGGCGTTCCGTGCAACGTGCAAAGCATCTCCGAATCCCGGCAGGGCATTCCGGCAGAGGCGGGCATGGCCGAGTTTGAAGTCTACTTCCCGTTCGATGTCAGCCCACGTCCGGGCATCTCGGATCGGCTGGTGACGATTGACAACTTCCCGAACGCCACGCTGGAAATCGAAAGCCCGCCGATGGACGACGCGGGGCATGGCGAGTACATCCGGTACCGGTGCCGGTACGTGACGGGCGGGGGTGCCTAGTGGCATCGGTGAACTGGAACGCGGGCGCGGCCAAGGCGTTGCTCATCAAGGCGATGAACGCGGGTCTGACGGCTGCGGCGGAGGTTGCGGCGAATCAGGCCGAGCGGTCATTCGGCTCGGATCACGGTGGCGTTCCCAGTGCCCCCGGAAGCCCTCCAAACTCACAGACGGGCCATCTGCGGAACTCGATAGCGTACTGCTCCCCGGACGCTCTAGGCACGCCCCTACGGGCGGCGTATGGCACGAACGTGGCGTATGGGCGGCACTTGGAGTTTGGGGCGGTGATTCGGCCAAAGAGCGTGAAGTATCTGCCGGTGCCGATCAATCTCCCCGCCCGGTTGATGTTGCGGCGGCTGGGTGGATTCGGCGTGGGCGTGGTCGGCTCGCTCAGGACTCAGAACTTGATGATGATCCGGCCCAAGGGCAAACCGGCGATGCTGGTTGAGAAGACCCCGACTGGTCGGATCAAGAAGAACGGCGCGGCGTTCGTTCTCAAGAAGTCTGTGAAGATTGCGGCCCGCCCGTGGGCCAAGCGAGCGGGGATCGACGCGGCATCTCAAATGAAGGCGGCGGCGCAGTACGCGGCGGCGCAGGTCATGGCGGGCGGGTAGGTTCGGCCAATCGCCGATATAGGGTCTGAATGTCGCTCTACCTCCCCGCTCTATTGCAGGCCATCCAGACCCGGCTCTCGGGCGATGCCACATTGCTGACCTACCTCGGCACGGGAACGGCCACGGCCATCTCCACGACGTTTGGATTCCCGGCTGTCGATCCGATGGGCACGACCTACCCCCGCATCTGCATCATGCCCATCTCGGAGACCCCGGACGATCCGTTCAAGTCTCGGCGGTCATTGATCGGCATCGACGTGATGATCTACGCGGTTGAGACACCCCAGAGCGGGGGAACGGGCGCGAACGCCCAGACATCGCTGGCGACGATGCTGCGGATTCACGAACGGGTGATGGGCGACTTCCCCGATCAGTCCACGTCTATCCCGTCGTACGGGCTGGACTGGTGGACCCCGGACTTCACGGCGCAGACGGGACTCGCGGCGACGACGTACGCGAGCGAGACGATGGTTTTTACTGGAATGACAAACGAGACCGACACCGAGGGCGGGCTGCGGTGCTTCCGCATCTCGTTCCAAGTTGGCCTCAACAAGCGGAGTGCCTAACAAGTGGCGTACAATCTAATCGGGGCTAACGCATCTGTGACAAGTTGGGGATCGACCAACTTCTATTCCACCTGCCTCGCTGCCATCACGCCGAACTCGGCACGCATCAACATCACCAACGACGATCAGGAAGTGACCGGTATCGGCGCGTTCGCGTCGGTGATGATCCCCGGCCTGAAGTCGGCGAACGTGATGCTCGGCGGCTACGCCGGTTCCACGCCGTATCTTGGCAACGCTGGCACGATCACCTCCACCGGCACGCCCAACGGGTATGTCACGACCGTCCAATCGTGGGAGTGGGTGGCCCGTACTCCGACCGTGCATGACATCACGCCCATGGGCGGCACTCCGACGTGGAAGACGTTCCGGCCCGACATCTTCACCTCGTCCCTGCGATACACGGCCCTTGTCGATTCCTCGACCTCGCTCGCTCCCGCTCCCGACGCGGGCGGTGGCTTGCAGACCGTGACGCTGACCTACGTGAGCGGCGGCACGATCGCAATGACCGGCCTCATCAAGCAGATTGGCGTGACGGCGGTACGCGGGAATAAGCAACTCGTCACGTACCAACTCGACGGGTCCAGCACGGTGACGACGGCTGGCGGCATCTTCGGCACGTACACGATGGGCGGCGCGAACAACACGCACCCGCTTTGGTCTGCCGGTGGATCGGCTGCGGGCGCGATGGTGGTGACGCTGCTGACCGGCAAGACGATCACGCTGGCCGATTCCTTCTACACCTCAATGCGTGTGTCGTGTGCCCCGTCCGCGCCCGTGGCGGTTGAGTTCAACGTGCAGGCAACTGGCGCAGTGACAATCGCCTAACTAGGAGAACGCTTTGGCCACAGCTGGCGGACCTGACTCAATCGGCGAACTACGGGTAGACATCGTTGGGGATGATTCCCAACTTGATGCGGCGATTGACCGGGCAAAGCAGAAGGTAGAGGCAGCGGCGGGC
>OFQZ01000446.1_pt1 | contig 14216 bp, 18 predicted proteins | sample 1543011 | NCBI WGS metagenome assembly OFQZ01 (sample SAMN07774216, study PRJEB24372) | wastewater metagenome | isolation source: Exp Tend NO 0WW | collected 2016-02 | reverse complement strand
TGCTCATGTGCGCGGCCTTCGCCGTGGCGCGCGCATAATTGACGTGCTTCACGCCGTCGATTTCCGCAACCGCGCCCGGATCGCGCTTTTCAACGTCTTGCGCCAGCAAGCCGAGGCGACGCGCCTCTTCGGGCTCGTCCTTGTAATTGTAGGCATAGACCGGCTGACCGTCCTTCAGCTTACCGACTTCCTCGACGTTCTCCTTGATCCGCTCATCAGAGCCGGCGAACAGGCTGAAGCCGCCCAAGTTCTTGAACGCGCCAAGGCCGCCGAGAACGCCGCCGAGAACGCCGCCGATGCCGCCTTCCGACTTCTGCGTTCCAACAGTTGTCCCGCCCATGCCGCCGATGCCGCCCGCGATCTGCGCGAGGTTGCCGACCTTCGCCCACGGGGCCTGATTGGCTGCGTCGATAAGCTGCTGCGCGTAGTCCATGCGCTGCGAGCCAACGCCCATCTGGTTCGCTGCATCAGTATTCTGCGCAGTAGCCAACTGACCAAGTGCGCCGCCAGCCCCAGACATGTTGCTAATGCCTTGCTGGCCAATGCCCGCAAGCCCCTGCCCCAACGAGCCGCGCAAACCCGCCAACTGCTGCAACATGCTGTTGGCCTGAAGCTGGTTGGCCTGTTGCTGGTTGTAATCCTGCATACGCGCGTTGGTCGAAATCGACCCGAGGCGCGAGGCCAGCGCATCCGCATTCGCGCCGGACCCATATCGACCGGCAGACGAGAACTGCGCATTGACGCCATTCGCGGCGTCCTTCATCGCGCTGCCAATCGTGGCGTCGAGATAGGGATTGCCGCCCTGTTTCAGATACTGCCCTGACGCATACGGATTGAGGTTCTGCGAGACGCTATCCAATCCACCCATGCCGGTTCGCAGGCTGTCAGCGCCCTGCTGCATGTACGGGTTAAAACCGCCATTGCCGAAGATGCTGCCGAGCGAGCGCAGCGCATCCGTCGCGCCGCCAGAGACAAGGCCGTTCTGCGAATTGGCGAGAATCTGGTTCTGACCCGCCGTAACGTTCGGGTCCATGCCCGCGACTTGGGGGCCGTTGTACGTGTTGCGATAGGCGTCGAGCGCGCCCGAAAGAGCCGTATTGAGTGCTGGTACAGCCGGTGCCCACGGGTCGCGGGACTGGAACTGCATCTGCGAGGATTGCTGACTTCCGCCGCCGCCCATCTACTGGATTTCCTTTTCGAGGATGACGCCGACAGGCTTGTAGCCTATCGGTTCAAGGAGCCTTTTCATTCCCATGCGGGAGTAGGAACGCATTGTCATGCAGCCGTGTTGCTTTGCCGCTTCGATTACGATTCCTTCAAGGCAGAACCAGTTGTCATGGTCCTTGCCGCCGAGCGCGGTCCATTCGAGAACCTTGTGACCTGACGGCCAGTCAATCGTGACGCTCGTCACCGCAGAGGCAACACACTCGCCGTGATAGATCGCCACGAAATATTGCGAATGTCCCGCCTCGCACGACTGGCGCAGATTGCTCGGGTTCAAGTGCCCCGGCCCGCGCTTGCAAGCCTGCCGAATGAAGTACTCGCCCAAATGCCAGAACTGCGCGACATGCTCAGGCTGAACCCAGAAAACCCGCGCCTCATCCGAGGACGACAAAGCCGAATGTTCTGTCTGTCGTTGCGGCGCTTGCGTGGGCAATCGTGAAGCTCTTGTTGGTGACTGACGCGATGTAGGTCGTTGCAAGGGCCGCAGCGGCGTTGGCCGTGCGCGGGCTCAGGAACACATGGCTCTGCGAGGAACAGTTGGCGAAGCTCACAACGGTAGAAGTTGCGCTTGCCGAAAGTGTAATGCTTCCGACTGCGTTCGACCGGCCACGGATGAGTTGCAGAACCGCAGTGACAAGGCGCGTGTTGTCCTTGTCGTCGTAGGTCGGTTCGATAATCACCGCATTCCGGCTTTCTTCGAGTCAACGTCAACCGAGCGCATATAGGACCATTGTGCGCCAGCCGGAATGCGCGTGCGGATCGTGTTGAAACGCCCGTTCGCCCTGAACGTGGCGTATCCCCTCACACCGATAGGCGTCTCGACAGACTCGATGTAGGTGTCAAACAGCCGATCACGCGACCGGCAGGAAACAAGAGCGCCAGACGCATCGCCAATCGGCTGCGCGCCGTTGATGTAGGTCCGCACGCCATTGCCGATCATGCCTTCTGGCGTATCCAGCGTCGCCTCTAGGCTGCTCCCTGTTCGGAACCCGAGACGATTGCCGGAATCCATCATGGCGAGGCTCGATGCATACGTGCTGGTATAACTGTCGAGCGAATATGGCAGCGCGTCCAGATTCCCAATCGCGTCGAGACTTTCAAGCGTCGGGCCGAACGGAATGACACTCGCGGCCCCCGCCACATTTGCGTCAGCCTGCGACCATCTGTCGAGCGACCAATCGTAGACGATTTCCTTGTCCAGAACGTTCGGGTTGGATGAGGCGACCGACTTGTAAAACCAGTGGACCCGTTTCGACACCGGGTCAGAAACCGCCTGCATGTAGCGAGGGTCAGTCAAATCGGCGGCGGCTAGAATTGTCCGGTCAACTCTCTTTGCGCCAATCGGCGTCAGAGAGCCGCCGCGATCAATCATGCAGAATCCGTCATTGGACAGGAAGAACGTAAGTCCTCCTGACTTCGCAATCGAGTAGCGCATCAAAACGCCGCGATCCTCCGAAATGCGCTGAAACTGGAAGATCAATGGAGGCCCGACATAGATCATGCGACGGATGGCGCGGTCCTGAAATACAAGGCCAATCTCGCCGCCTGCAATACCTTGGACATACCCCCCATCGGGGAAGTCGTTGTAATCGCCCTGGTTCGTGCCCGGTATCCATTCCGCCGAGTTGTTGATGCTCGACCATTGGATGCGGTTCGGGTTAGCTGAAAGTCCGGACAGCACGACGAAATCACCGACGACAGAAACGCGGCGGGCTTGCGGCGGCGACCCGGCCAAATCAGCGAAGGCGGTTGACGATCCGAGCGTATAGACTTGCGGCGCGATGTTGTTCGTGACCGCAACGACGCCGTTGCCGAATTGTGCGAAATCCCACAATTCTTTTGTCGAGACCGAATAGCCCCCGCCTTTAGACACATCCACCCACGTTCGCGCAGTAGGATCGACCTTGAACAGCTTGCTATCGTTCCCGCCGAATATCGCGGTCGAGTTATCGAGTTGCACCGCGCCGGTGACACCCCGGCAATATCCGCCCATCGCGCTCGTGGACGCAGACAGGGACGCTATAGGTCCCCAGCCATCGGCGCGCGGGACCACATTCTTGACATAGCTGCTCTTGGCCGTCCCAACCGAGGCGATATCTGGTTCGTACGGACCAAAGGCGATCTCAGGCATTGTTCATGGCCCAACGCCAGTCGCGCGCATTGCAGCGCCTGACCAGCGGCCCGTGTCTGTCGAAATCAGGCTTTCCAAGGTTTCCTGATATTTCCCGTTCCACAGCGCATATGCGTCCGCGTCCTGCGTGAATGCGCCGACCTGTGCGAGCGAGCCCCACAAGTAGCATTCGGGCGCTTGCGTCAGCAGCCAATTCGTCGTGTTCGACGCCGACAGGTTCGGCAATTGCTGATAGTAGCTCAGCGTCACACTGCATGGGCCGTTCGGGGCCACGTACATCTTGTTGTTCTGAAAATAGGCGTAGCGCGGGACAAGGCCCGTCGTCTGATCCAGTGACGCGGCCCATGCAGGCGTCACGATCTGCAACGCACCACTAATCCCACCGTTCGACCAAATGATCTGATCCCAATTCGCAACGTCGGTCGGGAGAGAAATTGCCCCGTCCGATCCCGGCGTATAAGGGCCCGCAGAGATATACATCTGCTGTAGATTGTTATCGCGCGAAAACTGGTTTTCAAACGAACGGATGAACATCGGAATGCGGCTTCCGATATCCGTCCGCGCTGACCAGTCCGAAATCGCGGCCTGCAACGATGCATAATCGGTGATTAGACCCGTCACAGCAAGCCGCCTAAATCAACGCTCGTATCCTGCGTTTCCCACGCAATGCGGGTTGGGTCGGCTACATCGCCCGGCAATGCCTGCCATACGGCGGTGTAAATTCCCTGCGCTTGCAGCGCCTGCTTGAACTGGTAGAGCGAAGAAGAATACGTCGCGGCCATTTACAGTCGCCCACCCCGAGTCCGGAACTTGGAGTGGTCCGAATCATTCAGCCACTTGTTAACGAAATCGTCGTCGCCTTCGCTGACGGCTTCCGACAGTCCCATTTCAGGATTGAACAGGACATTCATCGGGATCGATGCAACGATCTGTCCGTCGCCCCATCGCGTGTTTAGACTGCTGATCTGCTTCTCCCCATTGATCCTGAAAAGTTCCTCGGTATGCGGGTATTCCGTCCGCATGACGGACGTTCCGTTACCGAGGTCGAGGACGTAGCGCTCAATTCCCGTGACCGGGTTACGGTCAAGGAAGCGCCAGTCTCCCCGCGAGAATTGAGCGCTCGCTTCCATCGTCAGTCCGCCGACTTCGCAATTCCCTTTTCGACTAGCCTGACGGCAGCAGCCGCATCGCAGTCGAAAATGGTTCCCTCATTGATGCGCTGGTCATCTTCCGACCAATAGGCGCGCACGAGTTCAAGCCTAACCTTGCCGACAGGCGGGCGCGGCGGGAGTTTCCCGGTATCGGTGATCTGCGATTCAGGCGTAGCAGCGTTATCGTCAGCCATTGTGTTTCCTTCATTTGACATGTGACCAGACGCGCCCATCACGGACGCCTCTGATGGTTGAGGCAACGGGCGCGACAGTGCGCTTGCGCCCCTTCAAAATCATATCAGCCGTATTTTGACGCGGCGTCCCGACTGAAAGATGCGCTGGATTTACGCAGGCCGGGTTGTCACACGAATGCATGACAACGAATCCCTCGGGTATCGGTTCGCAATGCAGTCCATACGAAAAGCGGTGCGGCGAGGCGATTTGTATTTGCGAGCGCGCTGCCAATGCTTGTGGCAAAAACCAAGCGCATAATGCGGGGCGTCGCAGTCTCTTACGCAACATAGTTTCATGCGCGGGACCTCCTACCCAAGAATAGACAGGAAGCCCCGCACACATTTCAATGAAGATTTACGAGAGGTCCGCGACTACGCCATGCGCAGCTTCGTTGTTCACGACCAGCGTGTATTCAACGACAATCGCGCGCTTCTCGGCGTCGCCGGTCTTCGCCAGCTTCTGGCGCTCGAACGGACGCAGGAAGCCAATGCTCATCATCTTCGGATCGATGATGTGAACCGTGCGGGTGCGAGACACCATCTGTGGGTTCGGAATGACTGTCAGGTTGCCGAAGTCCGACTTGTAAACGTCGGCGGCGCCGATGATTGCAAGCTGGCTTTCGCTCGACTTCGCCGGGGCGTTGTCAACGCGATTGAGCGCAATGCCCGAGAAGCCCGAGAAGTTCACCTTCTGACCCGGAGGGCAAAGAGCAATCTTCGGCTTGCCGCCGTTCTGGAACGCCGACTGCATCACGGACTTGATCTGCGCCTCAGCAAACGCGCGCTGAGTGCCATCCGTCGCCGCCGTGGTCAGACCGCCAGAGAAGCCGCCGTTGGCCCCCGAAGCGCCACGAGAAACGTTCGAGGTGTACCATGACTCGGCAGAACCAAGCTGGCGCGCCGTGGTAGCATTGCCCGCGACCGAAGCGGTATTCGAGCCGAACACGGTAAACTCCATGTCGCGCTTCAGTTCCGCCGTGCGCTTTTCCATCTGAAGGCCGAGTTCCGAACGGCGACCGGCTTTCAACACCGTGTCGTCAGTCTCGGAAACGATGACCTTCTTGTTGGAAATCTGACAGTAGTTCGCGACGCGGGTCGTCGCGGAAGGCGTCGAGAAGGTGTAGTCGTCACCTTCAAGCTGCGCATTCGCGGCGGCTGCGGCGAGCGTGTCCGTCTGCCATTCGAGCTTGACGTTGGTTGCCTTCTGGCGACCGATCATCGACATCCCGGGCGTGTCTTCCGGAGAAATGCGATAAATCTTGTCGAGAAGCTGCTCACGAATGCCGACCGTGGCATACGTGGTGTAGGTTCCGGTTGCGATAGTCATTGGAATTAGTCCTCTTCCATAGCTGCGAAGATGTCGGCCACCGACGCCTTGGGGTCGGAGCCGAGCTTTTGAAGCCGTGCGAGAGGGGATGAGGCGGGGTTTTCGCGCGTTCCGGGCTTTGCGATCTTCGGAGCCGCCTTGACCGCAGCCAGAGCTTTCGGCTTGTTCGCCTCTAGCTTCCTGAATGCAATCGCGTCCCTGAGAACGGCCAGCGCCTTGGATGAGTCGATGCCGTCGATTTCCTGCGGCGTCAGTCCCCAATGCTTCTGTCCGAAATCAACCGCTTCACTACGGAATTTTGTCTTGCCTTCCTGCGTTCCGAGTTCCGGCATGAGTTTGAGAGCGGAATCCCATTCCGCCGCCAAAGCCTGCCTCAATTGCTCGCTTTGCTGCTGCGCCTGTTGCTGCTGAAACTGACCACGACGCGATTGCAGTTCGCGAAGCACTAGCTCCGCCTGTTCGCGTTGGGCCTTCTGTTGCATGTAGCCGACCGGATCGCTCCCGATTGTGTTCGGGTCCGGCGCTGGCGGCAGTAACGCATTCAGAACATCTTGCACGAAGCCTAAATCGGCCTTCGCCTTCTCGTCCTGCTTCGACAAACGCTCGACGGCAGAATTCATCTCACGGCGTTCTGCCGCGACCTCCTGCGTCTTGCGCGTGTAATCGGCCTGCAACATGAAGCCCTGCTTGACTTCATCGCGGGTATAACGCTTGCCATCGATTTCGATGGCGGCGCTGTCCGCTTTGTCGTCCTGCGAGGCGTTCTGATCGTCCGATTCTTCGGCGTCAGGTTCCCCATCAGGCTTATCGCCGTCCGGTTCCTCTCCCGCCTGTTCGCCAGCATCCTTTGCCGGCTCTTCGCTCGCTACAGGCTTCGGATTGGCCTCTTCGGCTTCCTCTTCCATTGCGAACAACTCCGCGACGCTCTTGTCTTCCAAGCTCGCGGCAGAGTCCTGCTGCACAGTCCCCGCGTCAGCAGGGTTGCTGTCCAAGATTCCCATGTTTCACCTAGGGTTATGAGACTAGACGACTGTCTTTAGTCTCGCCTTGCGGGCTGCCATGTCGGGTCCGTCTCTCATGACGGCCTCAATGGCTTGGCGCGCGTCTCGTATGGCTCGTATACGTGTGGCATGTGCGCTCAGGCGCTTCACATTCCACCACGGCACTACAAGCATGTCCTCTATCGCGTTGCGCTCGACCGTTGCGAACGCACCCACGAACAATTCGTCTTCAATAATTTGTCTGGCCCGGATCGCGCGCGAGGCGCGGTCAATGTCATCCATCGTGCGTCACGGCCCGAATGTTCGTCGCTTGTGCATTGATATGTCCCGACGCAATCTCAAGGGCCTTCAACTGCGCTTCCTGCTCAAGTTCGTACTTCTTGAGTTCAGCGTCAGTCTGCATTTTCTGCTGGCCTAGCTGTATCTCGGCCTGTGTCTTTGCCTGCTTCGCCTGAATGTCGGCCTGCGACTTCTGAACTGCCGCCACGTCCTTTGGATTGGGCGGCGGGGGCGGCTGCTGCGCCTTCCACTGCGCAAACTGCTGGTCATTCACGTCAGCAAAGTAATTGTCGGGGTCCTTCAACCCCGTAGCCGTCACCATCTTGTGCAACGTTCCAACATACTTCGACGGCGGGACAACAGGGTTTTCCGGCCCCAATTGCGCGATAATCTTCTCTTGCTGCACCGCAATCGTGCCGAGCATCTTCAGATCGCGTTCGCGCGTCCCCGTCCCTAGCCCCACATTCACGTTGACTTCCATTTCCGCATCCCATGCGCGCGGATCGAAATCGACCCACTTGCCCGACATGCGAATGGTGCGCGCCCGATCCTGATGGCGCACGACAAGGCGCAGGAGCGCCCTGAACATGCGTTTCATTCCGCCTTCCGCGATGTTGCGGGCAATCAATTCCTGCCGCGCAAAGCCAGCGTCATGCTGTATCTGCTCGCCCGTCGCGGTCTCAGGCACGAGCGCGCCCTCGTCCATGACGGTTGTCGCCTGATTGACGCCCGTGCGCGCCTGCAAAATCTGCTGGAAGTAGCGCATAGCGTCGAACGACGCCTGCGCCGTGAACGGCAACGCCAGATCGACAATGGCCGCACGCGGGTCGCCTTTTACGCGGATAGTCCCGCCAATCGTCGGGTTCAGAACCTCGTCAGGATTCTCGATCTGTCGGGCGTCAACCGCGCGCTGTGGCCTGTTGGACAGGTAAATGTTATCGAGAGCCTGACGCAGCAGGACGGTGTTGACGCGCTGCACGTCCATAACATCGTCGGACACCGATCTCCCTTGCCACGAATGCGGAACAATGCCTGCAACGAAGTCAGCAAATGGCGCATCTTCGTCCGCCCACTCTTCCAGAGACAGGATTGTCGGGCTCGACTGCGAACCGGCCGCAATGACCTGACACATTTCCGCGACACCATCGCCGTCAATGTCGTGCCTGACGTAGCATTCGAACTTTTCGATAACCTCCATCGCCTGCTCATAGGCGGTATGAGGCTGCGTATCGAGACGCCCGCGCGACAGGTCGGTTATCTCGTTGTCGGTGTGATTGGCGATGGGGAGGTTTTCAACCGCCTCCCGGTCATATCCATCCGCAATCAGGTCGGATCGGGTGCAAAAGCCCCTGTGGCCAACGAGAGGGGCCGTATCCATGTCTCTGGCGCGGCGGGAGATCAGAAATTCCTCAGGTGGGATTGCCGTAACCTTCAACGATCCCTGCTTCTCGATATGCTGGGCCTTGATTGTGAATGTGCCGGGGTCGTCACCTTCCACGGCGCCCAGAATCTTGACGTTATGGTCCTGCTGCAACAACGCGATCTGCTGTTCTGACAGGCTGGCGAGCAGTTCTGTCTTGCCCTTGGCCTCGTCCTCCCACCAGTATTTGATAACTCCGTTGCGGACCGCCAGCGCGTCATAGATCGCGTGAAACAGCACCTTGTAGCCGTCGCACTCATTCATGAAGATGTGCGAGACATAATCGCTGGCCTGCTGCGCCTGCGTTTCCGTTCCCGGTCGCGTCGGCTGGTACTCGACCACATTCGCAGAGCCTGCGAAGATGCGCATCAGGCCCGGCATGAGCCAGCCTACAGCATCGCCCAACTCGCTCGTTGTCATCTTCGACCGGCCCGCCTCGGCTGGCGTGTCGTTCATGATGCCGCGCAGATATTCCAGCGCACGGACGCGATGCGCCTCCCGCTCGTCACGGTCGAACTGGATCGCATCATTGAGCATGGCGGTGAAGGAGGCTTTGAAGTCCTCTTGAATGTCAGGGAGTGCCAACAGGCGCGCCCACAGAGTGCTTCAATCGGCCTCGGGTCATCGAGTATTCACTGATCTCCATCAAGCTACCCATTTCGTGTTCGGCTGCTCCCATGCGGTATTTCTGCCAGGCTGCGGCATTTCATAAGCGACGCAGGCCAGTCCAAAAGCATCTGCGCCGTGCGATGACCAGTCATGATCCGGTCCGAGGTCCACGCCGCGCTGCTCATCGATCTTCGCGTGGTATGCGCCGATGGCGTCCCTGCCCGCTTCCGTCGTTTCAGCGTTAAACCACATGGCCGGGAACAGTCTGCGCGCCGCCTCGATGCGTAGGCCAGCGGCGCCCTTCCCTTGGTTTGGGATCACGATCACCTCATAGCCTGCGTCACGACATGCGCTTTCATAGCTGACATCATAGACCTTATCGCCAGCCACCCCGTCGTGCGGGAGGATGATCGTCGTATTGTCCTTCGTGTAGCCGTTCTGGCGCATCCAGTTGAGATGCGTCGCCAAGGGCTGACCCTTGGCCTCGTAATAGTTCAATTGGCGGATTTCGCGGCCGATCCACTGTTGTATCCAGATGGACGCCGCGTCCGCCTTCGCGCCTGTGCCGCCAATGTCAAACACGGCCCGATAGGTCATCAGCGGATCGGCAGACACACGCCCTATGCGGCCCTGCGCCTTTGCCTCGGACAACTGCTTGGCGTAATATGCCCCGGCAAACACTGTCCGATATCCGCCTTCCCAGATATGCTCGTATTGATCTGGCCGCTCATTTAGATCGCGCTGGCGATCACGTTCGAGTTTTGCCGGAAACCACGGATTATCGCGCCAGTTCATCTCGGCGCATTTCACGAGCGGGTCTTTCGAGTGTCTAAATCGGCCCTCAACCGCTGCTGTCTTGCCCCTAGGGTTCCAAGTCGCCCAAAGCTCGCTGTCTTCCTCGCGCAGCGTCGGGATAAGGATTTGCCATCCCTCTTCCGTCACCGGTTCCGCTTCGTCCACCCAACCAAGCAGGATGCGCGACTTCGATTTGATTGATTCAATCGATCTATCGAGACCGGCGAAGCGATAGCCAATGCGGCCGCTTTTGGTCCTAATGAACTTGTCGCCAATTTCGAAATGGGGCTCTAACCACGGCTCCGACCGAATGGCCGCTTTGATTTCCTCTAGCGAGCTATCGTCCAGAGAGTTCATAAACTGGCGAAGGCAAAGGATAATCCCCTCCCTGCCTGCCATGTCCCACATGTACGCGCGGATCGCCGTCATCTTGGCGAAGGTTCGCGTCTTTGCCGATCCGCGACCACCATGCGCGGCCCTTACGTCCGCCTTACCCGTAAATACCGGGATAAGCTTCGGCGGAAGCTCTAATTGAACCTTAGCCATGACCCGGAGCGATTAGCTCAATCACAGACACGATTGGCTTGTCTTCGTCGCCCTGATGGATGAGGGCCTGTGGGGCCTTTCCAAAGCCCCTGTCAAGCAGTTCCTTGATAGCAGCCACCCTAGCCGCCTCGCTCTCAGCAGCCGTAGCAAGCCGCGCTAACTCACATATGGCCGCCTCAGCATGAACCATAGCAAGCGCGCTAATTTCCTTTGTTACTTTATTTTTGGAGCCTTTGGGACGACCGGGGCCGGGCTTCGGGTTTGCGTTGGCCAAAGGCTGTCTCAGCATCCCGGCCTTGGCTTCGGGCGGGGCTTTGGTTTTGGTTTTGCCATTAGGGTCTTGCTTTCCCTGCGTGAGAGTCGAGATAGCGATTGGCGGCGGTGTAGTCGGACGGGGCAGGGCTGATGTGGCCGGAAATGGAGCCCTAGGAGGGGATCGAACCCCCGACCCGCTGTTTACAAAACAGCCGCTCTGCCTCTGAGCTACACGGGCTGAAATCTGGCAATAAGCCGCCATCGCGGGGAAAGAACCCCCGACGCGGCTTGCAAGGGGCGCGAACCAAATCGCAGCAATCGCCTCACGCGCGAATCATCGGTGATTTGCCCCGATCTCGTCAAGCGGCAGTTTCAGCGATAATGTTGATAACTTCCTTCAAGTCCTCAATTCGGTATTTCTTCGCCTTCTGCGCCTTCTTTCTGGCGCGCTTGGCGTTCATTTCCTCGAAATACCGCTTCGCCTCGTCAAACTCGCCTGCCTTTTCCAATCTGCGGATATGGCGCACATCGGAAGGATCACACACCCACGGGCGGCCTTTCTCAGGCTCGCCAGCGCCAGTCAGGATTTGCTCAACCCCTCTGGCCTCGCGGACCTTATGCCAATCGCCGGGATCATTCTCCACAAGCGCAAAGGCGTAGGACACGAACAGCGGCCCCTCGGATCGCATGTGCTTCTGGCGGACGCGATAGAACCGAACACGAAGCGGGCAATAGACCACAGCCACGCCCGCAAGTTCTCTGCGGGCGCGGTACAGGTGATGCGGCTCAATTCGGATCACAAGCCATTCGTTGCGTTGCGTCTCAGTCGCGCCCATGCGCTGTCATCCCCCTCGCGTGCTAAAGGTGTGCATCTTCGCCAGCGTCCATGCTGCTGCATGTCCAACGCCGTAACGTCTCCAAGCTATGTATGAGCGGAAAATGGTGCAGGAACGGCGGAGGGTCATGCTGCCTCCATTGCCTGCTTGATGGCAAGGCCAAGGGAGAACCCGCCGATACCGCTGAACAAATCCAGGAGGCGCAGTTTCGTCATGCTGATTTCCTCGCGTCTGGATATTCAGTGGGGAGCCATGCGCCGCCATCTGGGTATCCGGCGCGATCTTTCTTGCGGGCGGCTAGAAAGCCTGCGCCCTTTGCGTCTCGCCATGCGCGCCACGGGGCGCTTTCGGCCGGAACCCAAATGCTGCCTGTGCGGTCGGGCTCAGGGCGCGACACCAGCGGCTTGGCGGCGGCAGAGTAGTCGTCTTTCCAGCGGCCTTGGTTCAGCCAAGTGGTTGCCTGAGCGATGAACTGCGGCTCCTTGCCGACGCAGAACGCGGCGTAGGCCGTCGCCCCGGCGATGATCGTTGCTGGGTCAACGCCAGCAGCCCGCAGCGTCTCGAATTTCCGTGATGCCGGGTCTTTCGGGTTGCCGGGCCTTCGGGGATAGGCGGTCCAGAAATCTTCAAACTCAGGCGAAACCCCGCGCTCAGCGCGCTTGGCGCGCGGGTTAGTTAGTTCGTTAGAACTAACTTGTGATTGTGGTTGTGATTGTGTCTGCACTTGCTCTGCATTTGCAGATGCATTTGCATTGCTCTTGTTATGCCGTTGCTCAGCAGCAGCCTTGCGTTTGGATGAGATTTCTTCGCTCTTTGCAAGCTCAGCGTCTATGCGGGCGTGCCTCCACCCATCCTGAAAGAATGACGCAAGTTCGTCTCGTGCAGCGCGCCACTCGTCTTCCGACATGCGGGCAATGCGGGCCAAGCGGCGCTCATCATCCGGCAGCCCCCCATTGGTCCAGTAGTGCATGATAAGGAGCATGTACGCGCCATGCTCAGCCGCGCTCAGATGCCCGGTGTCGGCTAGATAGTCAGCGACATAGAGAGGCATCCAAGGACGGCTCATTGCGCGTTACGCTCCGCATATACGCGAAGGCCATGCAGAACGGTCGTATGGTCCCGCCCTCCACATGCCTTGCCGATCTGTCCGAGGCTCTTGCTCGTCTCTTTCTTGGCCCGCCACATGTATTCGTGACGGGCGTTCACGCCGGCTTTATCGCGGCGCGCGGAGATAAGTTCGGGAAGTGAAAGCCCATACTTCTCCGCAGTCATGGCAAGCAGATGCTCTAATGTCGGCTCTCCGTTCGGCGCTCGCTGCTTGCGCTCGACAAGCGCAATGGACCGCGCCAGCATTGAGAGATACAAGTCCTCATAGGCAGCGGCCTGTTCGTCCGAGAGGACCGGGGCTGCTACCAGCCTGCGAAGTGTCACAAAATGAGGCTTGGTCAGCTTCTGAACAGGAATGACCGCCTTCGTCAGCCTCGCCCGCACGGCGGCGTAGTGCGCCTTGGCATTTGCCGCACTGAATTGCTGCCCCGTCACACTCATCATCCAACCCCCTTCGTTGAAACAACCATGATGTGAACTCCGGGCTCGTTACGCATAGCCAGCCGCCTTACGAAGCGCGTTGCCTACAAGCGTGGAGTACCCAGCCATGTCGTCCCAGTGGTCGAGATGGTCTGGATTACCGGCGAGAACACGCCCAATCTTGTGCGCGAGCATGTCCAAGGACTCCTGCTGCAAATGCGATAGCCCGTCCCAATTCGGGGTGTCCCGCATTACAAGCTTCATCTGCTGAGTAATCCGCGCATGGACGGCAAAGTCGCCATGCGTTTTGCCACGCTCAACCAGAATTTCCTGAACATCAGCCTGCGTCACTTTCCGACCTCCCGGACCTTGATCCCGTGGAATAGCTGCGCAGCCTTGACCCGCAGGCGGTATGCAGTGTCGCGGGTCGTCCCGCTGCTCTTAATATCCTCAATCACGAGCGCGCCTGTGCCTGTCTCGCGATAGCGGAAGTCAGCGGTGTAAGTGCAATAGTGTTTGCCAGCTATCTCGACCGGATACGCTGGCTGCAACTCCAGGTCGGCAATCACGCCAGAGCGCTGCAAGTTTTTCAGTTCGGCATAGCGCATCATCTCGCGCTTTGACGCGAACACGATTCCATCCAACGTCCTCTGGTCTTTTGGCACCACCTTAAAGCGCGGGCGCTTCTCAAGCATGAACGATGACATAACTGCGGCCATTATTCCGCTTCCTCTATCGCCTGAGAAATCCGCGCGACTGCTGCATCACGAGCGGCGTAAAGCCTGCTGCGCTCAACTGTGTCGTGTATGTCTGAAAACTCCAGGTGATTGAGTTCAACCAACAGCCTGTCGGCATCAATGAGCGCATTGCCGCCCATGCTGG
>OFQZ01000445.1_pt1 | contig 14288 bp, 17 predicted proteins | sample 1543011 | NCBI WGS metagenome assembly OFQZ01 (sample SAMN07774216, study PRJEB24372) | wastewater metagenome | isolation source: Exp Tend NO 0WW | collected 2016-02 | reverse complement strand
TTTATGTAGTAAATATTAATAACCAGTTAGGAGAAATAAAATGGAAGTAGAATTAAAAATTCCGACAGCAAACAAAAAAGTAATCATCACAGATGAACATGCTTCTAGCAGTTATGGCATACCAGTAGCATCAGTCGATGGAGAAGCATTTGGAGCAAATGATTCATTACCAATATGGCCGCAAGATGAATTATCATGGTTAGTCGATCCAGCAAAAACTACAGTTGCAGCCGCTTGCATAGAAATGCAAAAAAATGGATCTATCTCAGAAGAAGAAGTTTTATTCTTAAGAAAATTCTATTTATAAAACATGAGAGGAGGAAAACGCGCCGGATCAGGCCGGAAACGGTCTGATTCAAAAAAAATAAGGATATCTACTAGTCTGGCCATTGATGTTGTTGAGTATCTTGATAGCCGGACGGATAAACCCAAAGCTCAAGTTATTGAGGAGGCGTTGAGGGAGCAGAAAAATAAGACTATTTATACCAAGCCTTAGCAGCAAATAAGCGAACTCCTAGCCATCGCCACCACGACATAGGGTCAAACTCACCAAGCCATGACTTGCTTTGCAGACCGATTCTGAATAGACGGTCTGCATCGCGCCTGCGCATTACGCGGCCTGAAAAATCAACGTGCGTTCTGTAGTAAAAATCATGCTTGTAGCATTCATCTTTGCGAAAATTCGGAACCTTCGTGCACCCATCAGAATGCACAAAGAATCGGATTTTTTGCATATCAATATCAGTTAATTTTAATGGATCGCTAGTTGATAGTGACTCAATCAATCCAGGCAAGTCTGGATATTTTGCTGTTTTGAACATCGCTTAATACCCCAATTCATCAAGTATTGCCTGACACGCTATATTCAAACGCTGCGCTGCTATGGCTGCGTTATGAATGGCTTGAGAATCTCTTGGTGTAAGTTCCGCGATTTGTACGCTCTCACCTCGTCTATTAGCCTCTGATCCAGTTTTTGTTGCGGTTTGCAAGGTGCCTGTATCACAACTTGTTCTTTGGGTTTTTGTGTTGACGAACATCCGCTTAACTGCAACATCAGCAGCATCACGATTAAGATTATGTATATGATTTGCGTAGGTTTCGATTGCATTTGCGTGCCTCTCTTTTTGATCAATCAATTCTTTTTGATAAGCTTCTGTCGCAGATTTAAGAATACGCTGGCTTTGCTCGCGCGTTCTCGCATCACGTTCTTCATACTTTTCGACCGCATCGTTATATCCATCCATATAAACTTGATGCTTGTAATAAAAAAAAATGCCAGCTAGTAAGGCTATGACAATGCCCACAATAACCAGCTTAGTCGTTTTGCTTGCAAGTCTTGCCGCGACAGGAGCTAAAAATACAGGTATCATATTTTCCTCGACTCAGAATAAATCTTGAATGCGTAACCAACAATCGCAGTCATAAGCGCCTGCGCAGCGCCGATAACTAGCACGATATCCGATGCTGGTAATTGCTTATCAACTGCGTAATAAATAAAATCGAATGATTCCTTTGTTACGTACCAGTACATCGAAAGAAAGTAAATAATCACCAAGCGCCTGAATAAGTGATGCTTTTCAAACTGAAGCGCCAAATAACTCATCTATTATGCTAATGTTGCAATTGTTCCGTTTCCATCTACCCCAGCAAAACGGAATTCAAAGGGCCCAGTAGTTAGATTGATCGCAGATCCGAAATCGATAAATGCAGCGGCACGTTTGTTTGCATCCGTGCTGTTGTATAAAATACCCCACCGCGCATTTGTTGGATTGCTTGCATGTTGTGCAATACTAATCTTGTCAGCCTTCCAACTTACAGTGCCAGCAGAATTAGTAAATCCCATTGTCGTTAATGATGGTCCGCCTGTTGCGTAATTGCCGCCAGGTGTTACTTGATTAGTTGAGAAATTAGTCGTTCCTGTACCACCCCAATGCGGCGCTGCATCTGCTGCCGCTGGTGTAACAGCGGATGTGATAAATCCAACTTTCCACGTATCTGAATCCAGGTCATGTAGTTTGTTGCCTAAGTCAACTTTGAACTGATTAAAAACTGTAATATCGCCTGCTGCCATGATTTAAAACTCCTTATAACATTTGATAAAAATTAACCCACCCCGGGCAAGGTACAACACCAATCAATTTCCCTGCCTGACTTGTTCGTTTCATGTAAATATCGTAAATGCCGGGGACTGTTATATGCGTCTTGTCTACGATTACATGTATTGTTTCACCAGATATAGTTATTCCGCCTGTAGAATACAAATAAGATTTATAAATAGTCGGATCGTTTCGGTTAGAGAATTTAACGTATAAATCAGAAATATCAGCAGCAAGAACACCTGTGAAAGTAACCGGAATAACAATATCGGTGCTTACAAAAATCCTGTCAGCGCAAGTCATTCGCTCGCCCCCAAATTAAACATTGAATCTTTTGAATTAATAAAAAAACTGCTATCTTTTGCAACCATGTTAAAACTTGCATCCTTAGCCGAAATATTAAAACTGCTAATTGATATTGCGCCAAAAATAATGTTTCCCGGCATTGCTGATAAATTTATCTGCTCAACATTGCCAAAAATTAGATTGCTCTTGTAAACAAAGCCTGTAACACCAGCAATATTAAGCTGATCAATCGTACCGCTGATAAAATTACCATTGATCACAATTCCTTGCTGCGGTTCAAGGCTTATCGATTGCGATACCCCGGTAATCGTATTGCCGATGCTGACAAATCCTGTTAGTCCTGCTATCTCTAGCTGATCGACAGATCCGCTTATTGTGTTACCTATTATTACATTGCCCTGGATTGTGGCTGTATTTAGCGATGCAGTTTGACAATTTACGATTATTCCTGAACCAACAGAACCAGATACGCCGGATAGATTTAACTGGCCAATTGATCCATTTATTGTATTGCCTATACTTACATTGCCTTGCTGCTCCGCAATGCTTAATATTGCGATTGACCCACTAACATAATTATTTGTTAGCAGGAAACCTTGTATTCCTGAGATTTGTATTTGACCGGCATTACCATTAATTGTATTGCCGATTATTAACGATCCTGCCTGGCTTGATAGCGATAATGACTGCGCATTACCGGATATCGTGTTGCCTATCGATACGCTTCCATTAGCGGGTGCAATACTTAATGATGCAGAAGATCCGTTGATTATAGTCGCCGATGAAACAGTTCCTTGCTGCTCGGCCAACAATAAGCTAGCAATAGATCCATTTATCGTATTACCAATGCTATGAGATCCAGAAACCTCTGATAGTGATATATTCGCAACAGATCCAGCAATCATATTGCCGATTATTACGCTACCTGATACCTCGGATATTATTGCACTTGCTGCGTTGCCATTAATTGTTGCGCCACCAGCAGATGCAGGAATGTTTCCGAGATAAAGGTTATATCCCATTATATAGCTTTAAGCGGTAGTACTTATGGCAATTGAAAAATCCGCCCATTCCTTCGGACTCGTTTGATCTATGCCAATAATCAAAACACGGTCAGCATTCATTTCTGTTGCCGTGAGTTGCAATTCAACACCAACACTTGAAGCCGGAGTAACTGCAGGCAAATTAGTTAAATTACTGAATGCCCCGCCATCCTTACTTATTTTGAAGTCTCCAGCTGCTATCGTGGCACTGCTTTTAAAACTCAGATTGTCTGTAGCGTCAAGCAACGTTATGCCGAGAATAAAAGCCTGATTTTTCTTAGGTGGATTCTGATTTGCCATTTATTATATACCTATCCTGTAATTGCCTGAATTAACGCCTTGCTCAAGATGGCTACCTACAAGCCACATAAGCATCATCCTTGTTTTTGCTGTGCCTCCGTTAAAATCAGAAAATGCGCCGCTATTATCAAGTCTCCGGACAGCATAACAATTGCTATTCGGTGGACCAGTTAATCCGCCTGTTGCGCTATCAGTATCAATATAATAATTAACGATATTGCTTGTCGTTGTTGGCCGCCACGTTATCGCGTAATCTGTGTTTGCTTTTAATAGAAAAGGTACAGGAAACAAATACATGTGCTGCCCTACAGAGCCTGTTTTGCCAAGCTGTGTAGCATCAACGGTTATAGTTTTTTCAGCGACCGGTGTCCCGAAAGGATTTGAATATAATATAAATTCGTAATCATTACCCGCTGCTGCAGCATTACCGCTGCCACCTATTCCATGTGCATAAAATGTACACGGAAGATTTATGACATTACCGTATTCATCCGCAGTTCCGGTGCCGGAATTATAAGTATTGCTAGTAGCAGAGCCAGCCATAAAATGGCTACCGTAAATTTTACCAATGCTGCCATCATCAAAAATAATATAAGCATTCGGCAATGCAGTAGTTGTACTTGATACAGATCCAGCAACATTATCAGTAACACTTGGCATTGCTGGTGTATTAGTATATAACCCGCTATGATTCGCATTAACAACAACAGAATCAGTACCGCCCCTTGCAGTCATTGTGAAAGTTATCGCTATTAAATCGCCGTTTGCTATTGTTTTCGTGCCACTCGACATAGTCGATATCTGCGCAGCATTAGCAGTTACCCCGCCGCCACCACCCGTAAAACTGGCTTTAACATCAAAAGTCCCGTCTCCTTGAGCTGGCGACGAGGATGTTGATACATCTTGTATGCCGACTTCAAAATTTGTACTGCCGTTACTGAAAGTTACAGCGCCAGATCTCCACACTATCTTGCCACTTCCAGCAGCAGATATCGTTTTGCTGCCTCCGAGAGGATTCTGCAAAATGATTTGCCCGACCATATAGCAAGCCTCTCCTGCTGCATCTAGCGTTATTGCTGTTTGAGCATTTGTATTTTGTTGACTAATCCACGGGTATCTTACTAGATGCCCTGGAATTAAAACCGCACTCATTATTAAGCGCTTAAAGAAGCATTGCGTGCAGCTGTGGGATGTGTGTTCAACATATCATAGTCTCCTTAATTTGAGATTTATACAGGGGCTTTCGCCCCAATAGTTACACCACAGGTTCTTCTGGTGCTGGTGCTGGTTCAGGTGCGGGCGCATCAGGATTTAAATCATCCAAAGCCTGTGCAGCACCCACTAAATTATTTAATGCAACTTCAGCATCGGCAGGCAGTTCAACGTTTGCCAGCGCATCTTGCAAGGCATTAACTTGATTAATAATTTCTTCTTTGGCTTTACCAAGTTGTACATTTACTTGTTCAAGTTTCGCTGCTAATTCATTAACTTGCGTCATAATTTTTCCTAACAATAATTCCTGCTTTCTGAACCGACAACTCAACTCTGCGAAGCAGGCAAGACAGAGATGTTTTGTTAATTTTTTACTCATAATCAAAAGAAGAAGTGATAAACAGCCAAAATTGCGCTAATGCCTGTTGCAATAGCTACAACACCGAAAAATATTGTTTTGTTAACATCCCACGCAATCCGCGCATTTTTAATAATCTTGATATCAGGCTGATCTGATTCAACTATTGAAACCAATTTATTCAGCGTTACATCCATAGATGTTATTGATTTTGCTAGCATCATGTTGGATTCTGTAAGATTATTCATAGCGTCGTCATGCCGTTTCCTGTGCTCCTTATGTTGCTCGTGCATCACGTCGCATTCAGCACGGTGCCTTTTTAATCCTTCAACATCTGACTCGACATTTTCCAGTCTGTTAATCATTCCTTTATTCCACATGTCGCACTCCTACCAACCTGGCGGCCTAGTTGTAATGGTTGTGATCGTGCTTCCTGGATCACCTATCCAAGCATCTACACGCGCAGCTTTTGTTCCAAGTCCGTCCTGATCTTGGAGTGGATTATGCACCCAACACAAATGCGTAGCACCTACATAGTTAACTGATTTATCGCGGATATATTGTTTTGGCTGATAAGGAGTGCCGCCGCCTGTATTTAATTTTGTACGGTCAAATCCTGGGAAAACAGTTGTATTGATTTCAGCCATGTATGCGTTATATCCTGTTGCATCTTCTAACACTTGGAACCTATTCCCAACAGATCCATCCAATGCGGGATTTGAAACATGACAAACTATTGGTACACGTCCAGCACCTTGTTGACAATGCCATATTGCTCCAGGGCCAGTACTTGGCGTGTCAGTCGGGTTATACCAAAGGCTTTTATCCCTAAAAACCATATCTGTAATTCCTGTTCCTATTCCTATATTTTGCAGCGCCGGTACAAGAGTCGCCATTTGACTTCGTGGTGAATTAGTCCAACATGCAATATTTGTTCTCGAGAAATTAGGCTTAACGTTAGTCATCGCAGTTTTAAATGCGTTAAACCAACTCGTTTCCTCCGGCCAAATTGCACCGCCTAATGATGCTGGCTTTGTAATCGAAAGTTCATTTGTAACTACTGCTTCAAAATGTTCCCCAATTGCTGAATTGTTATACTTAGCGGCTATTGCATTCATTAGCGCTTCAAAACGCTGCCGTACAGGCGTTAAGTAAAGCAATGGTATATATCCTCCCAATCCATCATTATTAGATTGGTAGAAATAATCACCTTGTCCATATTTATCGCCATAAGCTGGTACGCGCATATAAGCCGGTACCGCTCGGTCATTAACACCTCCGCCGGTTTTCATCGTAACCAAAATCATTAATTTCCTAGATCCAACAGGAGTCTGGAGTTCGTTAATTCTTCTATCGATATCCAAAAAACCTTTAGGAACGCCGGCTTCAGTCCACTCATACTCTCCTTGATTTCTTTCAAGTTGAGTCCAGTCGTACCGCAATAAAACCCCTTTCCACTGAGGTTTGGCGGCAAGCCTAGTTTTAAAGGAATTCCATATCGCATTTGTATCATTTGTCGAACTTGATATGTAATTTCCAGGGTTCCATTTTCCAATCACTGGATCTGGAGGTGTCGGATCGCTTGCAGCAAATAGTTTCGTTTTTGAAAATAATGAAAACATGCTTAATTCCTGATTATCATCATAAAATCTTGAAGCTCCATTCCGATATTGACGCCGCCACTTGCTACGCTTACTATCTGAGAGAATATGGTTATAGTGTTCGTTGTTAATGTCGTGTCTATGGCCGCTGAATTCGGTACAAGAGTATTTGCTGCATACCCATTACTATTCGATCCATGCAATCCAAGTTGTGAATTCGTCACACCTAGATTTTTGAAACCCGATCTGAATGATTGATATTGTTGATTCGCTGTTAAGCCATTGTCTGTGAGATTTGTTGTATTAAAATCAACTAGAGTCCTTTTTTGTTGTGAATTGGCGTCAGCCGTATAACCAATTGAAAATTCAAGTATTACTCTGCTCTGTGGCCTAAGAACTGGCAGCGAAGAAACTTTTAACGGTATTTTAGTACCTACACCGGCGAATGTTGGCGCTGTGCCCATGCCAGTAACCCATGCTGTTGTAGTATCAACGACCGTTGTGCTTACTACCGTTGCAATTTCGTGATAACTTCCAACGTCCCAGTTAACGGGCGTGTTAGTTAAATATAGCGAATAACCAACCGCTGGATTCGTGGTTAATCCGTGCGCAGCGCTTGCAGTAAGCCGTACAACTCCAGCATTATTCGAAGCCGTCCAAGTAACGTTATTTGCGCAAATAACCTTGCGAATCGATGTATTAACTGATTCGTGTATGTACTGATTATTTAACGGATTGAATCTGCTACCATTGCTTACCCAAACAGATCGATTCATCCCGGCGATTGGAATTACTGCGAAATTTTCATAAACAGCTTCATCAAGTGCTTCTAAAGCCGCATAATCTGCCACAGTTGAACTGCCTGATATAATCGCATTTACACCGTTAATTAATTGGCCGTTTGCGTTTGTGCGCACCATCCCAGCGGCTAACAACGACTCCAGAGTTTCGCCGCCAGTCGGTATAACCGTACCTTCAGAATTTATAAGTTCATTTGATGCATTTGTGCGAACAACTTTATTATCAAGCAAATCCTGTAACGTTACGCCAGGCAACAATACTACTTCGTACGTTGTGCCAAGCGTTGGCATGAATCCAGATTGATAAGTTACATTCGCTGTGTTGAAGTCAGTATTGACTGTTACTCCGGCAAGTGTAAAAGCAATATAATTACTTGATGCAACCGTAGGAATAAATAGCAAGGTGCTTCCAGCTTTCCCATCAGCAATATAATCACCAATTGCAATACCTGTCGTGGTGGTATTATTCAGCATAACTTTCGTAATCAGATTTGCAGTTGAAGCATGATTGAATTTAACCAATCCTGTACCCGGATCTGAATCTGTAGTGTTGCTGCTTGTATAACCGTAAGTTATGCCAGCTAGGCCACTAACATTGATTGTTGTGCCTGAGATACTGAATCCGCTGCCAAGCGTTAAGGCACCTAAATTGCCTGTTCCTCGCCCAAGTATCTGATTGATTGCAAGCGTTATATTTGTTGGATCTGCTGTGCCGCTGGTCGCGTTTCCTTTGACAGAATTCGCCGCCATATTGGCTAGCATTGCATCTGTTATCTGATCGTTCGGAATTGTGGTTGTATTGCTGTTCTGTGCTGCGGTTACGACACCTGTTAAAGCAGCTCGCTCAGCAGTTAACTGACCTGCTGTGCTTGTGCTGAAAATTACACTTGATGTTGATGTCGCCACACGTTCAGCGGATAAATTCGCGTTAGAGGTTGCAACTATGTATTCAGCGTCAGTAGGCGCGCCGCTTGCGGCTGATGCATTAAGCGTATTAGTTCCGTTATCTATTGTTAAATTTGATCCTAAATTTAATCCTACAATATTACCTGTACCGCGACCGACCAGTTGATTCGTACTCACAGCGATATCTTGAGGATCACCAAGCGTAGCATTTGCATTACCTTTCAATGTGTTGCCCTGCATGTCATTAAGTTTGATATTGCCAACAGCATTAGGACTTACAGTAGCAGTGTTGCTATTCTCAGATATCGTTACATCGCCCGTAATTGCAGCACGTTTTAATTGCAATTGACTAGAATTCGAAACAGTGTCGGCAATAATGCTTGTCGTTGTCGTAACCACACGTTCTGCTGATAAATTATTACTTGCTGTCGAGACTATGTAAGCAGCATCAGCGGGAGCACCGCCTCCACTGACAACAAGCGCATCTATTATCTGTTGTGCAGATGTGTTTTTATCAACACCAGCTTGGTTAACAATCAGTACCTCAGTGCCGTCGATTGCTGTCGCAGCAGGTAAATCAAGTATCGTAGAATCTGCCATTATTTCAATACCTCTTTTTCAATTAAAACTTTTACAATCGCTTTCAACAAATCTTCTGATTTATTTTTGCCATTTGCCTTAAACCATTCGTCAATTCCAGCGCTATCTAACGATTTGATTTGTAACAACAATTCGTTATTTTTTATATCCTCAGAAAGCTTTTCTTTCTGCAATTTTTCTGCGCTTTCCGCAATTCTTTCTTGTTCAATTTTTTCTGCATAGGATTTGTGCTCTGGCAGGAAATCATCTAATTTCAATAGCTTTTTATCTTGTCTAACCATCTTCCCAAGCTCAATGTCTTTTGGTAATCTGCCATTTACACGCTCATCCCAAACAACCCTTTCTTGATCAAAATACTGTCCGGTTTTATCAATTTCAATCAACAACTGCGCACCAATCGGATCATTAACAATTAATTTAAACATTAAAAAATCCTCACAATTTCTAGAAATTCATCAGCTTGTCCATCAATAATGCCGGTTACGCTTCCTCCGGTTGTATTTGTATTATTATCTTGCGTACGAATAACATCTCCGATGTTGAGATAATCAATAGTCATTCCTTCCCAAGATTGATTCGTATTCTGAGGGGGTATGATTATTTTTCTCTCGAGAGGAACAGTGTCTATATCTGTATTAAGATTCGTACTATTTTTTGTAACTGCGCACGGAAAACTTGAATTGGCGCGATACTTAACCCTTATTCTGTATAATCCTGCAACCAAGCATGCAACAGATCCGCCAAGCAAAGCACTGTCTGTATACAAAATAGATCCGGTTGCTGTGTTCGTATGAATCACTGAATACCTGCGTACATTCTTTCCGCCGCCAGCAGATGTACCATGGCCATTGCCGGTTGTTATCCTCAATACATTTCCAGTCGTTATGATTTGCTGCATAGGAGCGGATAGCGTTATTGTCCATGCGCTTTTTGTTCCGCTACCGCGCGAATAAATGGCGGTAACAACTAACGTTGTGCCAGAATAACTTTTAACTTGGCCGTAAACTGAATTTATCGTCGGTTCCGAGCTGTCTGCTAAAATCAAAAACTGACCCGGTAAGAAAGACTTATTCGCAGAAACAATAAAAGTCTTATCTCCAATTGAATCAACCGTGTTTGTGCTTGTGCTTGTGTCGCTTGTAGCGACAAGTCTTAATGCTCTTCCAAATGCGTTTATCTGAGGTATTACGCCTTTTAGTTGCGTCCATGCTAAATCAGCTTCCGCCGCAAAAGCAGAAGGATTATTCGTGTCTGGATTCGCAGTTATTAAATCTACAGGATCTGGCAAGATTTCATCTCCATCAATATTTTGTGGCGATAACAAAAACCGTCCGCCGTCAGCTTTTAAAAAAAAGAAACCATCAGTTTTCTTTAGAAATTCAGGCATTAAATCGCCTCAATTTCAATTTCAGCCCGCGAGTAATCAGGCAAATCAAGTGAATAAGAAACATCTTTATAAAGACCGATTAAAAACACGCTGTCGAAATAGCCATGTTCTGTCTCAACAATTCCGGCGTAAAAAGTAACAATGCCATTCAACTCATCAAGTAACCGTCTGACGTTATTTACTTTTCTTTTATCGATTACCAAACTAAAGTTAATGCGCGGTATATTTCTTCGAATAGTTATCTTCGTTTCACCAAATTCATCGCGCTCGAACGTTGAGAAATTCTGCCTGCGTATACCTGTGCCGTATTGCGCTAAACCTATATCAGTAGGCAATCCAATAAGTATTGATCCTACTTTCACAGATCCGCCGCCATTAATAATGGTTATCCTGCATGTGTTATCTGAGTTGATCGGTAAATTAGTAAAAATCGTACCGGATGCTTGATAGAAAGGCTCATATGTCCACGAATACCAGTCGTACACATCCCTCGTCTTTAATTGATTGGTTTTTGTGTAAATGACTTCTGATCCATTTAAAACCTCTACCGTCACCGAATCTGCATCTATATTGCCTACAGCTATGGCACCGAATCGCTCATTCGGATCAATCGAAACAATATAAGGAGATGCAGTTACAGTCTGCGTGTTACGATCATTCTGAAATGCAGCAAGCTTGTTCACATATCCAAGATCAAGCCACCATTGATTTTCATTCGGATATTTTTCTGGCGGATGCGCCTGATTCGAATCTTGCAAGCTTTCGAATCTGTGAAATACGCCGTCTATCTGATACGATACTTTCGCTCCATTTGCGTAGATAGTGCCAGCTACCCAGGCGGACTCTCCAGTGTCAGGGTAAGGCACCGTTGAGCTGGTAATCATCGAGTCAACAATTTTTATAGGTTCAGCAGTTATCATGCTATAACTCTCGTTGAAATCGATATGCCGTCGGAACTCATATCTCGCAGCAGCGTGTATGTATCTTTAGTGAATCCTGCATTAACTTTTATTGCGCCGATCAAATCCTGCAATAAGTTAACAATCGCCTCGTTTTGTTGTGGATTAATAACGCGTTCTCCTTTGTGCACTAGCGCAAGTCCAGTTTTAGGAACAACACCACCAACATCAAAACTAGGTATTCTGTTTCGCTCGCGTTGAAATATATTTGCTGATTGTTCTTCGCCAAAAATGCTGCGTTTAGTCGCACGCATTAAAATATTTAAGATCTGCAAATTAAGGCTTTGGCTACGCAGAAAATCTGCGCGGCTTGAAAATCCAGCGCTAGACTGACTTGATAATGTACCGATTGATTGTTGATCAATCAGATCAATATTTTTTATGCCTCTTGCATTACCTTTTTTGTCGAAACTTAACGCCGACAAAATGTTATTCCGAGCGTCTTCGATTGTTTGCGGTGATAATGATTGAGTAGCCGATTTAATCGCGTCAGCTAATGATTTAAGCTTTGATATATGCGCATTAATAGCAGCTAGTGCATTATCAGTTGATTTCAATAATGTATTAATTACAGTTTGTCTACGTACATCATTGCCTCGTGATATTTCGCTACCAAATTGCCGTGCTTCGGCAAAGTGTCTATCACGCTCTTGCTGCAATCGTTGCCGCTCTTGCTCTGCACGTTCTCTCTCTGCACGTGCAAGTTCTTCGCTGTAATTGCGTACTTGAACAAATGCAGGCGCAAGGTTTAGCAGTGCTTGCAAAGTCTCTTGTGTTATGCCATTTACTGCGCCAAAGCTCTGTACAAGCTGTTTAAATTGATCTTTCGTGATATCGGTTGCAATGCCCAATTTACCTAATTCTTCGACAACTTGTTGCGACACAGGCGCTATACGTTCTGCTTCTGTAAGAAAATTATCAGCAAAAAAACTGGCTTTGCTGCTTAATGCATCGATACCGCCAGCCGCTTCAACAAATGCGGTACGTTGATCGAAAGAAGCGCTTAAAATAAATTTCTTCGCATTATCGAATGTGCTACCAAGCAACACACCAGCGCTAACCAGCGCGTTGAATTCCAAACCTAAACGGCTAACTGCTTGCATAGCAGTTTCGCCGCGTTTAGCCAAGTTATCTATTTCAGGAATCAGGCTACGCGCAAGCGAATCAGATATTTTTTCAATCTCTGCACCGATCTGCTCATCAGTGATTGATTTGCCTTTTTCCGAGACAATATTAATTTCATGATTGAATGCTTCTAAGCCTGCGGTGCTTAACTTTAAGTCACCAGCAATAAGCCTTAAATTCTTGGTTGTGCTTAATGTCGTTTCGTTGATTAAGCCGATTATATTCTTGGAAGCTTTCGATAACTGATTCGCAAATTCAGTAAGCTTCTTGTTATCAGTCGATACCTGACCGGTTACAGCGTCAACGCGTGCGAAATCGTTCTTATCACTGCGGAATAACCCACCTTTTGCCACAAAATCAGTCTGTAAAGCACCGCTAGTAAATCCGCTTGCTCCGACTGTTCCTGACAATGTGGTAGATTTTTGTTTAAGCGGCCCACGTCCAAATAAGCCGTTGAGAATCGGTATGATCGGTATAAAATCGCCGATTATCGGTATATCACCAATTGTATTAAGAGCATTCCCAAATCCGCCGCCTAGTCGTTTATCGCCTGCTAGCGCCTTGAATCCTTGTGTTGCTGCAAACGCCACAAGTAACGGCCCCGCAGCCGCAGCGAATGCAGAACCCATGCTTGCACCCATCGATGCAGCGCTTGCAGCACCAGATCCGAATCCGCCTGCCGCTAATCCGCCTAATGCATCACCGGCAAAACCACCGCCAAATGCAGCCATGCTACCTGAACCGAAGAATGAACCAACTGACTGAATGCCGCCGCCAATTAGCGATGGCAAGCCAAAACCGCTTTTAAATAAACTCAAAGCGCTAGTACCAAGCGATGCCGCATTGATAGCTGTCGCGGCACCCGTTCCGCCAATACCGCCAGCCGCACTTGCAGCACCAACACCAAATATACTTGTTAATCCAATGCCTTGTGCTATTCGTAACGCTGCAAATTCAGACGCTATACGACCAACAGCAGAAGCAACATTTTTGACCATGCCTTTTAAGCCATCGTCAAAGAAATTAAATATGCTGTCTGCTAGCGCAGTTTGAATATTTCTACCGGCCTGAATCCATAATTGACTTACTTGATCAGTTGCTGTGCTTGTCGCAATAGTGGTTCCGCGCAACTGTTCTTGTGCTTCTTTTAATTTTCTATTGTATTGTTCTACGCCTAATCCACGGCCTAACAAACGATTAAGCTCTCTTTGCGTATCTGCGAATTTTTCTTCTTTTGTTTTTACAGATTCAGTGATTGATTCGATTTTGCGTAAATCGTCGGCAAGCCGTTTTGCCGCGTCTTGCTGTTCCAACATCTCGCTATTAACAGCATCAATACGGTCAATTAATGGATCTGCAACTCTTGAGACACCTAAATTGGCTGCTTCCAGCCTTTTTAATTCGCTTGAAGTCAAACCAACACTAGAAGCTTCTTTTCGTAGCGTTTGAATAAACCTTTCTGATTCAGAAATAATTCTTGTTACTGATTTATTTGCTGGCTGTGCAACAATATCAAGTTTTTTAACTGATTCAGAAACAGCCTCTATCGATTTAACTGATTCAGAAACTTCGGCTTTTGCATCTTTTGAAAATAA
>OFQZ01000443.1_pt1 | contig 14322 bp, 17 predicted proteins | sample 1543011 | NCBI WGS metagenome assembly OFQZ01 (sample SAMN07774216, study PRJEB24372) | wastewater metagenome | isolation source: Exp Tend NO 0WW | collected 2016-02 | reverse complement strand
TTTTATATATTACCATGGATAAATATCTTTCTTTTGGAAAGTTATATTTTCTTTGTGCAGCTGTTATTGTAAATGTAGCCATTTATTCGAGTGTATAGTCAGTGATTACAATGTCTCAGCCTTCCTCCTCTATCATAGCTCATTCTTCTATAGCGATAACTTCTTCTGGAGTTACCTCGAAGGAAGAAATAGCTCATTCGAGTATCTCATCTGTTGGAGTCCAATGCGCTCAAAAGTTGTACGTTTTCATAGTTTTAGTATATGAGAATCGTTCTCATTATCAAGTTATTTACGGAGTATTTTTTAAGAGTTTATAATCGAGTTTTGGTGCGTTGAGTCATGGTATTTTATCAAAAACAGGAACAAACTCTGGGATGTAGATTCTTTCTTTAGCTTTTAACATAGTTTGCTTTAACAGTAAAATCAAATAAAGTTGGAGTTCGTCAGTAGTATCATGTTCCAAAATCATCTCATGCCTTTAGTCTGATTTGGATATGTACGAAGTTAAATTCTGTACTATATCATGCTGTTTCTAGTGCTGTTACTACCATTCATGGGCTTATTTCGTAGTATCCATAGGAATCTGTAGCAATACTTCATACTGAGATAAAATTCGCAGTATTTACTCTTTCCATTGCATCAGTCATTATTTTTACCTCTATTTCACATCGTGGATCATCGTATCAGGCAGATGAATATTTTGGAAAGGAATAGCCAAATCGGAAGTTCAAATCTGACTTCATAATATCCTGTCTTCATCCGTCAAAAGGAAGTAATCGTATTGTATTAGAATCAAGAAAGTATCATGACTGAGAAAGCGTCACTGAGTTTGATCCGTCTTGCGCAAGTATAGTATTTAAATCTACATCAATTATTGTCTGTAGTGTAGTATATTTTCTAAGAGCAGGATTTCTTCATGGCTTTATTGATCCATACTTGTAAACATCGGATCCGTCTCATATCACTATTCAATTTTTGAATCATAATTTTGGGCTTGCAAGTGCTACGTATTTAACTAACTGAGACTGCCTTCATTGATACTGATGTATTCACTCGACAGATGCCCAGTAAACATTATATTTATCTCCAACAGCGTCAATACATTTGTATGATCGCTCTGTCCACTTGCTCGTTATATTATATGCTCACCCTGTAAATTCTAGTTCGTAAATGTGAGTTTCATTTCCATTTGTTGTTACAACGACTGTACTATCGTAAGAGTATGAATAAATATACTTTACTATTGTTCATGGAGTGAATGTGACAGCATTAGATGTTATTGCATCAGCAGAACTAGTATTCGCGTAATGAATCTTATTGTCTACTGAAAATAGAAGATTCGTGACGTGCCATCCACATACTACATTTCATGCTGTGATCGCTGAGTTTACCGTATTCTCTAGTGTAGTTCCCAAATAGTCGGTGCGCCTTAACCGAATAGTTCCTGCATTATTTAAGAAAAAATAATTCTTTTGGCTTGATCATGTTCCATAAGATTCTACGGTATAAACAGGACTTCATATTGTTCATGTTATATCTCCGCCAATAATTGTTGCGCTTGAGTTCCATCTTATTGTACTGTATGGAGTCTCTTTGACGTTAGTCATTACTCATCATACGTCAGCTTTTGAATTTCATTTAATATATGCGCTGGAGATCTGCACATATCGCTCATTTTCTTGCACTTCGATATTTACCATATCTCTTACGGCATATTCACTTCCGAGGAAGCTATCATCAGAAATTCCGCCTCAAAAACTCGTGTATGTCTTTTCTATATCATAGGTTGCCATAGTTATCTAAATTGTGATTGAATAGGTGCAACTACATTTACGATTCCATCACTTCTCTCCTTTATTTGTGCGAGAGCTTCTTTCTTACGCTTATCGTACATTTGCACCGCTCAGACGACCTTCTCTTCCTTTCCGAGATATTCATAGGCATAGGGCATCATTCACTCTTCTATAATCCTCTGAATGCGTTTTGGAACGTGTACGCTTGCAAGTACATCAGCTGTTAGCAGGTCAGGAGGTTGGATGATACACTCTACCTTTAATCCGCCTGTTACTGCTTCTGTAGGAGCTGGAAATAGCCAAATAGAGTTATCTTGGATATAATATACTGGATTATTTACATCCTGATATTCTGCATAATAATCTGTTCAATTCTCTAGCGATTCTCTTCATAGCTCAGTTACTGGAGTGAATTTGCTTTGTGTTGCTGTATACTTTACGAGTACATTTTTAACCTGAGTTATGTCTACTGTTCCGTATGTAGGAGAAACAATCTGTGTTACTTGGTATTCTATTTGATTTATTACTGTGTCTCAGAGTCCATAATCGAAGAAATACTCCTCATCGAGGAGTTGAATATCTCCAGTTACATCTTGGTATGACCAGTTATAGTGCATTATACCGATTGCGTCAGGATAACTTGTTGTGTTGGAGTGTGTCCTTGTACGAACATTCGAGATTGCTTGACTTGGTGTAGGCATAAAAATAAGTTACTCCCTGACATCCTAAGATATCAGGAGAGTAAACTACTTAACTTCTGGAGCTTCTGGAGCTTCTGGAGCTTCTGGAGTTTTCTTAGCTTTTACTTCTGTAAGACCGTAAGCCTTGATAGCTGAGAGAAGTTCTGTCTTTTCCTCATCAGAGATTTTCTCTTTTGTGGTAATTTCATTTCCTTCCTCATCGATTTCTGTAAACTTTTTTGTGAGTTTATCAAAATCAATTGCAACAAGTGGCTTGTTACCATCTACGAATTGTTTGAGGATTCCATCATTATCGACAATGAATTTAAATCCAAGTCGGTGGATGTGTCGCCCTGCTGTTCCTTTGAATTGCATATTTATACAAATTATTAAATAAAGTATGCTACAGCAACTTTCACAAGGTTAGTAGTGAAGATATTTCCTCCGTATACAATTTCTGTAAATACATTGCGGAAATTACCGTCAGTACCTTCCATTGACTTAGTTCCGTAGTCTTCTGAGACAACATTTACTGAACCAACTTCCATCATAATCATCTCATTAGATGCATTGAGAGCTGCAGAGTAAACGATTGGAGTTCCACCATAAGCTCCAAGATATCCCTTATTAAACATATCAAGACCCATGTTCGTGCCTGTAAGAAGGTTAGAACGAAGCCAAGCATCCTTGAGTGATGCACCTACCATACATACACGATTCTCACCTGCAAACTGAGTATCGAGAGCTATGGTAGCCTGACCAAATGCCTGGACAATTGTACCTGTAGCAATAGCAATTGGAGCTCCTGAGTTGATCTTATTACCTGCTGGGATAGATGCAATCTTATCAACGAGGATAAGGTCACGAGCGTAGTTATCAAGAAGAACGTCCTTGGCTGTTGCAAGGTTCTTACCGATTGCCATTTCAAGAGGTACTTTTGAGTGCTTTGCCTGAAAGTCTGTGATCTTCTCAAGGTATGGTGCATACTTAGAGAGAGTAAGAGGCTCAAGAGAGAGAGTTGTAGCTGATGGAGTGATTGACTGTCCTGGACCTGATCCAAGTGTCATTCCTGATGCACCTGTGATTGCAACTCCTGTGAGCACAATGTTTGTCATTACTGGGACGAATACGATGCTTGCTTTCCCTTGAATTTCTCCCTGATATTCAGTAGAGATATATTTAGCAAAAGATGAATTTTGCTGGTTGAGACGACGAACTTCTGCTTTGAGAATATTGTCGCTAAAAACTGGAGATGCCATAAGTTGAAAAGTTTAAATTATAAGTTTTTCAGCTTTCTGGCTTTCGATTATCTATCAAGTTTTATCTTGCCTGCATCCATTTCATTACGAACACGAGCGTATTCTGTAGGATTTGAAGAGGCAAGTTTATCTAGCTCTTTTAGATTATAACTAGACTTCTTGCTAGAGGTTTCTCAGTCAGATAAGCCGAGTGAGTTTACCTTTTCACGATTCACACGAGCTTTATCAGAGTTTAAGATGAGAGTTTTAGCTTCATCTAGGGATAGTCCCTTTTTCTGATAATCTCAGAGTTCTTTCGTGTAGTCAGCAAGCTCTGGGTTTTTGTCTAGGAATTTTTCGATTGCATAATCTGCTTTCGTCATTACATCGCTAGGCAATTCTGATTTAGGTGACTGCTTTTGTGCCTTTTTTTCATTGATTTTCTTCTGCTCAAGTCTGTATGCACGAAGAGCAATCTCCGTGAGGTCATCAGTAGTAGCGGAAGCAATGTTATTAGGGTCAATCTTGAAGTGTTTGAGAGCCTTAGTAGTCTCATCTTCTTCTCCTGAATCAGTTGTGTTATCGTCATCAGTAACATCAGTTACATCATCAATAACGTCGTCGTTAACTTCTGCCATAGTTAAATTGGGTTAAGCAGATAAAAGGGAAACATTTTTAAAGAGAATGTAACGTAACTCCATAGAATCCTCCGAAGAGAACTCTAGCAATCACATTTTCAGTATATGAGATTTATTCTTATAATCAATACAATTTTCAAATTGTTTCAGCGAATACATTGAATTGCTGTTTCAAATTATCAAGACTTTCTATCTGTTCTTTTGGAAGTTCTGCATTAAATGAAAATACTTCATCTCCCTTTTGATACACAAAAGTAAAGTTTCTATCTCCCTTTGGACAATAGAAATGTAGTGCATCTTCTGCTTGTACTTCTTCTTTAAGAATATCGGGATTGTTGATTATTTCTTCGATTGTCATATTTAGTTAGTTCAAATAATAGAAAGGGAATGATTGTCGACTTGCTTGAATACGCCTTGTCGAGCCTTTAGATACATACTAGCTTCTTTCATTTTCTTTTGAGTCTCTGGACTCTCGGGATCGAAGGCAGGATCTAGCATTATCTTTTTGTTGTACTCCGACATAAACTCATCCTCTATCTTCTTGAGTAAGAGATAGCCTGGATGAGTCTTGAGACTTTTAAGATCGTCGAGTTGTGATTCTGTTAGTTTCATTATTGAGGAATGGTAGGATTTTGAGCTTGCTGAGAGTTTACATTATTCATCGCCATGGCTGCACTTGCTGAGTCTTGCACTCATGTTGCTACCTGCTCGAATGCTTTAGAATCTATGTAAGCATTTGTATATGTTTCTAGTGCCTTCTCTCTAGCAGGAGTTGGAAGAGCTTGCTTATAGATTGCTATGTAAGTAAGGAGTTCTTGATTTGGCTGAGGTGCTGAGACTTCTATGTTGTTATTGAGTAGTTCGAGGTTATTCTTAGCGTGCATCTCATCGACTGACTCAGGAATGATGACTGTAGAGTCCATTCCATCTATTCCGCTCTTTTCTATTACTGTTCGCATAAGCGTGTCCATTGCATATCAAGGCTTCATGTTGCCTATGAGAAGATTTGCTGATACTGTGAGCTTTTGGAAGTCCTGATTGTCTTTATCTTGCTTTTCATCACGAGAAACGACATAAATATTAATGTTTCCACCTGTAACAAACTGTTTCTTTTTGAGAGTCTGAGAGAATGCTTTACCATTGTCGAAGAATGCAATATTGATTGTGCTCTTTTCTCCCATATAGAGTTCGTATGATCGGAGAATATCTTGCCACATTTCCTCATATGAGTCCATGTAGTTGTCTCGCTTCATGCGGAGAAGTCTGTCTGCTTTTTGTTCTAATACTTGTACTTCCGCCTTTGTCTGACTTCATGGAGCAGATTGTCCTCTTGAGATGTCGTTGTTTCCACTTGTCTTATTAGCGTACTGTGGGATTTGCTGGAGAAGTCCATCTACCCGACCGCTAGATTTAGAGACAGGAACATCAATGAATGTAGGTTGATTTCCAATACTTGAAAAGTCAGCTTCCATATATCTATTACCAACTTTTACCTTCTGTAGTGCTTCAAGATTGATTCAAAGATCCTTATTGATAATATGATCTCATCCAAGCTCTTCAAGTCTTACCCCTGATACCTTAAGTCCGAGGAGTTCTGATTCGAGATCCTGATAGTCAATAAGCTCATCATAGAGTGAAGAACCAAAGAATGATCCGCGTTTTGGTGCTCTTCGATGAAGTTGTATAGGAAAGCGTACTTTAGCAGGATTTAACTTCTCCGCTTTTGAGAGTCATTCGAGTTCTACTTCACGAAGACAGTATTCAAAGTTATTACTCCAAACTGTCATCCATTTCTTCCCTTCAAATGTAGTAAAGTGAAAGTAGAGAGAAGTCATTTCATCGTCTGGGATCTGAGTCATATTAAACGCCTGACCTCTTGCTTGTTCTGTCTTTCTCCACTCTTCACTAATTCCTGCGATTACCTCATTACGATATTTGAAATTCTTATTGTCTCGAATATAAGAGATTGGTACTTGCTTTTCAAGTCCTATAAATCGCATCTCTGAGTCTGCATAGTTCTTAGGGTCTGGAATAATAGATAGAGGATCAATACATCCGATAAGAGGAGTATTTTCCTCATCATCGAATCATTCAATAAATGTAGCAGCAAGACCATAGAGATTGTTATCGTCTATGATCTGCCGTTTAATCTTCTTCATTCCGAGTTTTCGGTAGAGATGCTTAGATACTTTCTCTGCATTTTTTACTAACTCGTCTTCAAGAACACCTTTTTCACTCACAAGAGCAATATCCAAGTGGTCAGTGAGAAAGGTCGCAGTTTCAAACTGCATATTGTCCCACAAAAGGTTCGACTTAATAAATCAAACTGGAGGAGCTTCAAGAATCTTTGCATCTGCTTTACGCTTTCTATCCCTTTCGCTTCTTACGTGTTCTAGTCCTTTGGAATATTCATCTTGTACTTTAGCTTTTAGAGCTTCATTCATATAGTGAGAATTAGTATCATTATCATTTTATATCTTTTTTTGAAAATGCAAATTATATTGCAGAGCCTACTATTCGGAGAGGTTTACTTCTTTCTGCAGTCTGTTTCTTGTATGTAACTGCAAGGTATCTGAACGCGTCAGATCAGTTACTATTTATGTCATGCTTTGGCTTATCTCGAAATACTCAGTTCTTTTCATCGTATTCTCTTCTGTATCATGCGAGTCTTGTAAGTCCGACTGTTGTCGTTTCTTCGTTAAAAAAACAATTAGGAAACATATCACGAACTGCATTTATTCCATCAGAAATAGATAGCTTCGCGACTACTTCGACTCTTCATTTTAGATATTGTCTTGCTGTTTGTATTCTTGCAACTCATGTAGAATACTCTGTGACTTCTGCATCATGTGGCAAATAGTGAGTTTCATAGTTGTTGTACTTTGGATTCACTATACTCATTGCAATCTCTGTGAGTCAATATCCAGATCATTCCCAATAATCAATACATCGTACTTCTTTCCCGAGTATCTGATAAAACCATATAGCAGTCTCGTCTCATCATCCTGCACCTCATAAATCCCAATGAGTATTTACAGGCAATCGAGGATCGTATGGAAATCGTCATACTCTGTTCTGGCTTCGAGTTATTCCGAGTTCCTTTTCATAGTAAGCTCACTTAATAGCAAGGTCAAATGCTTCTTTAGGATAACTAGGATATTCTCGTAACATATCCTCTTTTTGTTCTTCTTGCTTCTTTTGATACCATCGCATCTTAGCCTCAGAAAATACAAGATTTGGATAGTTTTTCTGTATCCATGAATCTTGCTTTACTTTATTGAAGTATTCTCGTGTTTCTGCTGTGATGACATCATCACAGTATAATTCATACGTTTTATCAAGCCACCAAGCGTAGAAGTGAAATTTATAATCCATGTCACTAAGCTCTTTTCACATCTCCTGCAATTCCATTGCCTTGTTACACATATCAAAGAAGTTTCCACTATTCCCCTCTGCTGTACTTTCTATATCTACTTCACTTGTTGGAGCAACTGTATTTAGTGCACCTGTTTGTATTTCACGAGCTTTCTCAGGATATTTATTGCAAATTTTCCCATATTCCGATATATGCAAGTGTTGGAGTGTTCCTCCACGAAAAGATGTATCGACTGAAATAGAACAATGATTGCTCTCAAATACAAGCTCTCCTTTGCGATCGGTCTTTACTTTAAATTGTGACTTTAGCCACTCTGGAAGATTATCAAATCAAAACTTCACCTTGTCTCTAAATATTAGTTCTGCTGAGTCTCTATCATCTGCAATAATACCATTCGATTTGTAAGAAGAGAAAAGAGCCTTGTCTAAGCTCATTATGTCTATGAAGGTAGAGAATCCGAGTTGTCGAGCTTTTAAGATGATGTTCTTTGTATGCCTGTTGTGATAATAATGAGTCTGCTGTTCGTTTGGTATAAATGGTATCTTATTTCATTGCTTGTCTTTGATAAAGTAGAGCTTGCCCGAAAAAAGTCTTTTCTCCTGATTTCACAAAAAATCTATCAACTGCTCTCTTTCTGATTTTTGCATATTAAATATATTTATAAATAAAACCTCTTATATGTTTTTTCTTTCATCTGCAACAGTCTGATATATTTTGTTTGTGCATTCAAATTTCCATTGATGCTTCTTTTGCACTTTCAAATAATTTTAATAAATTTAACATTTTATCATACTTTCATACTTTCTTTTTTCAGGGGTGATTACATATAAAAGGATTTAATTCTGATACTTTACTCATTCAATTATTCCAACTATGTTTTATATTTTCTTTAGCTGTACACCACTCAAGATTTTCTACTCTATTATCTTCTTTAATTCAATTTATATGGTTTACTTGAGGTTTATTATCTGGATTTGGAATAAATGATTGTGCAACTAGTCTATTTATTCTATATCTTTTATATGAATTTTCTTTACATAATTTATAATCAATATATCAATTTCTATTTGGTTTTATATCTACAATTTTTTCTATACCAGTCATTTTATAACTAATACTTTTTAATCTTCACATATTGCTTACTTGATACTTTCATTCGTATCATTGTATGTCCTTCCATATTTCTTTATTCATAAGTAAATACTTAAAAAAGAGAACAAAAGGCTAGATTGCTTGTAGACCTTTTATACTCTTTTTAAAATATGCAATCTATTTAACTACAAGCTATCATCATAATATGAATTTTCTAGATATTGCAAATATTAAAGTCTCCATTCTTTATCTCCGAGAAGTTTTATTAATTGTTCTCTTTCAGTCATAAAACACAATATATAGATTTTTATTTAATAAAACCCCGCATTTCTCGCGCCTAATTACTAGATGTTGTATCTTTCAGTCATTGAATCTGCGATAATACATCTCATAAGACATTTACATTCTCTGTAGGCTTTCCAGTTAATAGCTGTCTTCTATCAAAGTTATTCTTTGCAATATCATTTAACGCTTTTAAATCGCTTACAGTGAGTTCTTTTGCGATTACCTTATCTCGTATCGGATTTATCGCTAAACGTGTTATATCAGCGATTCAATCAATGATTTCGTCCATTGTAGCAAGTATCTTCTCTCATTTTGGCGTTGTGGCAAGTTGTGGTAAGTCTTTAAGTATATCACAAACTGTATCATTTGACACTTCCCATTCAGTTCATAATAATTGCTCTTCAATATCATGCGAAGATAACTCAGGATTTTGCATCTTGAGTTCTACTACTTTCGCTTTTGTTTCTTCAGGTGTTCTTTTACCTCTTGCCATACCTCAATTATAATAATATAATAGAATATTACAAGTTTACTTTATCTAAAAAGGTTCTTGGTGGGAATTTTCTTATCCATTGTTCGATTTCTTCAATAGTTCATTCCATGATGATTTCATCTATTGTTAGTTTCATAGGTTTATTTGATTATTTCTAGGTTGGATTCTGGAAAGTCTTCTATGTGAATATCATTTTAGTAATGATCCTCGTTAGCATTTTACAGCATTCGCCATTACTTCTTCTGTGGTCATACTTCGTGTATCTTTCCATTTATCTGATAAATTCCATAGTTTTGTATCACTTTGCATTACTGCTATTAGTCCTTTTTCTAGATTTTGGATTCTAGATTCTTGTAAATATAAGAAAACATTTATAGCTTCGAGATTATGTACCTCTAGGTTATTGTTTTTGCAAAACTCTTTAAATTCCTGAGAGCTTGTTATGTCTGTGTTGTTTTGTGGCATTATAATCACCAATTATCAAATAAAGTTTGTGCTCGGCGAGAGCTTTCTTGATCTTTTAGGAATTGTTCTCTTGAATAGATGAGTCTTTTTCCTTCCATACTAATAAAAATTATCTATATCATCCAAGTATGAAAGAGAGAGTTCGTTCATGAGAGTATTATATACATTTTCGTGTTAAATCCAAATTATTTTACGAGTTATTGATTCACATGAAACAAAATAATTCAAAGCTCTTTACATACTGGAATGAGATCAGGATTATCATCAAGCATAGCGATTATATCATACTTTTCTTTCAATTCTATTAATTTCTTATGTTTAAATATATGATTCTTTTCTCCCATACTTCTCTCTTGCATTATAAGCTCATCACATGATCATAAATTTTCTTCTATCCATTTTTCAGTGATAAATCAATAATCTTTACGCTTTCTACCTGTAAGAATTATCCTCGCAATTTTATTTCTATAATTAAAAGAAAGGAATATTTCTTTCATCTCTGGAGTTAAAACTTCTTTTCAGTCATGATTATAAGGATTAGAACTGTCAGTTAAATTACATAATGTTCAATCTAGGTCAAAAATTACTGCTTTTGGTTTCATAGATTTATAGGTTAAATTTTAGTTTCATTAAAGCATTCGTCACTACACCACATATCATCATAGGGTATAGAGTCAGGGATTTTCTTGTGGCATACTTGGCAATGAGTGAATAGTCGTTTCATAAGTTATTTAGTTATATTCATTCTTATCCTTTCCATGAGTCGAATAGGGTTTTCATAGCGTTCTATGTACCTCGGCAAGTTCTGACATTGTTCCGATTCATTTAGTGAGATTTATTCTCATTATGTCGTATTGTTGGTATTTATTCATTTTATATAGAAAGTGATTTAAGTAAATGATCGCCCATATCTGATATTTCTCCTGTTGGAAAGTTGAATTTTAGATCAATACACTTTGTGTTAGTGCCGAATTTGTTTTTCGCTATGAAGAGGAGATTATGATTTGTGTCTTTTTCTCGTTGCATGACAAGCCCTATGTCTGCACTTGCTACGAGAGCCCCGCTTCACTTAGACTTTATCACTCCGCCAAATTCATATCCTGTTCCGTCATTCGATATCTGGGAGAGGTCGAATACTGCGATATTGTTCTGGATAGCGAGTTGTTGTATCTTGACTGCTATTTCTGTCATAGATTCATACTCACTTTTCCCTCACGTTCTGATATTTTGTACAAAGTCTATAAATACTACATCTGGCTTTCGGGATTCCGCATAGAGGAGTATTTCATCGAGATTATACTTGTTGTCGATGATTTCTATATCAGCGTTCTGCATAGACGAGATATCCATATCGTGCCAGCATCCGCGAGCTACGTTTCCAAATTCTAGTCCGTAGCGATTGCAAAGTAGGTTATAGAAAACAAACTCTTTCTTCACTTCCAGGGAAAAGTAGAGAATTTTCGCACCCTGATTTATCACAGAGTTGCAAATATGATACGAAAGCTTGGATTTTCCTATATTCGAGTAGGCGGTAAGTCTCATAACTGTTCCTTTCTGGAGTCAATCAGTGTATTTATCGAGTGAGGGAAGTCCAGTAGAGTACCCGAGTATTCCTTTTTTATTTTTAGCTATCAGAGAAAGTTCGTATGAATCGCTCAGGACGCTATCGACTGCATATTGCTTACTTTCCCAGTTACTCATGAGCTTATAGAGTTCTAGCCTTATTTCTTCGAGTTTCTTCACTCATTTTATAGACTCTTCCATATCGAGTTTTCGGTCGAGGATAAACGATTTACAAACGTATTCTAGGTCTTTGTAGATATTTATAGAAAAATACTGACACATCATAATCTCTGTGAGAGCATCATTCATGTTTAGTTTTGCGAAACTGTTGTGAATATAGCCTTGCTCCGTAAGTTCTTCTTTCGGGATTTGTTTGATAGTATCAAAAACCTTCTGATAGACTCCGAAAATAGATAGCCTTCGGACAAAGAAGGGGTAAGCGTTTCAGTAGTCAACTAGCACTAGTACTATGAAAGGGGAGTCCATGGGAAAGCCGAAAAACGAAACGATCAGCAAGGGGGATGTGGCCACGGTGCAGAGCGGGGAGTTGATTCCGTCAAGCTATAAGGCGTTGTCGGTCGACACGAAGCAGCTGACGACGTTCATGCGGGACAACCTGGGCGGGCAGGGGTTCAGGCTGACGGACTTGGACAAGATCAAGGTCCCCTCCGGTGGGGGCAGTACGTGGGAAGTGCCGACGCTGCAGGGGAACAAACCCTATCAGGTGCTCGAAGGGATCGTCCTGCATTTCAAGGATGTGCGCGCCTACTGGAAAGAGAAGGACGGCGGGAACAAGCCGCCGGACTGCAGTTCCTCCGACAGCCTGCACGGGGTCGGCGATCCGGGCGGTGATTGCCAGAAATGCTCGTTCGCGCAATTCGGTTCAGCGACGGATGACGGCGGCAATCCGTCCGGCGGACAGGCGTGTAAGGCCATGCGGTTGTTTTTGTTCCTCCGCGAGGACGACATGATCCCCATGATCGTCGCGCTTCCGCCGACCTCCCTCCAGAACGCGAAAAAGTATTTCCTCCGGCTTGTGGCGAACGGCTATCCCTATTACGGGGTGACCACGCAGATTCGGCTGGAGCAGCTGAAGAACCCGAAAGGCAAGCCTTACAGCAAAGCGGTCCTGAACATGGGTCGCAAGCTCGAGCCGGAAGAGTACCAGAAGGCTCAGGCGATCGGGCAGGCGATGAAAGACCTCTTCGACCAGGCCTCACAGGTAATCGATGCCGACAGCGTCGCCGAATAGCGAGCTGGAATCATTCCTGACGGCGCTGTTCCCGGACATCGGGGAGCGCTGGCTCCTCATCTGGGGCGCGCCGTCAAAGAAGTCGGCCTGGGTCCAGGCCCTCACGCCAGAGGTTCTGGGCTCCATCGACAAGGTCGCGGCGCGGGAGAACGTCTACCTGGGGTGCGCGCTCCGTGGCGCGAACCTCGGGCCGACGGAGCGGGGGAAGAAGCCGGATTGTGTGGCGATCCCTGGCGTGTGGCTAGACGTCGATTATGGGTCGGAGCATAAGAAACCGAATCTGCCGCCGACGGAAGACGATGCGATGCAGCTGCTGCGCGAGATGGGGCCGGCGCCGTCGATGATCATCCACAGTGGCCGCGGGCTGCAAGCCTGGTGGCTGTTTCATGAGCTGTGGGCCTTCGAGTCGGATGAGGACCGGGCCAAGGCGGAACAGTTGACCATGGGCTGGTGCTCGACCTTGCGGGCGCGGGCCAAGGTGCACGGCTGGGACGCCGACCAGGTGGGCGACTTGACCCGGGTGATGCGACTCCCGGGCACCTGGAATCGAAAAGGGGTCGCGAAAAAAACGCGGCTCCTGGAGATGAACGACCATCGGTATGAGCCGAGCGACCTGGAGGCGTATCTCCTCCCGGAGACCGAGGAGAAGGGGGCCACGGCCGACCTCAAGTGGGAATTCGATCTCACCCCCGCGGCGGAACCGCCGGCCGAGAAATTCATGCGGCTGTGCGAAATCGACAGCGCGTTCAAAAGTGCCTGGGAACATACCCGGACGGATCTCCAGGACCAGTCGGCGAGCTCTTACGATCTCAGTCTCGCCACAAAGGCCTTTGCGGCCTCCTGGACGGGCCAGGAAGTGGTCAACCTGCTCATTGCCCACCGTCGGCGCCGCAACGCCGACCTGAAGCTCAGGAAGGACTATTACGAGCGCACGTTGAACCTCGCCATGGCCGGCAAGGGGGTCGAGGAACGGCGCGCGCTCTCCCAGTCCCTCAAGAACGGGCAGACTCTCCCGGACCACGTCGCGAAGGATCCCGCCGAGCTCTTGTGGCAAGTGTCGGATCGGCTGGGGGTTCAAATCACCAAATTCGTCCGGTATCGCGGCGACGGAAACACCTACGAGCTGGAAGTCAACGGATTGACGGTCAGTGCGCCAGGGATCGAAGACTTCGATTCGCAGACCCGATTCCGGCGCCTCCTGCTCGACCATACGGATGTGCGGATTGCCACGATGAAGGCCGATAAGTGGGACGAAACGGTCCAGTGGCTCTTCAAGGCGGTCGAGAACGTCGACGTGGACATCGGGACAAAGCGCGGCACGTTCGAGAACTGGCTCGAAGTCTATCTGTCGTCGAGCGGGATCCAGGGGCAAGAGAAATGGATGGACGCCGCGATCATGGGGAATCCGTTCCGGCTGGATGGGGACGTCTACATCGTGTCGGAAACC
>OFQZ01000442.1_pt1 | contig 14333 bp, 10 predicted proteins | sample 1543011 | NCBI WGS metagenome assembly OFQZ01 (sample SAMN07774216, study PRJEB24372) | wastewater metagenome | isolation source: Exp Tend NO 0WW | collected 2016-02 | reverse complement strand
TTTATTTTACATCATATTGTAAACGAAGTTGTTTGATTTAATGTTGGGCTAGATGATTGTACAATTTCTGCAAACGATCCCGTTGGTCAAGATTCATCCTTATTTCAGTTTATCCAGAAATAACTCCCATCTCCATCACTACCAGTACTAACATTCCCTGATACATTCATATCATATCCTGTTCTGCCTATTGTGGCGTTAGATGAGATATAGTCATCTGTTCAATCAAATCAAAAAGCTGGAGTATTACCTCTATCATTAGGAGCTCCTCATCATCTTATTTTATTTAAGAGATACCATAGCATTCATCAGTCGCTTCTCATAGTATTAGATTAAGAAATAGATTGTATTGCTTTAGTAAGTAATGCGTGGAAGTCATCAGGGCTATCAATTATGTATTCTACTCTATCAACAAAGGTTGTTCCTTTTCATTCAAAGTGCTTTTCTATTTCTTCTTCTGTCTTTCAATCTTCTTGCATTTGTTTAGCTTCTTTTGCGTGTAGTTCCATTTCTTTTACTGTTTCCTCTTTGTTTTTAGCTTCTAGGTAGAGATTAGTACCGTTATATAAGAAGTCCTCGTCTGATCCGTTAATACTTACTAAGTACGCAGGATAAACACATCAATCGTCTTGTGGTGGTGTTTTTCTTACTTCTAGTGTTCAGATCTTGTTAATGTAGTAGTAACATTTCTTTTCTCCGATAGATACGATTTGTTTCATTGTGTGGGAATAATAATAAATACTTTTACTACTACTCTCCCCCACAGAAAAGTAGTAGTAAAAGGGTGAGTTTCCCCACCACTTATTACTAGTCGAGTAATACTTCAACTTTAACCATTCTTTTAGCGTTATCCAAGTATGTCTTAACTCCATACAACATACCATTCTTGATGTAATCTCCGAATTGTAGTGGTATTCTTGTTCTTTCGACACTAGGCATTTTCTGAGTAATCAGAGTTGTACATTTGTTTCTTACACCGAACAAGTTTAATTGTTTCTTGAGTGTTGTGGTCCAAGTATCAGTACCATCAGTGAACGTTTCAGCCACAGTTAGCTCGCCAACTCCTTTTACAGTTACAGTCAGAGTGTTTGCTGTATCATTATTTACAGCTGTAACTCTAGCTCTAAACCTATCAGAATTAGTAGTAGACAATGCTACTCCAGTAGCAGTAGTTGTTTGTGGTGCATTCATCAAAGTAGCAAGACTTGCTCTTGTCGCATCAGCACTAGCGCCAATTAATACGTTTCCAGCAGTAGTTCCGATAGGTGAAACAAAAGTGAAAGTTACACCATTTGCAGTAACAGTGTCACCAGCAGTTGGATTAGTAGCCATAGCTAATACGGCAGTACAAGTAAGGTTGTTTGTAGAGTACAATTTATATCCACTAATCTTATTGAAGTAACCATTTTGAGAAACATCATCACCTAAGTCAGTTACTTTAGCTCCATAGTAAAGAGAGATAATATTCTCAAATCTAGGAGATACGGCGCCCACTAAGTCAGTATCATATACATTCAATAACTTCAATTTCTTAGTTGCTGCAGTTACTACATTAAGTACATTTGCTACAGTCAAAGGAATACCTTGTCCAGCAGTTCCAGCTACATCGCCATAATCAACAGTAGATGTTGCGTTTACTACTTCACCCAATACATCAGCATCCATTTGTGCCTGCATTATTTGCCCATACTGTTCTCCATAAGTCATAGCTAAACCGTAGCTTGATTGGATTTCATCCCAGTCGTGTACTTGAATAGTGATACCATATTCTTTGTTGATAGTAAGTGTTTCAGTAGTATCAGATACATCTCTTACTGTCATATCAGTTCCTCTTGTAACGATAGAAGGCACATCAGCATCAGTAACAGATGAATAGTTTCTTTTGAAAGTCTTACCAAATTTCAATTCAGAATTAAATTTAGTGTCAGCAACTACCATAGATACTGACTTTTTGAGGAACACATCCTGTTGTTTTCTTGCCCAGATGTCGGCAAAGTTAAATGAATTAGCCATTTTTGTTTAATAAATAGAATAAATAAAATTAGCTAAATGATTCAACAGATGAGAAGTCTCCAGTGTTCTTGTATTGCTTCTGTAGGTCGTTCCATTCGCTTTCAGATAAGTCTGCGATAGACTTCGGTTGGTTGTCAAGCGTTCTATCTCAGACTAAGCTCCTATCTTTAGCTTTGGAAAGTTTATCTTTAGATCCGAATCAATAATCTTGGATAACATCTTCATATGCGATTCATTTAGTGTCGGCAATATCTTTGATTGCCCTTTCGTAAGGTTTAAGTGCTGGGTTAGCTTCCATAAGCTGTGTAAAGTGTTGTTCAGCTCACATAGATGATCTTAGTTTAGCGAGTTCAGGTTCAAGTACATTTTGCTTAATCCACTCTTTCCATTCCTCTCAACTTGGATCTAATTGTTGTCATTGCTCTTGTGCTTCTCTAAGTGCTTTTAGTTCTTGAGCTTGTTTAGTGAATCAAGATTGCAATGCTTTGTACTGTGCTTCTCGGTCGGTTGAGTTCTCACCAGTGCCATTGGCTTGTTGGTTCAATTGTTCATCCATTGTTTTAGGGGGATAATAAATAAAAGTGCCTATTCGGCTACATTATTAAGCCAATCAAGAAAGTTGATAGCAGTATTATGCTTTGCCTGATAGTAAGGGATCAACTCTTTGGGAGTTTTAATATCACTTAATGAAGTCATAGCATTCTCGGCTTCAATATTCCGATAGTCAATAATGTATTGGTATCAAGGATATACTCTTAATTCCATAATACTAGCTTTTTGTCAGTCGTAATATTCTCATTGACTGTTTTCTTTCGAGAGCAATCTCATAAGATGATTAACGGCTTTGTGGATAGATAGTTTTGAAATCATTGGGGGATATATACTTGATAAATAGTTTAACGACATCACGGTCAAATTATACTAGCTTATAGGCATCGTAGATGGTGCTTGTGACTGTTGTGCTGGGAGCTGTGGAGCTGGTTGTCATAGCATATCAGTAGTTTGTACCTGTTGCTCAAATAAGTTCTTTAGATCCATATTTGGGAAGGTAGCTACTACATTTTCAAAGAGTTTCTTCATATTGACTGGGACTCCTGCTTGTAGTGCTTGTAATGCTATATTCCATTGAGCTATTGCATCGTTTCTCCTAGAGTCTTGGTCATCATAACTACTTGATCAGGCTTGTATCTTTATTTCATACTTCTCTACTGCATTTCTTAGTGCTTCTTTGTTTATAGACCAAAATGTATCTTCTTCACCTCTACTCCTTACTTGGAATACATCATCTGCTATTTCAAACTCAGATTGTAATATCTTATAAGATAGTCTTACGAGTGCTTCTTCAAAGTGCTTTCTGATTTCTCCAGTTACTGCATCAGTTTCAAAGTTTTGTATTTTTGCTCCAGTAGCTGTTTGAGTAAGTGATTGTTCAGTTAAAGGGCTTCCAGTGTTGATAGTAAATGATGCTGCTTGAATTTGTCTTTCAATGTCATTTTGTTCTTGAAAGTAACTAGAATTTAACTCTCTCATAGGCATTTGCACGAAGTTCAGTAGTGCTTCTTGTCATCATCTAGGAGTAACTATAATATTTCAATGTCATTGGTTAACTTTTCTTGGGTCTATTCAGCTTGCGGGGCTTCGTATATAATCAGGTTTTAACATCTTGTTTACATACTCACTAGCTCTATTCTTTTTCCAGTTCATTTCGTCTTGTAATCCTAGTATTGGTTCAAGTAGTCCAGTAGCAAAGAATGTTTCTGTGTCCTCAAATACTCTAAAGTCCTCATAAGGCATTACTGTTATTTCATCTGCATATACAAGTATTGTGTCATTAACGGTCCAAAACTCATACATTTTCTCGTTTTTTAGTCCTTCGTTTTCTGTAATATCATATAGTCAACAAAAGCATTTAATATCTAATTTATCAGCCTGCATTATCTTTCAACTTGATCAGTTTAATCAAGTTATTTCTTGGATTCTTCTTGCATATCAATCGTAGTCAGTACTTTTAGCTGCTGCACAACATTGTACTAACATATCAACATTCATATACTTCTTAGGGTTCTTAGTGAAGTAGCTCATTCTTATGTTTCTGCTTATGTCTATTACACTAGGCATATCCTCAAGCCTAGTATAAGATGGGTCAAAATACATATCTGTTCGGCTCTTAATATCTATTCAAGTATATTGTTCGTATACTTCTTCTTTTACCTTTTTATTGGTTACTGGTATTGGGTTACCTGCTTCGTCTAATATCATTGTTTCTTCATCTTTAGAGGTTCTAGCTATACGATACTTTGGTGTAAGTTTAGCAAAGCAAAGTCAGTATCTTATCCCACCTTTAGCCCATAACCTTAGGCTTTCAATCATATCTTGTTTACAGTATATCTCCTCTAGTCTATCTTCTACTGCATTAGTAACATCAGTAATATTTAGATCAGGATTATTGATATAGTCATCTTTTTGGTAGTTTACAATTGGCTTAGGGTTTTTACTCATTATCCTTGGCAATATTCTGTTTTCTATCTCGTGCAGCTTATTAACTTTGAAGCCCGTTTCTCGTGTCTGTCAAAGTGTTCTAAAAGTTGTTACTCCTTTCTTTATCCTAGTCATTCTATCCCTCCGGTTCTGACTCTTTGTTTCATAATCACTGAAAGTCTCCCATACATGAAGCACTATCTTGTTTTGTTGTTCTTGTGTTAGTTTCAACATTTCTAATAGTTATTATAAATAGGATTTCAGTTTAAGTCGTAATCGATAGTGAATTGTTGTTTGAATGCTCTATTGTTTGGCACTAGTTGATACATATCATATAGCATTTGCAAAGCATCTATTATATCATCGTGTTTTCATCTAGGGAATTTTATCAATTGATTTTCTAGTGTTTCCATATCATACTTGTGATATATCATTCATTGCTTATATAGCGGAACCAGTTTTCTTAGTTTACTTAACTTATCTCCTGTTTGTCTTATCTCCTCTATATCACAATACAGTCATTGTTTTTGTAGCTCATTCACTAGGAACGTCTTAATCATTGTTTGTGCTTGGAATGCTTCAATTCCTATCTTTTCTGGCTTTCGTTTTCTTATGTGGTATATTATCTTATCTTGCATCTTCATTGCATCTACTCTACCTGCGGTATACTCTAGTATATAACACTTATCCCCTATAAATCAGGCTGTCATTATACAGCTTTCATCATTACTTTGTGATAGCTTGAATGCTGGATCTACAGTAGTGAATATTCTTAGTCATCAGGGCGTTGGTAGTGCTTCTGTTCAATGATATCTGAACCATTCTTGATGGAATTCCTGCGTTTCTTTATTTGTTGGTTGTTGTTGGTATTGACTACTAAATACCTGCGCATCTTGTCTCTTTATTTGATTTAGTATGCTTAGTGGGAACCTCTTCTCAAAGAACGATTCTCCTGCTTTTCTGTGATCCTCATCATCTTCTGCAATTCCTTGTATTATCAGTTTATCTCGTATCTCTCCTCACTGGTCCTCCAAGTCTATAAGGTGTCAGCAAAGGTCATCATCGTGTAGCCTTTGCATTATTATTACTATAGCTCACTCTGTCTTATTGTTTAATCTACTCACAAGAGTATTGTGAAAGTTATTATTTACACCCACCCTTACAACATCGCTCATTGCATCATCTGGCTTTAGTGGGTCATCTATAACCATTATATCACATCATTTCCCTGTAATCGTTCCAGTTGCTCCACTAGCGTAGTATTGTCATCCTGCTATTGTTTCTCGGTGCTGTTTTGTATTTTGATCATCTTTTAGTAGGCTAATCCTTGGGAATACTGATCTGTAAGTATCACTTTCATATATAGCTCTACAGTCTGCGCTATTGTCTTGAGATAGTCAGCTTGAGTAACTTATCCCCATAAACTTCAGTTCATTTTTCTTTCAAAGACATCGTGCTGGGAATATCCTTGATACTATTTCTGTCTTGAGACTTCTAGGAGGGACATTGATCATTAATCTCTTAGTCCTTCAATAGAATACATCCTCTAGTCTATCGCATATTAATTTAATATGTCGGTTCTCATCTAGTTTGATCTTCTTTTCTACTTCTCGATAGTATAATAGAAATTCATATAAACTATTCCTTTGAGTTGCAAACTTCTCCTCTAGTAGTCTACAAGCCAGTTCTCTTGTAGCTTGTTCTTGTATGGACATACTGATATTGTCAAAAAAGTAAAGTGTGGGCTTTATAACTACTAAGCTATTAAACAAAATAGTTATGGTTATTTATTTAACGATGGGGGTTTGCCCAAGCTAGCGCCACCAATAGTAGTAAGAGTCGTCGCATATTTTTTAATAAGTTCTAAATCAATTTTACTAGCTGTTCACATATCTACTTTGTTCACTAATTTCTCTATCTCATCCAAGTTTGATACTAATCTCTCTTGTAAGTCTAGTGAGTTCATAACCTTATTGCCGATATTAGATGGCAGGAATGAAGTCAATAATCATCTCAACCCTCATCAAGTAATAAAATCTACTCATCTTCCAAGCAGTCTACCTGCTTTTTCTAGGAATGGTCTATCAGTGATTTTTTGTTGTAATTTTTGTACTTTATCTGACATCTTGTTTACTAGCTCCAATGTCTTAGCTCACTTAGAGTATTGCTCATCCAATAGCTTTAATCAATCATCTGTAAAATAAGACCTTAATGCTTCTTTTGCTCATTTTCTTACATTTTCGTATTGTTGTGCTGATACACTAGTCAATGGTTCTTGTGTAGCCTTACTGAATGCTTTATCTCAGAATTCGCTTGAGTATATTCTTAACACATCATTTATATCTTTCAACTTTAACTTTCATTGCCCAAATAAAGACTTAGTATTCTTTATCATTGCTTGCGACTCTATATCATCTATTTTTGTATATAGTTCATCAAGATGATCTATAGCTTTAGTGACATAGTTTGTCTTAATAGCCTCATCGCCAGCTTTCACAGTCTTTATAAACATATCTGGAGTAACTAATCTATTATCATTCTCTAGTATTCAATCTACAGCCTGCATAAGTTTCTTGTTTGCTTCAGATACCTTAGTTCATAACTGCTCATAAGTCTTAACTCCTTTCGTATCTATCTTTGATAATGTTTCTACTGCTGGGGCTATATCTTTTTTGGATCACTGGATAACTTGTCATACTACATCCTCTACTACTTTAGGCTTTTTAGTAGCTAGTTTACTAATACCAGCTCAAACAAGCGGAGCAACTCATCATATAGTAGCTCATATAGCTAGCTCTTTTGGAGATGGCAGTCTAGAATCGCTTATACCAGCAAACTTAGATACATCTGCTAATCACCCAGCTACTCCTTTCGCTACTTTCCCAACTAATCACTTCGGTATCTTATTTACTATGTTGGCTACTTGTGGTATACTACCTATCTTTTCACCTAAAGTAGCTGTTTTACTAAATCACATAGGAGTAGCGGTATTTATAATGTCACCTGCTAATTTTGTCCCCTTGAATAATCAACTCTCTCTGTTCTGTCATATATCTTGATTATTCTTTAGTGATTGCTTTCGACTTTCTACTAGCTTATCAGTATTTTCTTTATTTGCTCATAGTCCTTTCGCTATAGCTCAAACTCATTCACCCACTAGTCATCAAGCTAATCTGGGTAGCCCTGTTGCTGTTTCAAGTGTTGCTCATACTACATTTTTAGCTCACTGCAATACACTTTGCATTGGTGCTTGTTGTCATTGTAATGGCGTTTGTTGCACTGTTGGCTCTAAAAAGTCATCAAAATTTAATCACTCTATACTATATCATTTGTCTTTATATCTTTGGAGTATCTGGGTACTAGTAAATCATGCTTGTTTTCATTGTATTACTTTCTCTCTAAAAGTATCCTTAGGTATAATCATACTTGGTCAGCTTGCAGGGATTTGTTTTGGTAGTGATTGAAGCTGTGTTGCTCTTGTTCCTATCTCTTGTGGTGTTGCTCATCACAACATTGGGGTAGAATTAATATTTGGAGCTCCAAAAGGTGAAGAAATACCACCAATATTTGCTACCGGTTGTGTTATATTCGTAGAAATGGCTTGTGGCTGTTGCTTTGGAACATTTAACGAAGGTTTAGCTACTGCTTGCGTATTAGGTGAAGCAGGCATTGCTTTTTTCGCTGTCTGTAACGCTAAAAGTGCTGGATCTATAGATTGAAATGGAGTAGCCATGTTAATTTTAAGAAAATTTTAAATTATCCTTGTCGTCTTCATCATCCAGTAGTAGTTGTTGTGGTTTGAGTCTGTTCTGATTTATTATCTCAGTATATTTTTTGTTTTACATCATCATAGCTATTAAATCAATATTTAGTCAAAGTATTATCTAATCATCTTTGCATACTTTGATCGTATTGCTCAAATGCATCTATAAATTGTTTATCTCACATCGATAGGTTAGGTATTTGCTCTCTCAATCTTTCTACTTCTGTTTCTGACACTGTAGCTCCTGATATTTTGTTCATATATTTTGATAGAGATTCAGCAAGTATTTGATTAAGGTTATTCACATCAGTAGATCATGCACCTGCGAACCTCTTTCACTTGTTAGCTAGAGTATCAAACCATCATGTAGCTCATCATAATGTTCAATCAGCTTTTAACTTATTAAATATTTGTTTAGCTTGTTGCCGTTTAGCGTATCATTCAGCAAAGTTTGCTATTTCATCTTTAACTGCTGGCTTAGCGGTATAGAACGTACTATTACCTTTTCATTTGTCAAACTCTCCAGCCTTTGCAAGTTCTTCTATAATACCTGACTGTACTGTAGGAGTTCAGTTTATTTGTCAGCTTTTTATTGCTTCTTTAGCGACAGAAGATAGATTATTGTTTTTTGGTGCTTGACTAAATACCATATTGCTTACTTGTTCTGGTGTGTATGTTCCTTGACTAGGTACTCATCAATTAGCACTATTTTCTTTTCTATTTGCTTCTAATACTGTTATAGATCAATCAGGGTTTACTCATGTAACTATACCTGTATGTCATGTGTTACCTTGTGATGTCTTTATATCGAATGCAAATACTCATCATACAACAGGAGAAGCAGATCTGCCTATGTCTTCTATTCATGCTACCTTATCAGCAAATGAATTACCTAGTGATCATCTAGATCATGTTTCTTTCTTTATATAGTCGTTTACTAATTCTCCGCATTGTAATGTGGCTCTTCCTCTTTGCTGTTGTGAGTATTGGGCTATACTTGTTTGCACTGTCGGATCTGATATAATTGGGTTTCATTGCCCTCTTCATCCGATTGGTATTTGTTTTGTGGGATCATTTTTGTCTATAGCTACTCGGTTTCAATCTTTATCTTGTTTGTAGTCATACTCTTTATTTGGATTAAGTAACTTATTAAGTTGTGCTCTTTTAATATCTGCATCTAGTCATTTCATAGCTAAGTCATTGCTCATCCTTTCTTTTTGAATGCTTCATCCTTGCAATACTGCTTCCATTGCTAATTTGGGGTTAATCTTTTGTAGTAGCTCAAATGTCTTATCATCAAAATTACCCTCATTATCGTAAAGGTTGGCAGCAAATGCATTGGCTTGTTGTTTTTCTGCTTCTGTGAGTGGTAGAGCTAGTTTCTGTTGTTGTTGTGCAAAGGCAAGCATATCATCTATTTCTTTTATTTTGTTTGCTCATTGTTCTTTATTGAAGGCATTTAGTTCTTTTATGTTCTCAACATCAAATTCCGCTGCTTTCATATACAGGTTATCAAGATTTGTTTGTAGGGTCTGAATTGTTTCTTGACTATCTTTTCTTAATTGAGATCCATACAAATCAATCTTTGCTTGTACTGCTTGTGCGAGTACTTGTTTCTTTTGTAATGAATTTTGTGTAATCTTGTTTATTTGTTCAGCTCAAAAAGAGCTTGTCCCTGCTCCTTGCGCTCATAGTATGTATCATAGTGTTTTCTTTTGCTCTTCATCTGCTTGCTCTATAGCTTGTATTTCTGATTGTTTGTATGCTTCTTGGGATTGTTTAAACTGTGCAAGTTCTTGCTCATTTTGTTTGTCTAGTTTATTTGTTGTTTCAATGATATTAGTTTCTTTCTTAGCTATCATTTCATCCAATCATCAAGTAAGTGATTGCGGTGTCATAGACTGTTGAAGCTGCCTTGTTGCTCTTCTCAATGTCAATAGCTCCTCATCACTGAGTTGCTCTTTAGATTGTTTGATTTGCAACTTGTCTATAGTATCATTTAGATTGTTTATATCCATCTGCTGAATTTGTGCTATATCGGGGGCTATTGGCACTGCCTTCTGTAGTGAAATTTTAGTTACTGGATTAGTCGGTGTAGGTGTGTTTGGTGTTGGTAATGGTGTTGGGTAATATACTCAAGGGATTCTATCTTCTGGGTTTATTGCTCAAGGTAGACTATCAGACTGTCACCCAGACTGTGCAAGCAGTTTAGCGTTTGGTATGCTGTATGTGGAAACATTAGTTGCGCCTCTTGCGTTACTTGTGGGCGTACTTGATCCCTGTGCCGATCTATTGTTTGCAAGTATACTGTCAAGGCTCTCAGTTGGTGGTGGTGTTGATGTTGGTCATCCCTTTACTCCTGCTACCTCTGTAGTAGTATAAGGTGTATCCTGTCATCACATATCCTTCAGTGAATAAGTAACTCCTGAACCTCCTGTAATCTGTTTTCAGTCGGGTGTAAATGTTGGATTACCAATCATCCTTTTTTGTGTCACATCTCAAGGGAGTTGCGTTGGTAACACTAGTTTCTGTGAAGGAAGCGTGAGCATTTTTTTTGTTGCCATATTTGTTTTAGTTTATGTTAAATTAAGAGCATTCTACTAGGCAGTTGATTGTTCAAGCGCTGGCTCAAGCCTTGGTCCATACTATATCAAATTGTGTTGATGTTAGGTTTTGTATAACTCCTTTCTGTCATCCTCAAGCAGTATATGAGACATCAATAGCGAATGTCTGAGTTCATCAACTTGTTCAATTATCATATATACAATATGAAGTTCAATCCTGATAGTACCCTATACTCTTATACGTACCACTATCTAGTCGTGCTGTTACTTTTACTATTCTTGGAGTTCTTCATAGGTTATGCGTATAGGTTACTGTTCAGTTTGCTCCATTCCTATCTCTGGTAAGGTTAGATAACACTATCTTAGTGAATGTCTTTAGTTGGTATGGTGTTGTAACCTTCTTTATATCTGTTCACGTTATAGCCTCTGCATCAGTAGCTAGTACTGGTGGATTTTGTATCACCATATTAGTACCATCATATTGTAAGCCTACAATCGTGGTTGCTGGTATCTCTCCTGTTACGGGGTCTGATCACGCCAGTGTCTTTATGTTTTTAGCTCATAGTCAGTTTACATTGATAGTACAAGCTCCGGTATTAGCTACATCTGTCTTGAATGATATTTGCATCCCAGTTGTATATGCCGCTAATGCAGGTGTCATTGTTACTACATAAGTATCGTTAGCTGTGGCACTAGCTCCAGCATACAATCGTTCACCTCTTTGTATAGTAGTAGCCATTATGTCTGGTGTTATGACTAATGGTCATACACTTCCACTTGCTGTTCCTGCTGTATTTTCTGCTTGAGTTCATAGTTCAGCTGTTCATAGTGATGTTGTTGTCATTGTGGGAGTAGGCGTGCCAGTGTCTACACTTTCCCATTGAGCTGTTCAGAGATTATAATTGTAGAATGTTGATCAAGCTCTTACCATTCTGTAGTCAGTAGTTGGGACTCAGTTAGCTCACAATGCTGTATCTCTTGCTGCTGTGCTTGCATAATAGAGTCCGTTTCACCCGTTTGTGTCTAGCTTATCAGTAGTTACTGTGTCTAATTCTTCCCATACTGCATATGGAATAGATATTACTACTTTACTACCTACTGCGTGTGGTTGTTGTGTGTATGCTGATCCACTTCACTTATTGACTGCTATACTATCAACTGTTATTGTTTTCAATGCACTATCTCGAGCAGATACTCTTACTACTTGCATATTGCTTTTCTCAGGATTGATAGTAAGAAATACTTTTTTACCTGCTGGGAAAGTTACTGTCGGTGTATTCTTGACATATATGGTTCAGACTGCTCAATTATAAGCCTGTGATAGTGTGCTTTTGTAGTTATCTTGTGCTAGTGAAGCTGTAAGATTAGCCATTATAATATATTATTATAAGTAAATACGTCTATTGTTTCTGCATCAACTCATACCCTCATTCTATCAAATATTAATTGTACTCATTCGGCTTGTATGTTTAATGCTACCGTTGATCCTCTTGAATAGAACGGGATCCTTACAGTGAATGGATATAGGAATGTAGTACCCCCTATTCATCATACTGGATCTATTCCTACTGGTCTTATCCCTACTCCTACTGCTCATCATTCTAAGTTAATATTTCTATCAGTTACAATTCACTCTCCGACTGTTTCTTTGTCTACTATTACTGATAGGTTTATATCGTCTCCCTCTTGCTTTCGTCATACTACATCTACAAATGAGAATGTCTTTACTTGTGCTTGGTCTCCGAAATCAAAGTTCTTTGTTTGGATCTCAACCTCAATAGGTGTTCCGTTGTCATCAAATCAATACTCATATTCAAACACTTGTCATCCATCTGCACTGGTGAATAGGTATTGTCTGTTGCCTTCGCTATCAATATATCATCCAGTGTCATATAAGTCAGGGAATGTATATTGTGACCGACCTCCTGTGAGTGATGAATAGACTACCATTGTGTCAGGGATATCATCTTGGTTGCTATCAAAAGCAAAATGGTAGTTATTCACTTCTCTTATGTATTGCCCTGCGGATGAGTTATATGATATTGGTTTAATTGTATTCAATAGATCTCTTACCTTGCTTGATAGTGATTGACTCTCAATTGCTCCTGCTCCGTTTACTCATACCCTCTTTGCTAGGTCGTCAAGTCATCTTTCGTTATAGTACATAAGAGAGTTCTTAACTTGTGCTATTGCTCTGTCTGAATAACCTCCTGTTTGTGAATCAATAGCTTCTGATACAAATGATCCTGTCGCAATGCTTGCGTAGTATATCTTACCTGACTTAAAAGCTACAGCTCATTGGGCATAATCACTTAATCAGTTTATTATTCCATCGTCTGCACTCCCTATTACTGCTACATTAGTGTTGATGTTAGTAAGGTTTGATAATCAGGTCAATGGGTCAGAGTAGTATAGAGACATAGGGTTTTTATCTTCTCAAGCACTTCGGCATACTCATTGGTTTATCATTAAGTATCTTATTCTCGGTTCTGATAGTTTATTATAGTAGACTGTCCCCGTTCAGTTAGTTGTGAAGTCTAATACTGTTCCGCTTGGCGTAGTAGATACTTTGAAAGTATCAGCTGTCGGTACCGCCTGAATATAGTATACTTGACTGGTAGTAATCCCTGTCGGAACTGTGAGAGTACTAGTGAAGTATACTTCATCGTTCACTGCTAGTCAATGCGCCACTTTAGTGAAAGTATCTGTTGTATTGTCTGCAGTAACTACTATTGATGATCCTACTCCTATTCTTGTGAATGTAGTTCAGTCATAGCTACAGTATGGATTTACTCCATCGCACATATACAGGGTATTCTTATAGACAACAAAATCCCATCTAGTTCTTTGTGTGGTCCTTCAGGGCATTGTCTCAAACTCTATAAGGTCGTTTGCAATAGCGTTTCGTGTTCAGGATGTAAGTGCATACATACTACTTCAGGCAGTGCATACTGCTACCTGCTGTCCTGTGTCATCTCTTTTATAAGAAAAGTAAGAGGTGATTGGACTGCTTCCTATCTGACTTCCAAATGTTCTGTATCCTCTCCTCGTTTGTAGCTGTCCTGCAGCGTTATAAAATACATTCTTTGCTATTACTAAATCTTTCTCGCCTACTACATTTGTAGTGTTAGCGTTCAATCATCCAGTAAACTCATTGAAGTGTTTTATCTTTGGCATAGATTACTCAGCTGAAGTTAAAGTTTCATTGATTTTAGTATTAAGCCATTCAGTATCGTTCTTGTATCTTGCTGGTACTGCCTTGCCAAGTACTGCTTCATACAAATCCCATAATGCTTGTAATCAACTGTCATCAGTTATTTCGTTAGCATCTGCTAATTCATTATCAAAATCTGCTAATTCATTATCAAAGAAATTAACAAGTGGCTTATCATCGAACCTAGTGCCTGATAGTGTACAGTAGTTTTCTTCTCGATTGAGTGTTGTTTCTGTATCAATCATTGTAGCTTCTCTTTGTTTGTTTTGTACATAGATTTTCATTGTTTTATAAGTAATAT
>OFQZ01000440.1_pt1 | contig 14371 bp, 17 predicted proteins | sample 1543011 | NCBI WGS metagenome assembly OFQZ01 (sample SAMN07774216, study PRJEB24372) | wastewater metagenome | isolation source: Exp Tend NO 0WW | collected 2016-02 | reverse complement strand
CAAAGCGGGTTGATGCTGGCGTCAAGCTACAGCGCGCCGCCCAGCGCGGCCACGATTGCCGCCGCCGTGTGGGACTACCTCGCAAGCGCCGCCAGTACGGTAGGCAGTCTTGGGAAGCGCATTGCCGATAACCTTGACGCTGCGATTAGCACACGCGCTACCGCCTCGACCCAAAGCAGCAGCGCAACCAGCATTGCGGCGATTAAGGAACGCACCGACCGCATACCCGACGCCCCCGCTGCCGTCTCAGACATCCCCACCGCAGCGGCGAATGCGGCGGCCTTGCTCGATAGCGCGAATGCAGTAGAGACAGGACTCACGCCACGCGGGGCACTGCGGCTGATTTCTGCGGCTTTGGCGGGCGTGCTGAGTGGCGCAGGGACAAATACGGTTGTGGTGAAGAACGCGGTTGCAAACAGCAAAACGAGAATAACCGCAACGACCGACGAAGTGGGCAACCGAAGCGTGGTCAATACCGATGTTTCCTAGCAGCTACTTTCCCAATGCATACTTCCCCGCGTCCTACTTCCCAAAGACGGGCGCGGCGGCAGTTGTTAGCGACACGCCTACCGCCCTGCTGCGCGGCATTCGCAAACTTGCGGCGCGCTTCGGCACCTACGGCGCAGGCACCGTCAAGCGCCCGGCAGCGCTTACGGGCGGGGCGCGCAACAGTGAGCCGCCCGTGTATCTCTCAGGCGTGATGATGGCAATCCTGTTGCCCGGCAATCAGGCGGCGCGTGATCAGCTTATTGCGCTTGGCAGCGACCGCGCCCGCAAGCTCGGCTACGTCGCACCGGGCGTGGATACCACCGATGGCGATGTGTGGGAGATTGGCGGCGAAACCTATGTGGTCGATGGCGTGGAAGCAATCACCGATTGCCGGGTATGCGCGCTCAGCGTGTACCGGCGGGGGGCGTAGATGCTGAGCTTTGACGTATCGGGCGCGCCGGAAACCCTGCGCCGCCTGGAAACCTTAGAGCGCACGATTGATACCACGCCGCCGCTGTCTGACCTCAATGACGCGGTGCTGCCCATCCTGCGCCTCTACCCGGCAGAGCGACCGGGGCAGCGCTACGTGCGTACCGGGCGGCTGGGGCGCGGCTGGCGCGGGAGTGCGGCGGGGCAAGTGGTGACGTTTGACAACCCCGTGGAGTACGCCGGGGCGGTGTACGGCGACGGCACGCAAGCGGCGGTGCATGCCGGGCGGTGGCCGCGCATGACAGAGCTACGTGGGCGCGTGCTACCCGTGGCGCTGGCGAGATACCTGGAATGGATTGAAAGGCTGGTGCGAGGGTGACAGGACAAACAGCACGCACGCTTGAATCAGGGCAAGGACGCGGCAGTTTCGAGACAACCAATCCGGCCTATATCGAACCATTTGATGCTGCATTCCGCGCAAACAAGCCACTTCGCGTTGAAGGGGTATGGTGCCGCGTGGAAAGCATCACAGAGTCAGAATACTACGGCACGGTGGTGTATCACGCCGAACTCGTAACCGTGCCGATTGTGATGGTTCCGTCGTGACCACCCGTGCTGACGTGCGCAACGCCCTTGCCGATCTCTTGGAAGCCGGGCTGAGCCTGCCCAGCGGCAACGTGCTGCGCGCCTTGCCCGGCAAGTTCCACGGCATGACGCCCGTGGTGCTGGTGCTGAGCGGTGGCAGCGGGCATGATGTGACGAGCTTCGATGACGTGACGCCGCGCTATCTGCTGGATGTCAAAACGTATGTGCTGCTCGGCAAGGCCGATGACAGCGAGTGGAGTAGCGAAGATAGCGAGGCGCAGCTTGATAGCTTGGACGCGCAGATCGCCGCGCTTGTCGAGGCGCACGGCGTTCACGCGCTGTGGAAGTCGCTGGACTATAACGGCATGAGCCGGGTGGAAGATGTGATGTCAATCGACGGCTTTGTGTACCGGCGCGAAACCACGCGGCTGATGGCGGAGTGTGCGGAATGAAAGTGCTTGTGGTGCATCCGGGGCATGACCATTCGACGTGCGATGTCTATGACGGCATGTGCGAGGGCTTGCGCCTGAGCGGCGTGGACGTTATTCCCTTCGATTGGCAGCGCCCGTTGCGCCTGATGAACACGCTCACGCTGGGCGCGCAGGCGGGTGGCTTCGTCCTTCCCGACAAGGCCGATCAATTGCAGGGTTTTGGGACGTGGCTGGCGGCGGCGGACTCGATAGCCGTCGCGCTGGATGAGGGCGTGGATGCGGTGATGGTGATTAACGGCTTGCTCTTTCCGCCCGACCGCGCCACGGTGCTGCGCAAGCTCGGCATTCCCGTGGCCTGCTATGGCACCGAAGCGCCGTACTTTCTGAGCATTGAGCAGCAGATCGCGCCGTACTACTCGCATTGGTTTACGAACGAACGGCTATGCGTTCGTGACTTTTCCAACGGGCACTACCTGCCGCACGCTTATAACCCGGCCAAGCACCAGCCCGCGCCGAAAGACGCTGACAAGCAGGTAGATGCCGTGTTCATCGGCGGGGGCTTTCCCGAACGCCAAGACCTTCTCCTGGGGCAAGGCGTGACGACGCGGGGGACGCTGTGGCATCTCGACATGGAGGCGGAGCGCGGCGCGGATGACAACCAGCGCAACACCCGCTACAGCGAGGGCGCGATTGGGAACGATGAAACCAGCGCATGGCACCGCTCGGCAAAGGTCGCGCTGAACCTGCACCGCCGCATGACGCAGGTGGAAACCGGCGGGCAAATCCCGCCCGGCAGCGCCGAAAGCCTGGGGCCGCGCGCGTATGAAATCCCGGCGGTCGGCGGCTTTGAATTGATAGACGACGAACGCCCGGAAGTATTCGAGGTGTTTGGTGACAGCGCCGCCACGTTTCGCGCGTGGGATCGCGCCGACTTGCGGCGGGCGCTGGATTATTGGCTGACGCACGATGATGCGCGGGAAGCGCAGCAGCGAGCGCAGGCGCAAGCGATTGCGCCACATCATTGGGGCAACCGTGCCCGAATCGTCCTAGAAACCATCCTATAAGGAGAACCAATCACATGGGTACTGGAACCATCAACACCCGCAATGGCCGCTTTCTGCTCTCTGGCACCGCCGCCGCTGGCAGCTCGTATGTTGCCGTGGCGAACGCGCATGGCTACAAGGAGAACGTGCCAACCGACTTCTCCGAAGATACCACGCTGGGATCGCGCTTCAAGTCGTACATCCCCGGCTTGCAGGACTACAAAGGCGATCTGATGACGTGGTACAACGCCGTGGATGCCACGCTGGAAAAGATGAGTGTGCAGAAGATCAGCGAGTACTTCCTGTTCTACCCGGACTTTTCCAACCCGGTCAACTACACGCGCGGGCAGGCGTATCTGGGCCAGGACGAAAGCGACCACGAGATCGGTAAGACCGCCGACCAGAAGTACACCGCCGTCATTGCCAACAGCGACATCCAGGTGGTGCGCGGCGGCGTGGTCATTTCGTAATGCTCACCCGTGAAGCCATGCTCGCAGCGGTGCAACGGCGCACCGTAACCGAGCCAAGCGCTGTGTTTGGCGGCGATGTGCGCGTGCAGGAATTGACGCGGGCGGAGTTTCGTGCGGCGCAGGTGGCAGCGGCGGGCCTCTCACCCAATGAGTGGTTCGCCCTAAACCGCTTGCGCCAGGGCGTTCACGCGTGGTCGGTTGGCGTGGAGATTGACGCTGATGCGCGCATGGAGTTGCTTGGTGTACTGACACAAAGCAACGATACAAATGCGGATGTGTGGAACGCACACATTTTTGCCGCATCGGTGGTTGACGACACGGGAAAGGCGCTGTTCACGCCTGCTGATGTCTTGGCGTTCCCTGAACGCGACGACGTGTGGGATGAGGTTATCCGCCTTGACACGATTGCGCTGAACCTCTCGGAGGTGAGGCCGGATGCTCTAAAAGCGCCATCCACCGACTCACCCGAGACGACGGCCTAGACGACCTTGACGGCAGCGAGTTGAACGCGGTGCGGCGGGAGGCGCTCAGGCAGGCCGGGCGTGGCGGCGATTTGGACGCGATGACGGATGTGGAGTTGTTCGCCGCGCAAGACCCGCAGTATTGGTATATCGATCTCTGTCTGGAAACCTTGCACCGCCTGCCCACCGAAGTGGACGCACTGTTGCTCTGCCGCACGTACACCGAGTTGCAGGCGTACCAACTGATTAAGAACGCGATGACGCGGCTTACCCGCGCCTTTCAGGAGTAGCACCATGCACCCAGCCGCCTTTTCCTTCGCCGCCCCGCGCCTTGTTGCCGCCGCCCCCAAGCGCGTGCTGGAAATTGGCGCGCGCGATGTCAACAGCGCCGCGCAGGGCTTATCCCTGCGCGCCTTGCTGCCTGATGCGTCTTGGCTCGGCATTGACAGCGCCGAAGGGCCGGGCGTGGATGAAGTCGCCAGCGCCGCCGACTTCAAAACGCGCCGCACGTTCGAAGTGGTGATCTCAACCGAGGCGATGGAACACGCCGAACGCCCGGAGGATATTATCGAGTGTGCCGCGCGCTACCTTGTGCCCGGCGGCTTGCTGATTGTGACCGCCGCCGCGCCCGAACGCACGCCACACGGCTGCGACGGCGGGGCGGTACAGCCAGGCGAACACTACCGGGGGATTACACCCGGTGAACTGCGGGCGATGCTGGATGGCTGGGATGATGTCGATGTGGAACACAACGCGGGCGCGGGCGATGTGTACGCGACGGCGCGCAAGACTACCGCCGCAGAATAAACGCCGCCGAACAGGATAGCTGAGCATCCTATGACCGACATCAACATCCGCATTCGCTCCCAATTCGACGCCGCAGGCACGTCGCAAGCCCGCAAGGAAATCGAGGGCTTAGTTGTAGCCATCAAGGGCGCGGCGTCGGGTAAAGCGCCCGATCTTGGCTACGGGCAGGTAGCGGCGCAGGCGCGCACCGCATCACAAGCCGTCGCCGGGATGAGCCAAGCGGAAGTGCAGGCGGCGCGGTCGGCCGAACAGTTAGCGCAAGCCCAAAACCGCACCGCGCAGAGCGCCGCGCAAGCCGCCGCCGCAGAGAGCCGCGCCGAAAAGGCCGCGCTACAACTGGCGCAGGCGCAGCAGCGCGCCGCGCAGGCCGCGCAGCAGTCAGGCGGCTACTTTCAGCAGATGGCGGGCGCGTTTACGTCGGGCATCGCGGGCATTGTCGGGCCGGCAGCCGTCGCCACGGCGGCAATCGGCGCGCTGAAAGGCGCGGCAGATTTAACCGTGGCCGGCGCTTCTGCGCAGCAGACGCGCATGGCGTTCGAGCAACTTGCCAGGAGCGCGGGCACAACCGGCGATGCGCTCATGACGGCGCTGCGCAGCGCGTCGGGCGGGGAAATCTCCGATCTTAATTTGCAACTCGCTGCGAACCGGGCGCAGTTGCTTGGCGTGGCGGATAGCGCGCAAGAGTTTTCCACGCTCATGGAGATCGCCCGCGACCGGGCGCAGAAGATGGGCATCACGACCACGCAGGCGTTTAACGACCTCGTGACCGGTCTGGGGCGCGGCTCGCCGCTCATCCTCGATAACCTGGGTATCACGGTCAATCTCACAGAAGCCAACGCCGCCTATGCGGCAAGCCTGCACAAGAGCGCCGACGCGCTCACCGATACGGAGAAAAAGCAGGCGCTCATCAATGCCGTGCTGAGAGACGGCGCAGCCTCGATTGCGGCGACGGGCGGCGCGGTGGACAGCAGCGCGGCGGCATTCGCGCGGGCGGGATCGGCGCTGCAAAACCTTGGCACCCAGATCGGCGGCGTGATGGCAGGCGCGACGGCGCAGGCGGCGAACTCGTTTGCTGACTTGGCAAGTGCAACGCAGGGCACAACGCAAAGCCTTGCCGACGCTGCCGGGGCGCTACCGGGGCTGATCGCCATGCTGCAAGGGTTTGGCCCGCCAACCGCCGACGCGACCGCGCAGCAGCAGGCGCTTGCCAATCAGATGATGAGCGGCGCGCAAACCTTCTTGCAGTATATCGGCGTGATGGCACCCGCCACCGCCGCAACCCAGGCCCACGCCGCCGCCGTGCTGCAAAGCGCCGACGCCGAAGATCGCCGCACCGCCGCCACGATGGGCAGCATCATTGCCCAGCAGCAGGCCACCGCCGCGACCATCCTGGAAGCGCAGGCCAAGGAGCAAAGCACCGCGCAAAGCCAGTTGCTTGAAGCGCAAATCCAAATGGTTGCGCAGGCGTACATGGCGCTGAACCCGAACATCGACGGGGCGGGCGTGGCGTCGGCGGTAGCGGCGGGCAAGATTGATGCGGCCGTCGGAACCTACATCAATATGACGCTGGCGACGGCAAAAGCCCGCGCCGAGCTTGCGGCGTTACAGGCGCAGGCGGGCATGGCGGGCGGAGCCGTGGAAGGGCGCAGCGAACGCGATACCCCTGCCGACCGCGCCGGGGCTGCCGCCGCCGGGGCTGCCGCGCAGCGCGAGCGCGCCGCCGCCTTAGCCGCTGCCAAGAGCGCGCAGGTATTAGCGACCGGCACGACGGCTGCCAAGCGCGCCGAACTCCAGAAGCAGTATAACGACGCCGTGGCACTCCACGGGCGCGAGAGCGCGGAAGCCATCAACGCGCAGACCAAGCTATTACAAGCCGAGCAAAGCGGCGGAGGGCGGCGCACCAGCACCAAGGCCGCCACGGGGCAGCGCCTTGCCGCCATCGAACAGAACACCGGGCAAAAGCTCGCTGACATCGACAAGGCGACGCAGGCGAAGCTCGTGGCGATTGACCGCAAGGCTACCGAAGATCGCATTGCCGCCGCCAAGCGGCTGAACCAGGCGATGCAGGCGAACGCCGCGCAGCGCCGCGCCGACAATGAGGCGGACGACCTTGACCTGATCGGCGTGAAGGATGAGAAGGAAGCCACCAAGCTGAACGACCGCGAGCGCGCGCAAGCTGCCAGCCGCGACCGCGAAAAGGCGGCAGCGGCAGAGGCGCGCGAGGCAATGGCGGCGGGCGATGCGGAAACCGCCGAGAAAGTCTACGCCGCGCGCGAAGAACAAATTCAAAAGCAACAGGCGCTTGATGAAGCCTACTACGCCAAACAGCGGGAATTGGCGGGCGACCCGGCCGCGCAGGAAGCACTAAAGCAGCAGTACGACGAGGCCACGCGCGCGATTAACGAAGCCACACAACTGCAAATCGACTTTGCGCACGCCGCTGCCAGCGAGAAAGCCGCCGCCGCACAGGAGGAAAAGAACGCTGTCATTGCAGCGGCGGAAGAGCAGAAGAACGAAGTCATTAGCAAAGCCCAAGCCAGCGCCGCCGGTATTAAAAACGCCACGGCCAGCGCCAAGGCGTCGGCGGTCGCTGATCTGCAAGCCATCGGCGCGGCGGTGGACGCCATCCCCTCGAACAAAACGGTTACGGTCTCTGTGAACAGCAGCGGCGGCGGGGGCACGCCAAGCGCGGGTGCAAGCGGGCGTAGCGATGGAGCGTATGCGGGCGGCGGCGACTTTGTCACGAACGGGCCAACGACCATCACGGTAGGCGACAATCCCGGCGGGCGGGAGTTTGTGAGCGTGGTTCCGATTTCCGGCACGGGCACCACGCGCCCGGTTGCGGGCGGGTATGCGATGGCCGGTGGGGGCACGATAGACGCAGGCGACGGCTACACGACGCCAGTTGCGGGCGCGGCGGGCAATGGGGGCGGAAAAGCAAAGAAAGGGGCGGGCGGGAGTAGCAACGCCGCCGCCGACATTAAGGCGAAGATCGAAGAGCAGCGCAACCTTATCCAACTACTATCTGACATGCTGGCACTCCGGGCCGACATGGCACGGGAAGTGGAAAGCGGCACGCCGTTTAATGTGGGCTTTGCGCGGGCGCTCGCCAAGCGCGCGGCGGAGTTTGCGCAGTTCGTGCGCGCCGCCCTGCCCGCTGCCACGAAGGACGAAGCCGAGGGCTACAAGCGCGCGGCAGAGAACAGCCGCGACGGCATTGCGGTACTGAGTGACCTCATTCAACTGCGCAAGGACATGAGCGATTACAAGGATGTGAACCCGTTCGACGTGGCGTTTGTCGAGCGCCTAACCGCCGTAGGGAAGCGCATTGTGCAGATCGTACAGGGGCAATTAGTCCCCACCACGCAAGCGGAAGTGGATCGCATGCAGCGCTGGGCCGATCTCAACGGGAGCGTGGTGGGGCTGATTAAAGACGTGGCTGGGCTGAATGCGCAGATGTTTGCCGATTACGTACCGCCCTCCGACGCGCAACTGAACGCCATCGCCAAAGACGCAAACCGCATTGCGCAGCGCATGGTAGCGATTGCACGCACGTATGACACGAAGGGCTTGGACGCGGCCAAGCAGTTCGTGGATGCGGTCGGCGGCACGTTTACCGCGTTCAAAGACGGGCTGCTGTTCTTCCAGGCGTTGAATAGCGGGGATTTCGTCTTAAACCCCGGCAACCTTGCCAAGTTCGAAAAGTCCACCATGCAGACAATGGCGGTGGCGGCGCGGCTGGGGGCAATGGCGCGGAAAATACCCAGCCAAGACATAGCCGCGCTACAACTCACCACGCAGGCGCTGGCAGGGCAGGCGGAAGCGCTGATCAAGCTCGCTGCTGTGCCGTTTGCCGACTTGCCCGCCGCCGCGCGGGCGCTGCAACTGCAAAGCAATACCTTGCTCGGCGGGGCGCGCGGCGCGGTCGGCGGCGGAAGTGTCGTCTTTAACATTTATCAGCAACCGGGGCAGGACGCGCGCCAACTCGCCAATGAGGCGTTACGCCTGTTCCGCCAGGATATAGGGAAGCGCCGATGACCGTAGCACTCTACTCCGACGCGCTGTCGTCGCGCATTTATTTGCAGGGCACCAGTACCACCCCGTGGAATGGCACCAGTACGCCGTGGGATAACGCCAGTACCACGCCGTTTGAACTCGCCATGAACGAAACGGTGGGCGCGAAATGGACGCCGACGGTTGCGCCGAAACTCCTGATCCTTGCAGGCGGGCCGCCGCTGAACAATGGGAGTCTGCCGGTATGGGAAAGCGTCGGCAACGTCACCGAAACCCTTGTCGTGCAGGCGCGCGTGGTCGTACACGACAATGCGTTGACCTTAAAGCACACGCTCGAACAATTCATCAGCTTAGCGTTCTACAATGGCCCGGTCATGCTCGAAATTACGGAATACGGCAGCACTACCTATTTCGAAGTCTACGCCGCCGATATTCAAGAGGATACGCGCTTCCGTAATGACGAAAACAATCGGGGGCTGTTGCGGCTGATCGTCACACTCACCCGTGCGCCGCTGGCATCGACGGCCAGCGGTGTGACGGTGCTGAACGCCGTAACCATCACGAACAACGGCAACGACGCCAAGAGCATGACTATTGGCGGCGAACTGAAATACATCGGGCAACCGCTGAATGTGGCACTCTCAACAGGCGAGTTTGCCACGGCGGGCGTGCGCAACGTGTGGCTGGCAAGCATCTACGGGCATACCTATCAATCGCGCTCGGATGCCATCAGTACCACGTCAAGCACGGGCGTGCAAATCGGCGGCGGCTTTACCATCACCGTCAACATCCTGCACGCGCTGAAAACGCGCTTTGTCGCGCGTGTGGCAAGCCCCAGCGCCAACCTGCAATTGCAAGTGCGCGTCCAATGGGGCGCGGATACGGTCTATACCGGCCCGTGGGTCACGGGCGGGAGTACGTCGGGCGCGGTGTACGATCTGGGCTTCTGCGACTGGCCGCCCAGTGTCAGGCGTGCGGCGTATACCACGGGTATTACGTACTCCGTCTATGCGCGCAGCACGAACGGCGCGAGCGCCACGGGCACCATGACCTGGCACCAGGCGATTGACTATTTCACCTGGAGCAAGATCACCGTGACGAGCGGCACGAGCCTCACACACACCGCGCGGCGCTTCAAAGACGGCAGCGCGGGCGGGCGGGTGCTCACACCGCCGCTGTACAGCTTAGGCACCACGCCCAACCAGAGCGCAATTATGGCGGGCACGCTGCCAATGGCCTACAGCGCGTCAAAGCTGTGGGCGGTGTGGGATAGCGCGGGCGCGCACTCGAACACGGCGACGGCGACGTGTACGGCGGTGTATCTGCCGCTGTACCGCACGCTGATCGGGCCGGGGGTGAGCTAATGCCCATCCCGCTGTCTATCACCATTACCGAACGCGGCGCAGGCGGTGTGCCAAGCAGCACCGCTGTGGCGTTGCCCGCCATGCCAACCGCGTATACGCATACGATTACAGATCGCTTCGGCTTTGAAAGTATGTCCTTCTCCCTCCCGGTGCGCTACGATGTGGCGCTGGATTGGCTTGCCAACGGCCTGATGCGCTCGGCGGTGGTGTATGGCCCCGATGGGATGGTCGTGTGGGAAGGCTTTCTGAGTACCGTCAGCGCCAGCTTTGCGCAGAAGCGCGCCAGCGTGAGCATGGAGCGCGTGGGCAACCGCGTGCGAACGAAGTACACGACGGTGCTCGATACGCCCGGCACGACGGCCAGCGCCAGCAACACGACCTCGCAGGCATTGTACGGCGTCAAGGACGTGGTGACGGAACTCGATAAAAGCACCGCGACGGAAGCCGGATACAAACGAGATCGGGTACTCGCGGCGCTGGCGTTTCCGCGCAGCGCGGAAGCATCCGACGCGCGCACGGGCGAGCAGGGCGAAGTATCGCTCGAACTCTCGTTCGCCGGCTGGTATGCCACACTAGAATGGCTGGTATTCGGCAGCACCAGCACCAGCACCAGCAGCGCCACCACGCAAGTGGGAAGCTTGCTCAGCACGGTGGCGGGCACCAATGCGTTTATCTCCACCAGCACGCTTGACATTGCCGCGCTTGGGCGCACCGCGTCGGCATTTGCGGAGAATGACACGACGTACCGCGCCAAGATCGAAGATTTGCTGGGACTTGGCGATACCAGCGGCTATCCGCTCACCTGGGGTGTGTATGAGGGGCGCGTGTTCCGCGTGGCCGCGTGGGCGGGTATTACGCCCGATACGCCGACGTATACCGAAAGCGCGGGGGATGCGTTTGTGTATTCAAAGGGCTTGCGCGTGGCTCCGTGGGACGTGCGCCCCAATGCCATGTCGTTTGTACGCAACCTTGCCGATGTTGCGCCAACGTCGGGCGCAGTCGATGCGGCGGCGCGTAAATACGTCGGGCGCGTGACGTGTACCATTGATGAAAGCGGCGCGGGCTGCACCTTAGAGCCGAGTGAAACCGCCGACATCGCCGCGCAGATAGCGAGGCTACGATGAACCTGCCCACCCTTGCCCGTGACCTCTATCCCTACATCCGCCCGCGCCTGTGGCTGTCGCTGCCGTTTACACCGTCGGGCGGTGTGACATCGCCGTTTAGCGCCAACGGAACAGCCTATGTTGCGCCCGTCGCGCGCGACATCACGCCGCGCCGTTTGGAGTTCGGCGTATTTCCCGTCGCCACCAACAACGGCTCGAACTACTGGACAATCACGCTCACTTTGCAGGCCACGGGCGGCGGCGGAACCACCGCGCAGGGCAGCGTCACCACCAGCGCGCTCACGGCGGGGCGGTGGGATAACTCCTTGGCGCTGAGTAGCTTCACGACGGCGGCATGGGATGCCGCCACGTATGCCGTGGTGTATCTCTCGCTCACCAAAACCGGCACGCCCGGCGCGCTGTACCTCAATCCTATTTTGTGGGTGTCGTAATGCTCCGCCGCCTCATCCTCGTCGCCTACCTCGTCGCCAGTCTCAGCGCGTCCGACGCCACGCCCGGCGACACCCTGCGCCTCTCTGCGGGCTGCGATAGCGGCGCGGTATCCATCGAGCCGCAGCAGGGGCTTGCCTACAGCGCCACGCGCGGCACAGGCAACACGCAAACGATTGACGTGCGCGTGCTGCCGGGGGCGTGGCCGACCGTGCGCACGCTGATGGTGGTGTGCGGCGATGCACGGCAGGGCGTCACGCTGGGCGTGCGCGGCGGGTGGGTGGTGTGGGTGCCGATGGCAACACGAAGCCCCGACTTGTGAGGGCCGGGGCTTAGGAACCAGAAGCGAGTTGATCATCTGTAGGATGGATAGCCGGGAATCTCCAATCCCCGGCGAGACATCTCGCGCTTGCACTCGTTCCACGTAGGATCGTCAATTAATCCGCGCCCGCCCATGCGGATTGCGTTCGAGTCGGCGGCCCGCCGCCGATTATGTTCTGCTACCAATTCCTCATTGCTGGCCTGCGCGGCCCACACCTGCGCCTGTTTGTATTCCCAGGCTTGATGTTTCATCGTTTTCTCCCTTGCCGCTCAATGGCGGCGCTACGCGGGCACAGCGCCCGCTTATTTCTTTTCCAGCTCGGTGGCAAACGCATCGAGCGAATGCCACGGATCGCGCCCACGAACGCATCGGCGTTCATACGATTCACCATCGGCTGCGAACCGCCAGGCGTCATTCCTCGCCATCGGCTGCGAACCTCTCCGGGTAGCGTCTGCGCCAATAGCGGATCAGCGCAGGATCCACGCCATGAGCGCGGGCGGCGGCGAGGAAACTGTCATAGCGCACGCCGTCAAGCGTGAGTGGCCGACGATTGTACCGCCGTGCTGGATTGCTGCCGGGTTTAGCGCATCGCAGGCAGTAGATCGCCTTGCCGGTGGGTCGGCTATTATCCAACCCAAACGACTCCAGCGACAGCCATCGATCACACCGACTGCAATGCTTTTCGTAAGCATCACCGTTGCGTCGGTATGCCGTCCCGCGCATCACAGCGCGCTTGATAGCGGCGAACTGTTTAGGCCTCATCCTCTTGCGCTTCCAATTCCGCCAGCAGTGCGTTGTACTCCGCATCGCGCTGGGCCTGCTGTGCGGGCGTGGGCGGCTGGGCCAAGCCAGCCAAAAGCATTAGGCGATTGAGTTGCGTTTGCAATCGCACCGCCGCTATTGCTAAGTCAACCGGCTGGCGTTCGGGCTGCGCTTCCAGCCAATCAAGCTGACGGGCTAGGAGCGTGAGCGTCTTGTCGAGATTGGGCGGGCTTCCTGCGCCCGCCCGTGCGCCGCCGCGTGGCATTAGTACAAAACCTGCGCCACAGTGCCGAGCAGTCGCCAATCATCGGCGCTTTCTTCGCCTTCATCCTCGATAATGCCTTCCGCCGTGGCGCCGATAAGCACCGCCCCGCTGTCGTGCTTCCACACTTCCTGATCGCCAATCGCCGCCGTCGCATCTTCGTCCATCTCGCGCACATACGCCATTGCCGCGCGTACACCATCAAAGCTCAGTACATTGCCGTTCATTGTCTTTGTCCTTTCGTTACTGCTTGCCGTTCGGTATGTTTGAAGTATACACCTTCATTACCATGAAGTCAATAGCTTCATAGGAGACTTTTATTGCAACATTGTTAAGATAACGTAAAACCGCCCCGGCGTGCGGAGCGGTTCAGCGGGTGTGCGGCGTGGCGGCTAGGCGGGCCAGCCTTCGGGCGGGCGGGCGATGCGCTCACCTTTTGCGTGGGCTTTCGGTTCGTCTTTTCGCGTGCCGCGCAACTCGGCAATAAGAGCGTGAACATCGGCAGCCGTGCCACCCACGAAGTTCCGAATCTGATTTGCGCTATAGGTGTAGTCGCCGTCGGGCTTCTTCTGAACTGCCAGGAGTGTAATCAATTCGGTTTTGTTCAGGTGCGAACTTATGGTAACTTCGGGTGTTGGCGCGGGTGTTTCGATTTCCTGTTTCGTAACGGCTTCCGCCTGTTGCGTAACAGGTGCGGGGGTGGTATTTCGGGGTGTTTCCGAAACAGTTCGCGGCGGCTCCGAAGCGGCAGCGCGCTCCACATAATCAAACGGCGCAGCCTCAAAACGATTGACACTTTCCGCGCCGAATACGACACGAAGGCGGCGTACCAGAAACACGCCGCCCACAACGAAGCTCAGGCAGGCGAACGCAAGTGCGACCGTTTCAAGGCTGAACTCGTTCATTTCGTCGGCTCCCACAGCCACCACAGCAACACCGCGATCCCTACTTCGGGTGCAAATGTGGTGAGCGTCGTTAATGCGGCGGCAAGGATAGGCAGCGCCGCAATCTGCTTTGTAATCAGCCACGCATCGACGGGCGGGTTCGTAAGTGCCAGATAGGTGCTTGACCAATCTGCGCCCGTGACCACGAACCAGATCAGGCTGAGAAAAATCACCACGAGTATACCCGATTTTCGCTCCAAACGCCACGGGGCGTTGCGGTGTTCGATTGCTGAAATACCAATCGGCAACCAGAATAGCCAGAAATACGGCGCGAACGTCGTCACCATGCCCACACGCCAGTTCGCAGGGAAGCGCAGGAAATCCAGCACCACATTCAGCAGCAGCGGCGAGCCGTCGATAGTCCAGCGCGCGCCGGCCAGCCACCACAACCCCAGAAGCGCAAGACCGAACGCCACCGGCACTGTCCGATCCCAA
>OFQZ01000437.1_pt1 | contig 14444 bp, 26 predicted proteins | sample 1543011 | NCBI WGS metagenome assembly OFQZ01 (sample SAMN07774216, study PRJEB24372) | wastewater metagenome | isolation source: Exp Tend NO 0WW | collected 2016-02 | reverse complement strand
CCCTCGTCGGCATGACATTGAAATACAGGCTGATCGCCACCGCGGAGCAGCTTGAGGCATCCGCGAAGGTGTTTCAGGCCGAAGCACACCGCGCGAAACATGCGGCTGAGGAATGCCGCAATGCTGCGGAGCAGTGGAGTGGATAAACTCCTTTACGATGCCTATTTGGCCGCATTTTGGCCGGTAGTGGCAATTCTTGCGATCATCAGCGCAGCGAAGCGAGACGTCGCGCTGATCAGATGCCTGTCCGTTATGGTGGCTGGACAATTGTTGATCCAAATATGGTTCGACTGGTTCATGCCGCCGGACTGGGTTCGCCAGCCTGTCGAAGTGTATTTGGTTATTTACGCCATTTCGGCCTTTCTGGTGACAATATTCCCGGCTGGCAGATTGTGCGCCACCATGGGCGGTGTGTTCATGGCTGGCGCTCTGGTCTGCTTTTTGCGGCTTATGTTCGGGGATTCCATGGAACTGGACTGGCAATTCTGGCGATCTAACCTTCTCATCGGCTGGCTGACATTCTTGGTCATGATGGGAGCCGCAAGCCATGAGGGCGGACGCCGTATTCTGGATTATCTTCGGGGCCGCCTTGCTCGCATGGCTAACCGCTCGCATTCGAAGAGCATGGGCTGATGAACGAGAGGAAGCCGACGATTGACACGCTTCTCGCGGTGGCGGCGCTTGCGCTGTCGATCGTGGTGGCGTGGGGCACTTTCGCGCAGGCTTCCGCGAAGGATGAAAAGCAGATCGAACAGAGGCTGTGCAGCCTCGAGGTCACGATCTATAAACACCAATGCGCAATGAAATGAAGCATGGCCGAACTTTACGCCTCAATTTTGGCCGACCCGAAGACATGGTTCGGGATACTCGGCGGAGTCTTCCTCTGGCTTTGGCGCAAGGTGGCGAAGGTAATCCGGGACGGCGAGGAATGCCGGATCGACCGGGCCAAGCTCCGCGAGGAAGTGGTCGGTCTCCGGGGAGCGGTGGACACGCTGACCAGCCTGCTGAAGCGGGAGATCAACCTTGGATAGCGTGAAGCGCCTCGTCGAATGGAATGACTTGGGGCCGCACCGGTTTCTTGAGGAGGCCCCGAGCGCTGTCGTGATTGCTGATTCTGATGGGCGGATCATCTGGACATCCAGCTTTCGCCGATTGAGACCGATACTGGCATCATGGCGCTCGCATGGGTTAGAGAAAGGACGAAGGGATGACATTTTCACCCGCCAAGTTCTTCGGCTGCTGCCGGTCAGGCATCATGGGGCCGACACTCGACAATGATGAAGTATCCGGCGTCAACGTGATCCTTGAGGCGATGGCAGGCCAGCCGCTTTCATGGACCGCCTATGCGCTTGGCACGGCTTGGCACGAGACGGCTCACACCATGCAGCCGGTCAAGGAATTCGGCGGCAATAACTACTATTTCCGAAAATACGATCCGCAGGGCCAGAACCCGAAGATCGCCAAGGCGCTCGGCAATACCGAGCCGGGCGACGGGGTAAAATTCTGTGGACGTGGCTATGTGCAGCTTACGGGGCGGACGAACTATACCAAGGCCGGAGCTAAACTCGGCGTCGATCTGATCGGCAACCCCGACCTCGCGATGCGCGCGGACCTCGCGGCCAAGGTGCTGTTCTGGGGCATGACCACGGGCGCGTTCACGGGCAGGCGGCTGGGCGACATGCTGCCAGCGGGGCGCGCTGCCGTGAAGCCGGAATTTGTGCAGGCGCGTCGCATCATCAACGGGTTGGACAGGGCCGGGGACATCGCGGGCTATGCGATGCAGTTCCAAGCGGCTTTGCAGGCGGGGGAATGGGCATGAAAATCGCATCAATGCTGAAAGGCATCAGCGGCGAGTTTGAGATTAACCGCGTCGTCGGGGCATTCGGGGCAACATCCTACATCATCTGCGCCAATGCGTTCGTCGCTTGGCAGGTCTTTTGGCTGGGCCATGAGTTCAACGTAACCGAATACTGCCTCGCGTTTCCGTCCGGCCTTGGTGTCGCTGTCGGCGCTGTCGCGGGTTCGATTGCATTGAAGGACCGCCAAGTCGCAAAGGCGCGTTCGACGCAGGCCGATACCGACGCACAGACAATTGTGAACGAGGCGGCGCAGTAATGCCTTTCTGGCTTCTCTCCGCAGGCATGAAGGCGATCGGTATTGGCAAGTCGTTCTTCGGCTGGCTGCGATCCCTGTCGCCGCAAACCCTCCTCATCCTCGCCCTGTGCTTCGCCAGCGCGTTTCTCTGGCTTCGGGGAAGCCATATAGCTAAACAGCGTGATCGCGCTCTGACTGGGCTTGTGGAGGCAAAAAGGGGTATCGAGAATTTGCGCCAAGCCAGTCTCAAGGCTCTCGATGACGCGAAGGCCAACAAGGTCCGCGTCGAAACCCAATATGTAAGGATCAAGGACAATGCGCAGACTGCTATTTCCGCTCGCCTTAGGAGCGAGCTTGACCGCGTGCGCGCCGCAAGTCATCAAGGCGGCGCCGACGCAACTGGTGTGTCCGGGCCTGCCGACGCCGCCAGCGATCCTTTTGGAAGAGACCGGGCGGCCATCGTTCATGACGCCGAAGTCTGCACCACAAACACCGTGAAGGCTGAAGGCTGGCAGGATTGGTATGCCCAGACGCTGGCCGTTTCACGAACACCGGAGACGCCATGATGTATCTTGGTCTTGGTCTTGGCCTTTCGCACCACTCGGTAGGAGCGGGCGGAGGCGGTAGTGGCATCACCGCGCCAGTTCTCGCGCGCACCTCATCCGCTAGCGCCAGTCCGCTAACATGGTCCACCACAATCGATAGCACGGTCTTCGCCGGATATTTTTGGCGGTTGCAAGTTGACCAGACTTCCAGCGCCTTTGGGAGTATCACACAAGACATTTCCCAGATGATAACTCCATCGGAGATTGCGGCCCTCGATGGCAGTTTCCCAACATTCACAACGCCAGCTTTTGGGCCATACTGGATGCGTATTCGCATTGAGGTTGACGATGGCGCATCAGGTCCAGGTTCGGGCACTAATTCACCATGGTCAAACATCCTCAATGATACCATCATTCCAGTGTTGCCGCGCCAAGCAAATGTGAAGCTATGGCTGGAAGCCGCCGACCTCGCGACTATGTTCCAGAATATCAACGGCACCACAGCAGCTAACACCGATGGCGATCCTGTAGGATATTGGGGCGACAAGAGTGGCAATGTGAACCACATGCTCGCGGCGGCGAATGACACAACGAGACCGACACACAAAAATACTGCCGGAGTCCGCCGTGTTGCCTTTGACGGGGTTAACGATCTGCTAACACGCGCGGCTTCCTTGGGTATTTTTGCAGCAGGCAACTGCACAGTGATGATTGTGTTGAATACACCTTCCGCAAAGCAAGGAACCCTGTTTGGAGAAGGAAATAGCGCGAGTTTCAATCCGGCCTATAACTTGATACGTAATGCAAGTCCAACTTTTGTAGACCCTATAGCACAAATCAAAAATGACGCGGGAACAGTCGTGGGACCAGCCAGCACTTACTGTAGTAGTGCGCTCACAGCTAATACGGACGTGGTGATTATTGTAACAGATAGTGGCAGTAGTATCTTAGGCTACCGCAATAATGTAGCTGGATCAAGCCAAGGATATAGCCGAACAGGCACTTACAACACGTTTAACCGAACTTTCCTCGGCGGTGATAACCGCAACAGTGCACCGAGCGGGTGGCAGCAAATGGATGTTTACGCTATTGTTGCTTGGACTGGGGTGCATACCACGCAAGAAAGATCAGACGCAAATAATTACGGAAGCTATCTGCTTACCAAAGTCGGAGCTTAGCATGAATAAAATCAAGTATTTGCTTTTCTTGCTGCTTTTAGCGCCTTCGCTGGCGCTGGCACAGACTTTTCCAAAGCCGCCTGACGTGCCGGACTATGTGACGATAGCAGCTACTTATCAATCAGGGGCTACGCCTAACACCCTCGGAGACAACAGCACCACTTGGGGTGGCACCGCGCCTTATATTGCATCTGGGATGCCTGCGGATATTCCATCAACAGAGTATCCGACCGGATGGATCGTTGGCACATCAATCTCGCAATGTCTGACGGTTCCAGTAACTTGCCCGGAAGGAAAAATGCGCACACAGGTTAACGGAGCGCATATCCTATTCGATGATCCTGTCCGCAATTATGGGCTTCCCGGAACCAGCCATTGCCATCAGTTTTTTGGCAACAGAGGCGCGAATGCCTACTCAACATATGCTCGTCTGAGAACCAATCGTAAAAGCAATGCAGGCGGCGGACCTTACAATGCCACAGGCTATTGGCTTCCTTGCGGTGTCTTTACCAACCCTTTTGGGGATGGGAAGAACTACGTGGTCAAGATTGATAATGTGGTTGTGTATTACACCGCAAATGTTGGCGAGAATGCAAAGCTCTCACGCATCCCGCGCGGTTTGCGATACATTCTTGGGACCAACATGGATGACCCGGATGATCTTATCCCGAAAGCCGAAATAGCCGCCGCCAATGCGCAGGCCGGGACGGCGGGGAGATACTCATACATCGGCAATGGCTATCGAGGCTGGGTCTGCACCGCTAGCGGGCAGGCAGTCAAGTATCTAAAAAACACTGACGGCACCGATCCATTTTCGCCCACTTGTGCGGCTGGATCACAGAATTTCTATGTAGAGTTCAATGGTCCGCAATGTTGGGATGGAACCAATCCTTGGTCACCCGGTGGCTATAAACACATGCGCCACAAGATTCGCGATAACACTCTAGGTTTGGACGTATGCCCACAAGGATGGTATGAACTCCCGGGCCTTCAAGGTAAGGTCTTTTTCACTCTTGGGGCTTTTGCAACTTATTCCACCCTAAGATTGTCTTCCGACGATGCCGCTGCAACAGCCGCAGGCCATGCTATGCGCAATGGAGAGAGTTTTCATACCGATTGGTTTGGCGGCTGGGATGATACTGTTTTCATGAAGTGGCAGAATTTCTGCCTGGGCGTGAATAACCAAGCCGCACATCAGTGCGACTATTCAACTATTACGGCAACTGAGCGCTTAATTACAGACAGCGCCGCACCAGACGGCTCACGTAATCCGCAGATATGTCTTGGATGTTCCTATGGTGTCTCAAGCGCTGCCAATATGTATCAAATCCCTACACAGTCGAACGGTCCGGCTGTCATCAACCATCATCAATGATAATTGTTTCGATCTTTCTAGCACTTGCATCCCCCAAGGAGCCTCGTGCGCCATGGGTCTGGACGCATCCGGTTTACAAATGCAAGTATATCGTGATCGAGGATGAGTGGGGCAAGCGCGCGGCCTATCACATAGACGTCTGCGGATCGCGGGACCTCAAGAAATGCCCGTCGATTATCAAATTGAAGTCTCGATGATGCCCATTCTGCGAACACCGGAGACACCCCAATGAAACGCGCCATCCTCTTTCTCGCCGGAGCCTCATCGCTCGCCGGAGCCTCATCGCTCGCCGGAGCGTCCTCGCTCGCCGGAGCCTCCACTGATCCGGTTGCCGATAGCCGCGCGCTCTCCGCTGCCGCCCTATGCGGCGCAACGAACACCACGTGCCAGCAATCCTATCTCACGGGCGCGAAGGACGGCACAGCGGCCTACAAGCGCGTCCTGAGCACCTATAAGGCGATCCGGGCCGCAGAGGTGCCACCGTTGCCTCCACCGCCCCCTGTGCCTCCTCCCAGCCCGCCCCCGTCACCGCCGCCAGTGATTGACCCGAGTATACCTACAACAGGCTTGCCGGTCATCGCGTCAAACTTCGACGTGAACAGCGAGCTAGTCGCAACCGCCATCCCGCCAAGTGCTGCGCCCGATGTCGTGGGAGCCTTCCGCTTTATCTGCGGCGCGGGGCAAATCAGCTACGACGACCCGATCGTTTATCCGGGCCAGCCGGGAAAGTCGCACCTTCACCAATTCTTCGGCAATATGCTCGCAGATGCTTTCTCAACATACCAGAGCCTTCGGACATCGGGCGGATCGACATGCATGTCGCCTTTGAACCGCTCGGGATACTGGCAGCCTGCGATGCTCAATGACAAGGGGCAGGTTATCAGGCCGGATTACGTCTCTATTTATTACAAGCGCCGCGTTAATACTGACCCGCTCTGCGCCAAGATCGGGACGGCCTGCGTCGATTTGCCGCGAGGTTTGCGCTTCGTGTTCGGCTTCAATATGCTCAACATGTCGGCTCCACCTACCGGGTCGGCCTACTACAACTGCCAGGGCACAGGCGCTATTCCCGGCCATTACAAGACGCTGGTTGAAGTGCAGGCGAAATGCCCCGCAACGGCGCAAATCGGCTTTGTCATATCCGCCCCCGAATGCTGGGACGGCAAGAATCTCGATAGTGCCGATCATCGCTCGCACGTGGCCTATACGTTCGACAATCACACCGATGGCATTCTGCGCTGTCCCGCAACGCATCCCTACATCATCCCGACTTTCACAATGGGTTCATGGTATAGCCAAGGGGCAACCGTAGAGCCGTGGCACCTGTCATCCGATGTGATGCCGGACGGGACGGTGATGACCGCTGGCAGCACGATACACGCTGACTGGTTTGGCGCTTGGGATTCCGGCGTTCAAGATATGTGGAGCGCGAATTGCGTTGACCGCTTGCTCAACTGCTCTGCAGGCGACCTTGGCAACGGCAAGAGGCTCAAAGGCCCCATGATGCCAGCGGTTCCTAATCCGCGTCTGGTGCCTGTTCCGGCGCGGCCTTAGGGCTTGTCCAGATTTGGTCCGCGATAGTGCGGAACGCCATTGGGGCCGGGGTGTTCGACACCATCCCATTGCGGGCACCTAGCAGGTTGCCCCTCTATAACTAAAGGTCGGCTTCTGTCCTCACATACCCAATCAAGTCGAGAATAGTAAACCGTTGGTAGTGGGTCAGTTTGAATCTTTGGGGTTGGCGGGAGGTTTTTTTGCTTCGTCGGCTGCATGAAGTTTCTCCACTTGCCGCTCGTCAGCCATTTCCATCAAGGTCGAAACCTTCGAGCCCATGAAATACCAAATCACGCCGATCACCGCTGCAACACCAATAACGACGCCTATAACGATGTTGTGGAAGCGCTTTATGCCTCCAACATCGGTGCCCATCGTTCCAGAAGATGTTTTGAGTGTCTCGATTTCGGCTTTGAGTGCCCCAATGTCTTGCCGAATTCCCGCACACTCATTGTGTATCGCTTGAGTCGCTTGTTGATGCTGCAGGGCAAGCAAAACCTCTGGTCGCGTTGCAGGTGTAACCAGCGCCTGTTCAGGCGGGACCCCGGAACTAGGCTGCTGCTGACTGCTCGCTCGGGCCATCAGACGAAGATTCCCACTGCACCTTTATCCATTGCCAGAGATCAGGCTCTGCTCGCCCGAAATAATCTGCCATGGTGGTGACAAGCGCGGAAATGCCCCCCTCGCCTGCATTGATTCCTAATTTTTCCGAAACGGACTGGGCTGTATCATCGTCTGACACCAGCCACGCAGGACGATCCCGCAATTTTCGGTTGCGAGATGGATACATGTCAGCAATGTTTTTTCCGAGCGTCTTCAGGCTTTCCGGCCCGTTTAAACCCAGAATCAAGTGAATTTGCATCCGCAAAGCCCCGTCCTGAAGCCCGACTAACGCCACTATCACGGTGGCGCAATCGCAATATGTGCCTCTCAAACGTTATTGCCAAGTTACAAGTTCCATTTAAATCGCCCAACAGGTGCCTACTTTCGATAAACTCCGCGTGGCCCAGGAGGTTTTTCTGCGGATTCGACCAGTTTGGCAATATCTGCAATTTCCCACAGCCGATCAGCAACACCGGCTTCCATATCAGGTGTCACATGCGTCAAGGGGATAAACGGGTTCGTTTTTGTCGTCATTGAACAGCGCAAACATGCCCATAGCCCCGCGTTGCGCATCAAGCGCATCTCGCAACAGCGCATCCTTCCGCTCTATCGCGGCCTGCATCCGGGTTATGCGTGCATCCTGCAAGGCTATGGTATCGTTACGACATGCGATGCCGTCTGCATCTTCCGACCAGCCGTCTGCGACTTCGGCCGCGTTTTCAGAGCGGTTATCTCGGCCTGCATCCGGGCGTGCATGGCGAGGGCTATCTGGACGCCGTGCATGTGATCGTCTTGACCGGATAGAAGGCGATCAACGGACGCCTGCACAACGGTATCGCCAGCTTTTTCGGCGCACTTATGCATGTATTCGACATAGCATTCACGAGCCATCTTGAGTGCGTCATCATCCATCGGTTTTCCCCTTGCCAGTGCGCGGAGGGCGGCTGCGCGGCGACGAATTGCAGCCCCTTCCTCTAGTATTTTGAACGACAGTGAGCCTGCCACATGCGTTCGCTCAGGAACTTGTGCAAAATACCAGTCAGCCAGTGCATTCTCAACATCCGCAAGGGCCTCAAGGTCGGCGCGGGTCATGGCTGGCTCTCCAATTGTCCGGGGTTGTAGATATGAAGCGCGCCGGCAACTTCTGGAACGGTGCATTCGACAACGACGCGAGGCTCGTTATCCAGCGTCCAGAAAACGGCAACAACAACGCCCGGCCATTTGTAGCCGCGCACCTTCTGCACCTTGTCGTTTATGTGCCAGACTTTCATACCAGCCTCCCCAACGGCGAAGCGGCGAGCATTTCAGCAATCAGAAACTTAGCTGAATGCTCACGTTCGAAGTCCATTGCATCTGGATAGCAGGCGCTCTTGTGGCACGTCGAAAACGCCCAGCCTACTTTGTCCGCCATCGCTTCATCCGGCTCGCTTAGAACCTTGTGGACATGGGCGAGGATGGCGGTTGCGGCTTTTTCAAGCGTGGCTTGAGGCGGTCGAGCTACCAGGAGTCCGTCGCGACCGTTTGGGTATTGATGCGCGTCACCAATAATCCGCGCGCATTGCTCTATGATGGGGGTCATGGCCTTGGTTCCAGTTCTTGCTTCGCTCCATGAAGCGCAATCATGGCCTGTTTGATCCGATCAGCAATATCGAAATCGAAGTCATCTGGCGGATATTGTGGCGCACCGTCTGGAATCCGAACCGGCTCGATGTGATTAGCGCAAAGCTGTGCGGTTCGCCAGTGCAGCGCCCGGCAAGCGGACATATACGCGTCCTCGGTAGGGTAGGGCTCGGCAACGGGGATCGCGAGAATGGCTGACACGGCGTGATCGAAGGCTTGCCCCTTCCCACGCGAAAAGTCAGTTCTCGGCCCGAACTCGTTGTGTCCTGCAAGATTTTTGACCGCATTCGCAGCGGCTTCTAGAGCTTCGGCGGGGGTGCGGATCATGGGGAAACCTTCCGAGTTAAATGGCGTTCCAAAGCGCCTTCGATTCGCGTAATCATGCGCCCGACATCTTCGACCGTGACGCGCTTCCAATCGGCGACATACTGTTCTTTCACGCGAGCGGCAGCAACGGGCCAAACACCAAAAAACTCGCCAATGACACAAATCTCGTCAGGGCCTTTATGGACGGTCACATACGGCTTATCACCACGGCAAAAGCAGATCAGCCGTTCGCCCCTTAATAGCTTGACGGATGCGGTCTGGCATCGTTCGGTCATAACGACTGTCGGCACATGAAAAGGGCCTGTTAAATGATCGCCGATGCTGATTACGTTATCGGCCATCGTCATTCTCCTTCGCGCGGGCTGTGTTCGCCGCACCAGTCTGTGGCCTCTACCGTCGGCCATTGAGACAGGAGTCCAACGAACGAAAAGCCATAAAAAATGAACGGCATTTTGGTCGGGGGGAAGCGGCGACAGTAAACCGTATTTTTGTAATGCATGGCATATCTGCACGTTTCACACGTCATGCTCGTTGCTCCTAGTTGAGTTGCGGGCAGTGGTCTGCGGTTGGGCACGGAATGAGAAACAGTCCACAAGCAGAGTGTGAACGGCCACCATAAGCCCGTCAGAGGACACATGATCTCCTGCGGTCACATCGACACAGCCGCAACGGCATCGTGTTCCGTGAGCGACCTTCACAGCCCATCCTCCATGCCAGCGAGCGAGGTCATGCCGCTTCTCCGCACCAAAGTCCGCATTCGGCGTCCATTTCAGGATCGGCATCGAACACGCCCTTGAACAAATCGCCCTGCCGCTGCACCGCATCGATGATCGAGGCATAGCCGTATTCGGAGCGGAAAGTGGCTGACACTTTCCGCTCCTGATCGGCCCACCATTGCAATGTGCCGGGAGCCATGCGCTCAACCTCAAACAGCTTGGGCCGCGCTTTCAGGAAGCAGCCGTCACAGTTTCCCTCGAACGGGAGCAAGTTCAGGTGGAAGTCCTGATTTGCCCAGAACGCGGCAACGTCGCGCACGGTGACGCCAACGTCGGCAAGGGGAAGGGCATTGCGCCACCGTTCTTTCCCGCTATCGGATCGGGCGCGGGATTTGCCGACACGGTGCATTTCGTCTGCGCGTAACCCGATGATATTTGTCCATCGCGCATAACCAAGCGACACCATAAAATGCTTCATCACCTTTATCTTGAGTTCATCGGTGCAGAACCGCATGACCGAATTGGGGAGGTAACGCTTGGCGGCAATCAATCCAGCGAACGGCTCCCCGTTCCGGCTGGCGCTGTTGAATCCAACTTCCTCGAAGCGCCCTTCAACGTCGCCAGTGCGCGTCCGCCATTCCAGCCACCGCACGCGCACATTCCACCGTGTAGAACATTCATGGACAAACCGCAGCGTTTCCTCGCGCTCCTTGCCGGTATTGGCAAAGCAGACATGCACATCATCGGGAAGCGTGCCGCCATATTCAGCCAATGTCTCGTGGAGCATATATGCAGACGTTGCGCCGCCGCTGAACGAAATCAGCGCGGGGCCTTCGATCAGGTATGGGGATACAGCGAGCGAGGGGCTGGGGCTAGTTGACTGGTCGCTCATCCTTCTAACCCTCTATAACCTTTGGTGGATTTCAGAGCGTAAGACATAGCTCTGCTTCCTGCGGGCAAAGACGCTTTGATGCGCCTTGCGAGTTCCGCAGTTTGCAGAGCCAATCCCATAACCTTCGGAGCCATTCCGTCGCTTATAGACCCAACTTGTCGCGACCGAGCGCAAGTCGATTGCCGGTTCTTTATCGGTCGATCCCGATTGCGGCCCGCGTCCAGCTTTCGCCCTACGGTTGGCCATGCCGCTATCCCATGGCTGCCTCTCACACGGTGCGCCATCGTTAACCGACCGCAGGACGCGCTACGTCCCTTTACCGTGCCAGTTCGCTTGTTCGGATGAGGCGGGCTTTTGAACGCTTGGCCCTTGCGTTTTGAGGCGGTGCAAGATATTGACCCTGCATGGCCCGCATCGATCCTCATCATCGGTGCGGGCTTCTTATTGCGCATATTTATTATACCCGCAAGCATTATTTTGCCCTCTTGGTTGCCCAAGCCTTGTGCGCCGATTCAGATCGGTCTAGCGCTTTCCCCCACCTGGTTTGAGCCGCGAGCCTCGCCCGAGCCGAGCGTTCCTCGGGCGACATCTTAGCGGCCAGCGCAAACCCGCCTGCCCGCGCGCTCTCGGAACGGTCTTCAGGTGAAAGACGCATCTTGCGCCCGCATGTTGGACAGTTCATCATGCCACTACGGCGGGCGATTTCGCACCCGCCGCCCCTTCGTTGTGGATAGGTTCGTTCAGTTCACCGCCACCACGGGCGCGAACCTCGTCAATCAGCGTGCGAGCCTCAACGCCGGTCAGATGCTCGCAGTAGTTCACGACACGGGTTGTCCAGTGCGCGCGTTCAGCCTCGGTCATGTTCCTGTCAGCCGTGCTTTTCAGCTTGAACACTTCGCGGCCTGCGGGCGTTTTCAGGGCTGGCCCGTCGAACAGCCGGAGCGTCTTGCGCAATTCATCGTGGAGCGTTTCAGCATCCCAAGGCGTATTCGTCCGGTCGCGCAGGACTTCTGCCACAACGTCTAGCAGCGTCCAGTAGAAGCCGCGCCTGCGCTGGTTACGGGTCATCTTGGTAATCTTTACCACACAGCGCCCGTTGACTGCCTTGAAGGCGTCTGTGGCGGCCTTGTTGACAGGCCGGAGAGAACCTAGGACTTTCTCGCAGATGAGGGGCGGAGTGTCAGCCACCGGCGCGCTCCCGTAGCTTGGTCGCATAGTTCAGGCACGCCTGCGCAAATACCGGCTCGCGGTGCAGCGTTGCGTTATGCGTCCAGAAATCGGGACCGGCCAAGCGTTTCGCGCGCATGTTGGCGAGGGTTTCGGTGTAGCGGGCAGAGTGAAATTCAGCCATTGCTCACCTCCCAAAGTTCGTCAGCCTTCGCCAACGGGTCAAAGCCGAACAGTTCGGCAAACCGTGCATGGCCGATCGCGTGGATCGCATCCCGCCCTGTCCGATGATGCTCGTGGCATAGCGGAATCACGCGCCGGTGGTCTTTGCCGATCCGCTTCATGCCGTCCGAATGCACGTGGTGAACCTCCGCGAGAAAGCCGCAGACCAAGCAATTCAGGTCACGAACCCGCGCCATATGCCTTCGCTCGGCTGCTGTTGGACGCTTGCTCATTTGCTTTCCTGTCTGCGGACTGTCCATCCGTATTTCCGCGCCCTGCTTTCGGCGCAGCGTTGCAACTCGCGCTCCCTGTATTCCGGGTCGCTGTGATACCGCTGGCGGCGATATTCCGGCGTCTGTGAAGGGGATGTGCGCATTAGGCGGCTCTCTTTTCTTCGATTGCGGTGATGCCGGGGATGTTGCGAACGCCAGCGCGGATATCCTGATCGGCCAGCCGCTGGATCGTCGCCACAAATTCTTCTGGCGCGGTCTTCAGGTAATGGTTGAGGGCCAAGCGCCGGTCTGTAATCTCCGCGTGCCAATAGGTGCGCAGACCCGTGGCTGAACGGTCGATCTTGTTTGCCGTCTTGTTCGCCCTGTCAGCCTCTTTCAGGAGGATTTCAGCCTCGGCGCGGGCGGATAGGTCTGCGGTTTCTGCTGCCTCTTGTGCGGCCTTTCTAGCGGCCTCTGCGAGTGCTTCCGCCTCGGCTCGTGCTTTGGCTGCGGCTTCGTCTTTCTGTCGCTGTATTTCGAGATTCCACGGCGTCAATGCCTTGAGGGCGGTTGAACGTGCAAGTTCTGCCTTTGTGATGAGTGGCGTCCACTTGGCTTGCACCGCCTTTGCCGCTTCGTCATGCGGGCGCTTTTCCTCCTTGCGCGCCGCGTCCGCTGCCTGTCCTGCCTTCAAGGCATCCTTGGCAATCTGGTTTATCTGGTCGGCCTGTTGCTGATTGGCAATCGGCTCGCCGGTAAGCGCGCTTTCCGCCAGTTCGAACAAGTCGAGAATGTCCGCAGAGATTGCGTCGAACGGATCGACGGGCGGGTTATTGTGGCCAATCTTGGCGGGCGCGTTCATGCTGCTTTCCTTTGCTGGCCATCGATCGCATCCTTTGCCGCCTGCACCGCATGGTGGAACATTTCAGGCGTCATCATTTTGATGCTGGTGATTTTGTAGAAGTCACAAATGCCCTTCGTGTCAGCGCCTGCGGTTTCAATCAGCGTGGACAGTTCCGCGAATTGAGCATCTGTCAGGCCGTCGATTTCCTTTTTAGATGACAGCGGGTGAGCAATATCCTGCACAACGGGCCGTGAAGCCGCGTTCCCGTCATCATCCTCCTGAATAATTCCCATGACTGCCGCCAGATGGTAGCGGCGCGCATAGGTGGACGCGCTGCCGTAACCTTGTGGATCTGACTTCGGCAGCGGAATGGAGCCGTGCGACCTGATCCATTGGCCAGTTGAATGCAGCAGCACAGTTTCAATGTGCATCTTGCCGTCGATTGTTTCGCCAAGTTCCTGGGCGACCGCTATGCCGTTTGCATGGCAAGCGGGCAGGCAGGCCGCGACGACTTCGGGAAGCCCCGCATATTTGGACACCTTGCCATTCTGCTTGAATGCCGCGTTTTCGTTCGACTTCTTGGCGTTCTCGCATTCGGTCTGCGCCTTCAAAAAGGCAGGCGCGATCTTGTCGATTGCTTCACTGAATTGCATTTCAAATTCCTTTCACAACACCAACGCAATCGCGCCGATAATCACCACCACGCTTGCCAGCAGGAATTGCCCTGTAGTGAGCCGGTATGTGCCTGTTTCAGCCTCGCTCCAGTATTCATACTGCTCTGTCGCAGGCGTAGGCGCTTCCGCTTGTGGTGGAGCATAGGCGGTCAAGTAATCGCCGGACTTGTGGACAATCTCTGCGGGTCGATATGCCTCTGCATCGAAAGCTGGCGTTGCATTCGTCAAGTCGCGGCCCAGTTGTGCCATGCGGTTGCGGTCGCTGTCGAACGGTTTGCGCGTCCGCATATCAAGCAAGGCGTGGTCTGCCTCCTGGCGGCGCATGTAATCTTCGCGCTCGTAGTTCACTTCCTGTCTCCCGAATAAAGTTGCACTGCACAATAAATGGCCGTCGCTAGGCCGGTGATTAGGCCTGTGATGA
>OFQZ01000436.1_pt1 | contig 14454 bp, 37 predicted proteins | sample 1543011 | NCBI WGS metagenome assembly OFQZ01 (sample SAMN07774216, study PRJEB24372) | wastewater metagenome | isolation source: Exp Tend NO 0WW | collected 2016-02 | reverse complement strand
TGATTCTTAACCGAATCTGAATCACCCTGAAACTCCGGCCCCCAGTCAAGCTCGAACCGGAAGCTCAATTCCACCGCAGGCTTTCCGTCGGATTTGATGTAGGTTTCGGCAGGATCGTCCACGTAATGGTCAAGGTAATCCAGAACAAGTGAAACGAGAGTCTGGCGGTTTTTATACTTTCCCGGTTTAACTGTCTCATCGACACTCCAATCATGCGTCCTTCGAACCAACTCGGATATTGAAGAGTGAATTGCGTCTTCATGGTCGATGCCTTCGGCACGGGCGATATCGTAGTCTTGCAGGGCTTGGTGGTATTCTTGGCCGAAGCGAAGGTGGATAGATTCGCCCTTGGCAACGTAGCCGTCGATCATGGTGTATTGGTACAGCCGCGGGCAGGTTTTGATCATACCAAGACAGGTCGAGTCCCATGCGAACTGGATGAAGGTGTCGGGAAGGAAGGGACTGGTGCTGCCATGGGTGAGGAGGGTTTCGTCTAGGGTTTGGTCTGCCATTAGAACCTCCTCGTGATCTTGACTTCGGTCTTCGGCTTGGTCAGCTTCATCATGACTTGAGATATATCGACAGCTTGGGGCTTGGCTGGCTTTTCACCTTTGGCCTTTCTGGCGCGGGAGTAGCGATGATATTTGATAAGATCGTCGATATCCGCTGGGGTTATGTCGATCGCAGGTTTGGCGTTTATGTCTTCGATGCGGCGCATCAATTCATCAAGATCGTTACTCATTCTCCGGCTCCCTTGCATCATCGAGTTCAACGGTTCGCTTGGTGACAAGCATCTGATCAGGCTTTGATCCAGCGCAGATCATTAATTCTGCGTACTTGGGATTGTTCTTGGTTACGGCATGGAATTTAAGGGTTGTTTGGTGGAGGTTGTTGCAGGTTACGACCATCCCCAGTTCTTGCTCCAAGGCCTTGTCGAGGATTTCGCGGATGAGTTCTTCTCTCATTCGAGTTCCTCAACTTCCATAATTTCCCGCTCCATACCAAAGGGGTCGATGTAGACCCACCATTCGCCGGTTTGCTCTGCGGCCTCGACGATCTTAAGTCGAAACTTGTCGAACTCAGATTTGCCGAAGCGCGGGTCGGTGCGATCGTACATGCGGACGGCTTCGCGGCGCTGGAGAACACGGGCGTAGTTCATTCGCAGGCGGAAGTAATTGGCGGTCTTTTTGTCCTCGAAGAGGATGCGGATGCCTTTTTTGGATTTGGCCGCGCGCTCGAATGCTTGGAAGCAATCGTCGTAGGCGGCGATGGAGTCGGTTAAGGCCAAGGGTTAGTCCTCCAAGACTTCAATCTCAACCTCAGTAGGCGTCTCAACCATGCTGACATTGCCTCGATCAAAGTTTTCGTAAAGATTCCACTCTTGGATATCTTTAGGTTCAAACTCATGATTAAAAGCAAGTTCCTTGGCATGGTCTTCGTTATCGGCTTCGACTTCAAGCCAAACATAACCGGCGACGGGGATGGTGATTCCATACTTAGGCATATCAGTGGCTCCTGATATAGGTTAGACGTTCCTTCGGGCGAGTGTCGATCACGTAATGGATATTTTGTTCTTGTCCTCCCGGCCGAATGTCTTCACTGTTAAGATGATAGACAGAATCGAATTCCAAGCCCTTGGAACGGTGGCCCGACATGAAGTGGATGGTTCCGCCGGAGGCTTCGAAGATGTGCTTGGCGTAGGCGATAGCACCGCCAAGGGTCTTACCGTGGCGGGCGAAGACACGCATACACTCCGCAGTATCTCTGGCATTCTTATTGTCGAGGCTCTCTCTTTCTGCCTCCCAAGGCTCAATTGCTGACAATACTTGCACATTGGTCATATCCTCGGAGCCAAGTTTGTTAAGGAGACGGATGATGCGGGCGCCAATATCGACACCGGCGACGTCGACTTTGTGGCCTTGGGAGAGCAGGTCCATCGCCAAGGCGATTAGCGGAGCGTTGTATCGGCAGATGACTGCGGAGTTGTCTTCGATTGACTGACAATTTCCGCGAGCGACGGTTCCACCAGATCGAACGCTTCTAATATCTGGAACATGCCAATGGACATTCTCAGTAATTGCTGTTGGACAGCGGAAGGATGTTGAGAGAGGCAAGGTGACCATGTTGAATTGCTCAATAGCATCGGGCATAGCCTTGACGTCAGCCCCTCTAAACTCATAGATCGCTTGTGCTTCGTCTCCAACACCAATCTGTCGAGAATGCTTGCAGAGCCTTCCGACCATCGCACGGTTGACAGGAGATAGGTCTTGATATTCATCGACAAGGACCACTGGGAATGAGGGGTAGGTTCCGCCGAAGAGAGCAGGCATGTAGACTTGATCGGTGAAGTCGATCACTCCGTTGTAAGCTTGTTGGATGGAGATGGTCAGGATTTTGTTGATTAGGGCCTCGGCTTCGGGGAGGAGAGTTTCGTCGAGGAGACGTTCGACTGCTCGGAAATCACAAAGGGATTTGGGCGCTTTGAAATGTTCCGGGGGTATGTATCCGATATTACGAGCGATTGAAGTCGCAGCAAGCACAGAATCATACATAGACCAAAGATAAGATCGCTTGCCACGGGGTGTTTCGTCGGCGATGGCTCGGAAGATTTCAAGGATTTTCTTTTGATTGAGGGAGAGCTTTCGGTCAACTGCGGCTGCCCATATTTTGTGTCCGAGGGAATTGAAGGTTCGAACGGTGGTTGCGGATCGCATACGCTTCTCGGCTTCGGTGGCGATGGCTTTGTTGAAGCACATGAGCAGGTATGGTTGGGCTTTCTCGGCGTGGTCGATAAGTTCGAGCATTGTGGTTTTACCGCAGCCGGCTCGGGCGCGGATCATTAATGATTGTTTCGATCCTTTAACTGCATCAAGAATTGCAGTTTGTTCTTTGGTCGGTGGGAAGTCGGGCATTGGCTTTCCTTTCTGAAACAATTCCCAAACCGGGATCGTCGGGGAATACTCCGTTATACTGGGGATCGACACAGGCGTCGAACATAGATAGATCGCCGAAGGGGGAGTCTGGGTCTTCGGGTGAGAGGATGACTAGGGTGCCCATTGGTTGTTCCTCTGATTGTCCCTGATTATACTAGATTGGGTTGGGGAAGTCAAAGGGAAAGTTGATTGGGGATGGGATTTATTGATTGGGCTCGTCGCAAATCGCCCGCGCCATCGCTTCGATCATGTCGTCGTCAGTCATGGGCGGGCTCCCGGATGTTTGTCGAGCAGCGCGCGCAGATGATCCGGCGCAGCGTTGATGATGGTGGCGAGCGCGGCTGCGCGGGCCTCGGATCGAAAGTCGTGACCGCAATCCAGCATGAAGCCATCCGCGAGGATGACATATTTGATTTCGCCCACGCCGCTGTCGGTGCGATGCTGGCGCTGCCCGACGATGGCCTTGTCCGAGCGCAACAGTGCGAAGTCGACCTCACGCATCCTCGCCTCCATCCACAGGAACGGCGGGGAGGGGCATCCAATGAGACGCGCGTATGCCGCCTTTATGTGACGATCCATTGCTATCGACATACGAAAGCCAATCATCATGATCGGCGCGCATGAACGCTCGTCCCATGCGAACTCCATAATATGAATCCCATGTAAGGAACCGCGTCCCATCCCTCGGCGCAGTCTCGATAGATTGCCATCCTGCGCTCGCCCCGGCTGTTACGCCGGGGCTGGTAGCAGGGTGTCGCGTTTCTCGCGTCGTTCCTGAACGTCCTTCATTGGCATCACCTCCTTTCGGCTTGTTGATGAGGGCGAGGATCGCGTTCGCAGCGTTGCAGGCCGCTCCGGTCGCTGCGGCGCCGTTGTCGCGGTCGTCTTGTGCGTCAGCCTCCTTGCAAATTTCAATCGCCTCTCTCAGCGCGTCCTCTCGGGCGCGGGAAGCAGCGTCGAGAAGCGCGGGTATGGCGTTGCGCATGGCGACGATGAGGGCGGCGTTGATCTCGTGTTGCTCAGCAGGATCAACAAAACCATTATACACGCTACCGCCCGGCCACGTCGTACCTATTTCAAAGCCATTGCTGGCAACGATTGTCGTGTCGTCAACAAGGTGGTTCTTCCACGGCCCCGGCGTCGCCTTCGCCAACAGCCCCCGCAGTTCCTCAATCTTCTCAGGTGTCAGCACGGGTGTTCTCCATAGAGGCGAGGGAGCGGAGGCGTTCAGCAATCTCGTGCGGCATCGGGTTGCGCAGCGGGACGCCGTTCTTCGGGTCGCCTACGAGAAACTTGGTCGCCTCCCCCGCAGCCCATTCCAGTGTGCGGCGGATGACGGCGCGGGCGTCGCGAAGATATAGGCGGCGATCTTCTGCATCGATGGTCGCCCATGCGCCTTCCTTGTAAATAAGGGCACAAAGCGCCTCGCCGCATTCCTCCACCAGCTTCTCAATCGACATTGGCCTTCTCCTTGGCGGTGAGGGCGCAGCACTCGTTCGGAGAGCAGCATTCCTGCCTGCGCTCGCAGTGCGTCGAGCAGCAGTCCCTCCAACGATCAGGTCGCTGCCGCTTCTCCCACTGATCCGCCGAGTATGCAGCCGACGCTGGGTCAGCGCCGCGCGCCTTGTACCGGTTGAACACCGCGCCCCATGTGGTCTTAGTCATCGCGGCCCTCCACAATTTCTCTTGCGATGTACTCGACAGTCGCAGGATTAGGCCGCCAGTCGTTATCGTCGCGCTCCTTCGCCTCTCTGAGGCGGGTTATCAGGCTAGTCATGGGATGTGTCCTTGGTAAGAATGATAATCGCGGGCTCAATCGGAAGCGTCGGATTTCCATTGAACAGCATGGGGCCAAAGTGATTGGCCACTTGATGAAGTTGCATCTTTGTCCAGCCATCAGCGTCCGTGTATGGGTCAATGCAGTACCTAATGTAGTCCGGCGGCATATTTGCGTTTAGCCATCGCCGGCCTTCCTCTGTAAGGCGGACTTTCACATGATCGTTCAGATTGAACGCCGTCTCGCACGTCTTCTCACTCATGTCCGGACTCCAGTTCGGAGCGGGCGCGACGGAAGGCGTCGATTATCATCGACCGCCCATCTTCATAATCAGAATACTTGGCAAGCATTCCACGGTGGCGGGTTACGTCGGCTTCCCATTCCGCGTCGCGCTTCACGTACTTGACGCCATCAGCAATCAAGATCGCCCGCGCGCATTCCTCCACCAGCTTTTCAATGTCGGTCATTGCGTGTTCTCCAATGCGGCTCGTTGCAATCGAGTAAGTCCATTCGCTTTCTTTCTCAGTTCCCTCCGTTCCTTGGGGGAGGGGGAGAAGCCGCGAGATTGAATCTTTGACTTCGGGCGCATGGCTCCGACGTGCTTTGCGCGCTTGTGGTAGACCTCGGACTTTTCCGCTACGTCTTCCTTGGTCTTCTCACGGTGCTTGTCGCGGATTGCGGGGAACAGGTTGGACTCCCGATGCTCGCCGCCGTTAATCAGCGCAATCTTGTGGTCCAAATCCCATTGGTCTGCCGGGGTAATCTTGCGGCCTGACAGATGGCAAACGCCTTTTTCGCGCTCAAATATGCGCAGGCGAACGCGGGGCGGAACCTTCGCGTCTGGCGTCTTGCCAATCCATTCTTCGACCTTCCTAGCCATTCTCTCGGAACTCCACGCCGCGCTGCGTTCCCTCGGCAAAGATGAACTCGATAAAGTTCGTCATCTCTTCCTTCGACATATCGCTAGTCCGTATGCCAAGCGGCACAACCGTTCCGGGGTCTAGACCGGGAACGACGCGCGCTTTGCGAAAGCCAGCACTGAAAATGTCTTTCCAATCTTCATCGCAAAGCATTTGCCCGAACCATGGCAACTGATCCGCGACTTGTTTAAGCAAGCTCCACATCAGCCGGTTTTGATCGACTGACCGGCGCGGCGACTTCGCCTCAATCCTGCTTCCCTTCGGCAGACCACGAGCCCATTTGCAGAGCTTGTCGCGGTCTGCGTCTGTCCAGAGAGTGAGGGAAGCTCTGGCCATTAGTGCCGGTCAGGACCGAATGGGATAGTATCGTCTAGGCCGGAAGCGGCGCGGTTCGCAGACCCTCCTCGCGACGGCTTGGACTCCGGCTGCTGCTCACGCGGGACAAACGCTTTGATCCACACTTCGCCCCGCTCATTCGGAATGGGCAGCGCATCCAGCTTGATGGAATACCCATCGCCTTCGCGGTCCTTCATCATGGAGCCAACGCGAATCCAGTACGTCCCGCCGTCCTTCTTTGGCCGACCGGAGCAGATATCAAACCGTTGTGTCATGCTGCGTTCTCCATCTCGTATTTGTGGGTGGCGTGACGGCGGGTCTTGAATGCCTGCCGAACTAGGTCTTGGTCCTTCGGAAGAAGCTTGCCGATCTGCGCGGCGTTGGCCTTGCCCCATTCATCGAACTCAGCGGTGGTTTCGAGAATGTCCATCGTCTTGATGATGAACTCTCTGGCTTGCTCGCTCTCTGCCGGGTCTATCGGCTCCTTTGCAGGCGCAGACTGGCGGGGGGCGTCACAGACTTGCGCCTGTTCCTTGTCGTACAGAGCAAGGCCGAACGGGTTGCCGAACGTCATCAGCGCCCGCTTCATCGCATCCGTCTCGGCTTCCTTAATCGCGCTTTCGTGCGCTAGGCCAAGGTCGGCGTCGATACCGTGGCCCGCGCCAATGCCTTCGCGGACTACGTTGTCGCTCGTCACATGGATGCGAACCTTGGCGATGTAGGACACGCCCCAGCCGTCGCGCTGGCGTCCTTGCGGGCCGATCTTGCGCTCGCGTTCGGACACGCAACGAATGTCCAGCGTCTCGCGGGTCCAGCAGTCAAAGCCGAATATCCGGTTGGCCTCGGCAATCGCATGCCATCCTTCGATGTATGACAACTTGCGGCCTGACTGCTCGCGCTGCTTGACATGCGAGCGGTCCAGCGGGGCGGATAGGGCTTGCTTCTGTTCGGGGGTCATCCTATTTGCTCCGCAATGTGAGGCTTGGAGCCGCGTTGGTAAGTTTGGCGAAAGACAACGTATTGCCTGCGTCTAGCCATTCCAGCACGGCTTCTTTGTCCCACGAATAGACTTCCTTCATTTTGATGAAGCCGCCGTACTGATCCACGATGGTCAGGTCAGGCTCGCAAGCAAACGCAATCGAAGGTTTGTTTGCTCGGAACGAGACCGTCATATCGTCGGATACGATCTTTTGAATCCCGCCTTCTTGCATGGCGTTGGCGACGACTTCGCGGACCTTATCGTCAAAGGCTTCCAGCCGATTGGCCCGTGCGGTCGCGTCGGCAATAACGGTTTCCCGTATGCCTTTCGCCATTGCCTTGCGAATGCGTCCTTCTCGAAGCAAGCTAACGCAAAGTGACTCCAAGTCCTTCGCCTCTGCCTCCAACTGTGACGCCAGAAAGCCAGCATCTTCGTCTGTCCCGTCAAAGGCATTTCCTAGCCTCTCGGTTAGTTCGGCTACGATCTTTGCGCGGTGGGTAAGGCGAGGGTCGGTCATTCGCCCGCTGCCATCGCTGAGATATGATCGGTTGTGTCACCGCCCTTGCCAGCAACCGCTTCAAGGTCTGCGGCGCACTGGCGCAGCTTCTTGGCAAGCTGGCGCATGTCGTGGGCCTCGCGTTCGGGCAACGGGGCCGCAATAGCGCGGGCATATCCCACAACGCGCTGCGCCCATGTTTCTGCCTCGCGTTGGCCGGTGAAGAATACGCCGCGTTCCCAATCGTCATGCCTCATTGCCGTTCTCCCTTGTCAGGATCGGGGTAAATGTCATCAAGCAGATCGCGCGCCCGCTTGTCCTGCGATGCGTTATCCAGCCAGCGCAGGGCAAAGATGAAAGCCACGGCACACGCCAGCCCAAGCAGGCAATATGCTGCGGCGCTAGGGGATAGGAGGGCGTCAGGCATAGATCGGACCCATCACATAAAGGCAGATGACGCCGATCATGCTTAGGAACGATCCAATGCAGATGATTTCCAAAACTACGCCTATTGCTCTCAGCGCAAGGCGGGAGGGGAGAAGGAAGGGGTTAGGCATTGACCTTCTCCTTTTGGAGCGTGGCGTGGAAGCGGCGCACTAGGCGGTCAACAGCGTTGCCAACAACGCCACCCGGCGCGTTCTCAACGACTTCGATATCTGCGTCGCCGTCTTCGTTTGTGATTGTCAGGGACACGTCGCCAGTCGTCAGCAGTTCGACTTCGAAATCATAGCCAGCGGCCATAATGTCGTTTGCCTTGTCACAGACGGCCATTGAACGAACGATGATTGTTTCCCGCTTACGGCCATTCGGCTTCACGTATTCGGTGAATGGAATTTCCCCAGTATGCGATCCATGAACCATCACACTCTCCCGAATTGCGCCCGCAGTCTTGCGGTGCGTATTTGCTGAATGTCCGCGTACACCCGCTTGTGCTGCCTGCGCTTTGCGGGGATAGCCTTTGTCAGTTCCTTGATGGCGGGATCGTCACGAAGGGACAGACGCCATAAACGCCACTTGTAGAGGGCGTAGGCTGCGAGGCGGGTCATTGCTCGCCCCTTGCTTTGCGGAGGGCGGCGTTGATCGTGCCTGCCCACTCACGGCGACGCTGGCCGTCCGACAATTCAATGCAGGCGTTTACGAAGTCGTCTCGCCCCATCTTTCCGGTCAGGTACTCGACTACATGCTTGTTGAGCGCGTTCATGTACTCGACGCCGCTTTCCAGAGCGCCAGTCAGTTCGGTTTCGAGTTCAGTCATCTTCTCAATCCTTAAAAGCGTAGATGAGGTTGGCGATGGCGGTCAGGGCGAAGGGGATCGCGCCTGTTCATGATTGCGCGACGGAAGCGGTAGAGGGTTGAGGCTATGAGCCTTCTCATCAGTCCGAACTCACGCGAATGGCTTCCTCGAACGGATCGAACTCGCGGCCCGTGCGGAACTCGTACATGCCCGGCTGCAATTCGATGGGGGGATGCGTGTCGTACTCTCTCTGATGGACGAGGCGCGTCGCCTTGCGAACTTCCAAGAACGCCGTGAACAGATCGACGCGCGTCAGGGTGGCGCAGCCGGCGTCCACAACGTGGTGGTGGCCGGTTTCCGAGTGGCCGACGATCAGCATGCCTTTTTCAGGCTTCACCGTTTCGCCGATATTCTTCGGAGCGGCGTCGAGCTTCGTGATTGTCAATTCGCCCTGCGCGGCGGTCGTCTCGAATTTCAGAACATGCATAATTTCTCTCCTTGTCAGCCCCGTACCTCGGGGGATTTCCACTGCTTGACCGGCTTGTTTGCAATCCACGCCTGTGCGGCGATTGCACTCTTGAGGCCAGAGGGCGTTGGTATGACGAACGTGCGCCCGGTGCCGCATTGCACCTTGAGAAATGTGCATTTTGTCGCGCCGGGGATTTGTCCCTCGTACAGCGCGCCAATCTGTGGATCGCCATCATTGTCGATCAACTTGGCGTCGATCCCGTCGAGAACGCGATCCCATCCGATGATTTCGCAGCCAGCGCGCCGCGTTTCGGCATTCTGTTCTTTGAAAATCTCAGAAGCCGCCAGTGTGTCGCGCTGCTCGATCCATTCGGCTGGAATAAGCACTCCGTGCCAGAAATACAGCGGCTCTATGTCGCTCTCGACAGCGGGGCCATCCGCGCGATGAAGCCTGTGACGACCCTCGATTGTCTCGACATGGACTCTCGGCTTCGCGACCCAATACAGCGTGTCGTTTGTCCAGAACATAAACCACGCACCGGAACAGAAAGCATCGTAAAGATGCTCAGCCCACGGGATATGCTTCTTGAGTTGCAGCGCTCCGATATGCGTTGTCGCAATCCAAGAAATCTCCCATCGCCAAGACCACCAACCACCTGACTGGATGCACCAATGCGCAAAGCGCGTGAGTGCGTCCCGTGCGTCCCGTGCGGCCCGTGCGGCCCGTGCGGCCCGTGCGGCCTGTGCGTCCCGTGCGGCCTGTGCGTCCCGTGCGGCCAGTCGCCGCATCGTGTCGTCGGCAATTTTTCGGATTGCGGACTTGAGAGAAGGATGGCGATCAAGCGACCATGATGCGTCGAGTTGCACAACGTTCCGGGTGACACCAAGCGAGCTTACGTATTTACGAAGCGCGGCATCGACCGCGTTCGGATCGATAGTCCCTGGGTACGTGCAATTTTGGATGTAACGATCAAGAACAATATTACGAGACATTAGATTACTCCCTTCCGCGTCCGCACATCCCGCGCGCCGGCAATGCGTTGTCCGATATGCTCAGCAGCCCCCAATGCCTGCGCTGCAAGGCGTTCGTTGCCTTCCTCGAATGCGTCTGCTGCTAGGTGAACCATCTGCGCGTACAGACGGCGAAGGGTGGCGAGGTCGGTCATGGGGCGGCCTCGCGCTCTGCAATGGCTTCTTCGCCATCTTTGGTAAGCCTTGCGGCGTACTCGACCTGACCGCTGATGCTCCCATATGTTAGGTCAACCGTGACGGAAAGGCTGATAAGCCCCATGTCTACTAAGTCAGCCACGTCGCGCAGCATCCAGATGCGTTCGCCGTCTTTGATCCGGCGAAGTTGCGTAGTGGGGTCGCGTCCTTCTCCGGATTTGAAAGCGCGAATGAAGCGCCCTAGCTCAGCACGTTGTTCGTGACGCGCATCGAGCCGAAGTTGAGCGTCTTCGCGATCACGTTTGCGCTTGGCCATGACCCCGCGCAGATCAAGAAGGCTGCGCTCTTCAACACCGCGCGCAATCAGTTCGATTAGTTCGTCGCGTTCATTGGAGCCCATCACATCGCCTCCAAACGAGCATCGCGAGCGCGGTCGTAGGCATCGTCAGCGCGACCCCATGCCGCCTCGTAGGAGTTGAGACGGAACTGGTCAGCGGCCTTATCCGACCAGCTATCGCTCTCGAACAGGGCCTTCATGCTTTCGTACAGAGCGCCATGTTCGGACGTGATTTCCACCTTGCCGCAGCGATCCGCTCGCTCGACGTACATCGCAACGACAAACGGAACGCCATCGTCATCGCGGTAGATGACTTCGCCAGAGAGGAAGCCAAGCACAACCGCGTGACCGGCGATCACAGGCTCTATCTCGTCAAAGGTGAGAGTGACTTCGGAGAAGCGGGGCATGACGATTACTCCGCCTGAAGGGGGGCAATGCCAAGCGCGCCAGATTTCGCCATGCGCTCAAAGTGGTCGAGAATTGAATCTGTCTCAGCGCCAAGCGGCGTCCCCGCTCGCCATTCCCAATGCGAGCGCGCGCCCTTCATGTCGAAATATCGACAGCCCGCAATCACGCGCAGAACATTGTTTTTGTCGAACACGAGAGTGAATGTGTAGCCGTCCGAGCGGGTGGCGATGATGACGGGGCCGTACACCCGCGCGTCGCCGTACACCTGCGCGTCGCCGTACACCCACGCATTGCCGGACACCTGCGCGTCGCCGGACACCCGCGCGTCGCCGTACACCCACGCATTGCCGGACACCTGCGCGTTGCCGTACACCCGCGCGTCGCCGTACACCCGCGCGTCGCCGTACACCCACGCATTGCCGGACACCTGCGAAAGGTTCCTCTCGCTCTCGATCCATCCGCCGAGCGTACCGGCAGCAATCAATCCAAATGCGCGGACAGACCGGATGCGGTGGAGCGTGACGCCGAGCGCGACCTTGGTTTCCCCGGTGAACTCGTACTTGCGATCCTCGACAGTCGAGACCTGCTCCGCCTCAACCTTCCGGCCCTTCTTCGCCTTCGCCGCGCCCATGTCCGTTGCCTCCGTGTTCGGTAGGAGGCATAGTTGCACAACTCACAACCACGCGCAACTGAAAAGTGCGCAACTCGCAACTCTTCTTCATTTTGAGGTTGCGCGTTTCTTGGGCTAACGTCTTCAAATTGGAGGGGCCTATGAGAAGGGGAATTATATATTTGACTCCCCGAGATATCCGGGGTAGATATCTACTTATGGAGCGGATAAGACGAACGCTCACAAGGAGATAGCGATGAGCAATCAAGCCACGGGCAATTCCGCCCATCAGCCCCGGGAGGGTTTCATGGCTCCGACGTTCCGCATCTTCGTTCGCACCGCTGAAGGCGCCGAGTTTCAGGCTTTCACGTGGTGCCGGGACGAGGCATCTGGCATCGCTCGCGCTTGGCGCGAAGGCCGCGAATTTGGTCACAACGTGACCGCCGTCTGGGCGGAGGCGGTCTAATGGCCGTCACGCTTGAAATCGGCCCCAATGGCTCAACCGTCATGGTTGAGCCTGTGCTTCGCAAGGGCCTAACCCGTCGCGTCTTCCGCTACATGGCGGATGGCTCGCTTGAATGGGCCGCCTACGATGACTGGCGGTCTCAACATGAGCGCGCCCGGTTCTTCGGCTTCGCCTCTCGCGAACTCCCCGCCTCTATGACCTCCTGAAAGGAGCCCGACATGCATAGCGTTCTTCGCCCCAACTACCGCCGCGCTCGCGCCCTCGCCTTGGAGATCGAGGCCGCTCGCGTCCATCTGGACGAGGCGCGAGGTGACCCTTCATACACCCTCGACGACATCGAGGATTTGAAGGCCGAACTACATCACTTGGAGCGCGAGTTCTCGCTAACCGGCGTGACTTCGGAGTATGACCTGTGAGCGGCCCTCATCCCGATCCGCTGTCCGACATGCTCAGCAAGCCGCACGAATTGGACGGTCGGTTCGAGCGCGAGGCGAAGACTGTCACCACGTGTATCTCGGATGCCGCGCTTACCTCAATCGCCGTCAGCCTTAAGCGCATCGCAGATGCCATGGACGGCGGCGATGCCTCTCAAGGCATCCAGAACAGCCTTTTCTTCCTCGAACAGAAGATGCATGGGCAATGAGCAAGTCCACGATCTCCACGTTCGAGCTTTTCCAGATGTTCCCCGACGCGGAAGCCGCGCGGGTCTACATGGAGGGTAAGCGGTGGCCTGACGGCGCCGTCTGCCCGGCCTGCGACGAGGCCAAGCGGATCACCACGCGCAAGGGCGGCTTCTACCGCTGCAATGCCTGCAAGACGGACTTCACCGTTCGCACCGCGACCATCTTCGAGCGCAGCCATATCCCGCTGCACAAGTGGCTCTACGCCATGTATCTGCTGGTCACGGCCCGGAAGGGCATTTCCAGCCTTCAACTGGCGAAGCAGATCGGGGTCACGCAGAAGTCCGCGTGGTTCATGCTTCAGCGGCTCCGCGAAGCCTGCGGGAACGATCCGACCGTCCTGCGGGGCTTCGTCGAGATCGACGAGATGTATGTTGGCGGCAAGGAAGCCAACAAGCACAAGGGCAAGAAACTCAACGCCGGTCGCGGCGCGGTCGGCAAGACTGCGGTGCTGGGGATGCGCGAGAAGGGCGGTCGGACGAAGGCCGGGGTCATCCCGAACACATCCGCCAACACGCTCCACCGCGCCGTCCACGGCCACGTCGAGCCCGGTTCCACGCTCCATACCGACGAGCACGGCGGATACCTCGGGCTGGACGGGCTGTTCTACACCCATGAGAGCATCAACCACGGCTCGGGCGAATACGTCCGCGACGGCGTTCACACGAACTCCATCGAGAGCGTGTGGGCGGTCATGAAGCGGGGCCTGCATGGGGTCTACCACCACGCCAGCCCGAAACATCTGGACCGCTACGTCAGCGAGTTCACGTTCCGCCTCAACGACGGCGACGTTGCCCGGCACACGCTGGATCGCATCGCCTCCCTCCTGTTCGCCGCCAACGGCAAGCGGCTCACCTACAAGGCCCTGATCGCATGACCGAAATCCTGAAAGCCCTCGACGCGATCACCAGCCGCGTCCTCGCCTACCGCCCAAAGGACAAGGGGGTCGCCGCTACCAAGATGCGGGACCAAATCAAAAAGGCGGAAAGGAAGGCGAAACGTGAGGAAAGGGAGTGAACTATATAATTCCCTTTGCGCGCGAACCTAATCAGCCTTCCGCCGGCCCGGAAAGCCTGAAGCTTGCCCGAAGCTCTGAGTCTATCGAGCGTGTCTGTGGATATGCCGAGGTAGCGGGCGGCATCCTCACGGGAAAGGGCTGCGGGCTGGATCATTGTTCGTCGTCCAGCAACGCCCGTTGAATTGTCGTGCGCGCAGCAACCATCGCAAGGCCAAGGCGGTCTTCAGCATCGTCGTCCGTGGCGTTAACGCAGGCGACAAGCCAATCGAGGGCTTCCAACAGATCGGGAGTGGCGGCGATCAGGCGGGCGTTGGCCGCACACTCATCGCTGGTTCGACATGTGTGATTGCATGAGCAATCGGCGACCGGATGGTCTTCGCAATCGCCTTCCGCGAAAACCAGTACGCGTGCTTGCGTCGGAAACTTGGCCTTGCCGTCCAGCACGCCATCGCCACGGTCCACGGTCCACGGACCCGGCGTGTAGCGGGTCGCCTCTACCGGCGAAGACGGGACGCTTGATGACGCCCCTGGGATGAACCCCTTATCTTCCTTCTCACTCATGGGGTTCCTCAAGGGCGAGACGGACAGCCGCGAGCGCGTTCCATTTGCTGCGGTCGCAGTTCGG
>OFQZ01000435.1_pt1 | contig 14482 bp, 29 predicted proteins | sample 1543011 | NCBI WGS metagenome assembly OFQZ01 (sample SAMN07774216, study PRJEB24372) | wastewater metagenome | isolation source: Exp Tend NO 0WW | collected 2016-02 | reverse complement strand
CGGATTTATCAACCCGATCCTGATCGACAAGAAGGGCGAGATCATCGCCGGCCACGGGCGCCTCGCTGCCGCGCAAAAGCGCAAGATGAAAGAGGTACCGGTAATTCGGCTGGGCCATCTCACCGACGCGCAGGTTAAGGCGCTGCGAATCGCGGACAACTCGATCGGTATCTCCGGCACCTCGTGGAATCCCGATCTTCTCGAATCCGAATTGGCAGCCCTCCGCGCCATGGATTTCGAATTGACCCCGCTCGGTCTCGACAACATCGAACTCCCGGATCTGGAGGATGATGCGGCTCCGCCGCCATCCCGCGGCAACCGCAGCAAGAGCACCATCTTCTGCTCTGTGCTCAATCAGGACTATGAGAAGGCGCGGAAGGTGATGGCCGCCGCGCTGGACAAGGCGAGGATCGGCCACAACCTCTAACGGAGCATCACAATGCGCAATTACCTCGGAGAGGATTCGGCGGAATCGTCATGCGCGGCTGACCGAGGCCATCGCGCTCATACTGGACACGCGGTGACGGAGCGCATCCAATGCAGCGTGCCGTTCTGCGAGCGCACCACCGCCGCGAATCAGCAATTCACCCAATGGGTGTGTTCGGAGCATTGGAAAGGGCTGCCGCGTCAGCGCCGGCTCGCCTACAATCGGGCCAAGAAGCGCTGGCAGGCCACCCGGGAGGAGAAAGACCAGATCGCCGCCGATATGCTGTGGAAGCGTCTCCAGCAGGCCGCGATCAACCGCGCACTGGGACTGAAGGAGGGCACATGACCGACGAGCAACTGGCCCAGTATCTCGGCATCGCTGATAGCCCAAAATGGCTCGCGGCGATCAACAGCATCCCGCCGGCGATCCGGAAGACCTACGAGCGCATGGCGCAACTCGAAACCGAGATAAACCTGTGGCAGCAGGGACTGGGGCCGAAGCCGAGCGGGGTACTGATCGACGGCGCCCGCACCCCCGCCAATGCCAAGAAGCGCGTCATCGACCTCCGCAAGCGCATCCAGACGAGGTATTTGTGACCATGATGGGACGCGGCACCTTCAGCACCAGCGGCTCCAACTGCCCGTGCCCCACCGGTGGGTGCACCTGCACGGGCAACATCGTCTTTGTGATCGGAGATCCGTGGTTCGATATCTCGCCGCCGGCGCGGCTGGCTTTCGATGTTATACGCATGTTGCGCAACTCGCGCCCGGAGATCCTGCTGCATCCGCTTCCGCGCTGGATCGTCGAGCTATGTGCCGTCCCGCGCCGCATGAAGCGCCCGTTCCCGCCCCACAAGCCCGGACCACGCAAATGCCGTTTCAATTTCCGCCTACCACCCCGCAGCCGGCGCTCAAGATCACGTATCAGGGCAACTGCGGTCAGATACACCCAACCTTCCAGAGTTGGAGAGATTGTGCCGCTTGTCGGATACCGAGCCCGTTGAGTCGGATGGACTGGTCAACTGGAGGACTCGAAATGAGCAGCGAGAGCGATTTGGTGGAGCGGTGCGCGTTCTGCTCGCGCACAGTCGGTGAGCACTCACATGACACTCGCGACATCTGCAATGTGTTCGTCGCAAAGAGTGAGCAGCTTCGCTGCAATATCTGCGGGTTTCTGATCGACAATCGGTTCGAAGCGACGAAGCCGACGATCGAATTTGGAATGGCCGGCCGGACCAAGAAATCGAAGCCTTCTGATGAAGATGAAGCTTACGAGATCGGTAAGCGCGATGGCTACGAGGACGCCATTCAGGACCTCGACCTTGCGACCGGCGGCGACGGCGAGTTCAAGGGCAGCACCATTCCCGGCCAGACCGTTGACGTTCCGGCGATGAAAGCCCGGGTCCTCGCCGAACTCGCCACCCTCCGCACCGAGCGCGATGATGCGCTAGCTCTTGCCGCAAAGCTGAATGGTGAGGTGGAGGCGATGCGAGCAGCGCTGACAGCGTCCTTGCCGCTTCTGGAGTCGCTTCACAGCGTTATACCGCTAGGCGACGCGCGACGAACGGTTCTCAAGGCCGTTATGCAGGTCCGCGTCGCCCTCCTCCCCACCTCTCAAGCCGGAGAAGAGAAATGAGCGACTATCCATACTTCTGCACCGACTGTAACGAGGGCCGCAGTCGCCTTACCGAAGAAGGCCATTGCACCATGTGTTTCGGCCGCCGCGTTATCACTCATGCCAGCCATAGCCGAACCCAAGTAGGACTCGAAGCCGCTGAAGTACGAGAGGTTCGATAAATGACGTGGCAAGTCAGGGACCAGAGAAGCTTCCGCCTGATGGCTGCACCAGTCTACAAGGGGTTTGTAGCTAGGAGGTATGGGCCGAAGGCCAAATACTCCATTCCTCGCCAAAGCCAGATGTGGTGGCTTATGACAAGCCGGGGATTTATGAAACGCTTAGAGCGACTGACTACGAAACTGGACAAATCACCCTCATAGCCGCTATCTGAGGTCGGGGTGTGCCACCCTGAGAAAATGGACCATGCTGTGCCAGCATTGAGAAACACGCGATACGAGGCCATGGCCCAAGCGCTGGCCACGGGGAAGCAGCAGGTTGAGGCTTATGCCCTCGCGGGCTTCACTGGACAGGCCCGGAGCGCCCCCACCCAGATAGCCAATCGGCCCGAGGTGAAAGCCCGGGTGCAGGAGATCATCGCTACCAAGCACGAGCGCGAATCCCGCTCCAATGAGCGGGCGATTGAGCGCGCCGCGATCGACAAGGAATGGATTGTCGCCCGGGCGAAGTACATCGTGGAGTTCGGGATCCGCGGCCGGCCGCTCCTCGACGCCAACGGGCAGGACACCGGAAAGTATGTGGTGCGGCCCAATCTGGACGCCGCAGGGAAGTCGCTGACACTGCTGGCGCGGATGGGTGGCTATCTGATCGAGCGCATCGAGCATGGCGCCCCGGGCGACTTTGCGCGGCTCACCGACGAGGAATTGGACCTGAAGCTAATCGAGGTCGGCGAGGCGATCGGTATTTCAGGCCCGGAATTGCAGCGAGTAATAGGCCCGCCGGTGAAACAGGAGTAACCCATGGCGAACGTATTTTATGCCAACACATTCACCCTTCAGGTTGGAACTGGCGACGTTCGCGTCATATTTGTCGACGCGCGCCCCGGTTTGCAAATCGCGCATGCTGCCATATTCGAAGGGCCTATGATTGGGAAAACAGTGGGTGAGGTGGTGATATCCCATCAGAGCGCGCGCGCCCTGCGCGATCTGCTGGTGGAGAACGTCAAGGACGACGTGCCTCCAATGGAGACGCCGAATGTATAGGAGAATCCCATGAAGCTGGATCGTAATATCAACGTCGATGGGATGGGGAAGTACGCCCTTCTGAAGTTGCGCAATCTGCGACCCGGCGATCTGGCGGTGGACGCGGCGCTCCGCACTCTCGACGAGGCTGGTGTTCTTGACTGGGGCAACACCGTCGACAGCGAGTTCTTTGTGATCCGTCTCAAGGACAAATATGCTGACGACGCGCTGTTCCGGTATGCGCTTTCGGCCCGCCACGATGGCGAAACCGACTATGCCTTAGAGATCGAGGAAATGGCCGAACGCGCCGGTCCGAATCATCCGAACTGCAAAAAGCCGGACTGATGACCGATCGCCTCCGGCGCATCCAGCCGCTCCCTCTCCCAGACGTTCGGGCGCGCTTCCTCGGCGAGCGCCCGGCGCTGGTCTGGATGAAGCCAACCGACCTATGGGTTGACGGCACCTATCAGCGCGATCTCTCCCGGCGCTCGATCGCGCTGGTCATCAAGATGGTGAGAGAGTTCGCATGGGATCGAATGAAGCCGCCTATCGTGGTCGACGCGGACGGCAAGTACCATGTGATCGACGGCCAGCACACCGCCATTGCTGCCGCCACGCTGTGCGCTCCGGAGATCCCAGTGTTTGTGGTGCAGGTTTCCGCGGTCGATCAGCGCGCGAGGGCCTTTGTGGGCCACAACACTGATCGGGTTACCGTCAATCCTCTCGACATCTACCGGGCGCTGGTGGCGTCGGGTGACGCGGACGCGCTCACGGTCGAGCAGGTCTGCAAGCGCGCCGGCGTGCGCCTGCGGCACATTACGGCCCACACCGCGGTGGCCGTAGGGGACTGCTCGGCGGTGGGGACTGTGCGGCAGGTGGTGAAGACGCGCGGTGCCATGCGATCGCGCCAGATTCTAGAGGTGTTGGTCAAGGCCAAGCGCGCCCCGGTCACCGCTGCCGAGATCAAGGCGGTCGAGTATGTGATCTGTGTCTCAACCCCGGATATTGATCAGGAAGCGCTCTCGCGTATTATCCGAATCGACGGGGACGCCGGCTTGATGGCCGCCCAGAGCCACAACAAGATGACCAAGTTGCCGGTATGGAAGGCGCTGATCGAGCGCTGGCGCAGGAGCCTGAAGGATGTCCGATCCGTTGCGTGATGCCTACGTTGCCGCGATCGAGGTGGAGAACGAGGAATTGCGCGAGCGGCTGCGGGCCTTGGAAAAGGAGTTCGGCTTCCACGATGAGGTGCCGATCATATTCGGGCTCACCGCGACCGAGGCTAAGGTCATGAGCCTGCTGGGGGCGCGTGATAGCGCCACCCGGGCGCAGTTGATGGCGGCGGTCCTGTCCGGTCGCATGCCCGTCAACGAGCCGGACATGAAGATCGTCGATGTCTTTGTTTGCAAAATCCGCAAGAAAGTGAAGCCGTTCGGGATCGAGATCACCAGCCTATGGGGCCGCGGCTATCGGCTGTCGCCGGAGATGAAGGCCAAGGTTGCGGTGTATCTCGCGGCCCAAAGCCAAATACCGGAGGCTGCGGAATAACGCCTTGGAACTTTCATACTTCGGGCGTATTAAGCGCCATGCGGATATTCCAAGGTCAGCGCAAGCCGCTAGGCGGGTACTTCACGGAGCGTCATCCGCGTGACATTGAGCGCGAGAAAAACCAACGCGATGATCATCTAGCCGAGGATGTTCAGCGTATCGCCTTTTACCTCGGTGCCCTCTACCGAAGAGCGGAGAAGATCATGCGGACTATGGATGAAGTCCTCCAGCTTGTTTACGCACAGCGGGGACAGATTAATTCGCTCGCCGCCCTCACTTCGGGCATCAAGCAGCGCTTGGACGAGGTGATCGGTGGGGCTCTGCCACCATCGGTACAGGCCGAGGTCGACAAGATTTTCGATGAACTGAACGCCAATACCGCAGCGATCAACAAGGCGGTACGGGCCAACAACGATGATCCGACCGACGATGATCCTGCTCCGGTGGAGCCAGCGCCTGCGCCCGTCGACCAAGACCCTCGCTTGCCACCGCTCTGATATCTGATATTGTGGCGATGTTGGGAGTGGACACCCCAGCACTGCACGCACCATCGGCAGGGACCCCGTAAGCCAAAAGCTAGCGGGGTCTTTGCTTTGTGGTAAGCTTGCAGCGTCGAATACATGAAGGGGGATTGGCACGCCTCGCAAGGGCTCCAGTGGGCGGTTATAGGGCCGCCCCGCCTCCGGCAGTAGTCGCAGGGAGAGCCCTGCAGCCGCGGTTTCCATGGGCCGCTGACGAACCCGGCAGGTGAAGTCCGTTGACGTCTCCCGTACAGAGCGGCCCCGCAGGAGCAATCTTGCGGGGCTTTCTGTTGGTCGTTACATTGGCGCCAGCAGCATGCCGCTGCCTTGGAGAGAGCGATGCCCGCTGAAGACGTGCCAATGATGATAGAATATCCGCAGGTTAATTTGCGATTTGTGAAGCGCGATGGTCGCTTCATTCTCCAGCAGTTGTGGGTCAAGGCTGCCGTAACCGGCGCTATTATTCCCCTCGCTAATGAATGGCGCGACGTTCCGCTGGTGGAGGAGGAGTGATGACCCACGAAGACGCGGTCGCACTCGTTGAGGCCATTAAATCCATAGATCGCGCTCTCTCGGCGATTATGTTCATTCTCGCCATGATGAGCGTTGCTATAACGTTCAAATGAACCGACCGATCTCCCGCGCCGATCGCGAACAATTCGCCACGCTTGCGGCCGAGAAGCGCCGCCGGCTGTCCAAAGCCGAGCACAAGATGCGCGGCTACCGGGACGAGGACGGGGTGTGGCAGGGAGGGCTGCTGGCCTTCGTGCGATACTTCTGGCAGGTGCTGGAGCCCGGGACGAATTTCCGCGAGGGCTGGGCTCTGGAGGCCATGTGCGAGCACCTTGAAGCGGTGACCTATGGCGAGATCACGAAGCTTCTGATCAACGTCCCGCCCGGATTCATGAAGTCGCTGTTGACCGATGTGTTCTGGCCGGCATGGGAGTGGGGGCCGATGGACCTCGACCATGTCCGCTATGTCGCCTTCAGCTACTCCTCGACGCTGACCGAGCGCGACAACGGCAAATTCGCGGTGCTGCTGCAGTCACCCGAGTTCCGGGCGATGTATCCGCATGTGGAACTGATCCAGTCCGGCGCCAAGAAGGTCTCCAACGCCAAGCACGGCTGGAAGCTGGCAACCTCGGTGGGCGGTGTCGGTACCGGTGAGCGCGGCGATCGGATCATTCTGGACGACCCGCACAACGTCAAGGAATCGGAGTCCGAGAAGGTCCGCCGGGAGACAATCCGCTGGTTCCGGGAATCGATGTCGTCGCGCCTCAACGACATGGAGAACGGCGCCAAGGTCGTCATCATGCAGCGGGTCAACGAGGAGGACGTCGCCGGCACGATCATCACGGATCTTGGCGACTGGTGCCACCTCCTGATCCCGATGGAGTACGTTTGGGGGCACGATGGGGAGGGCGGTCCACCTGTCACCACGATCGGCTGGAGCGATCCGCGATGGCGCGAAACGCCAGAGGAATGCGACGGCGAACTGGCGTGGCCGGAGCACTTCCCGGAGCGCGTGATCCCGTCGATGAAGAAAGACGCCGGGCCATACGCATGGGCAGCGCAGTACCAGCAGACGCCGGAAGCGCGCGGCGGCGGCATCTTCAAGCGCGAATGGTGGCAGCCGTGGGAGCCGGCGGATGGCAAATTCCCGCCGTTCAACTATGTGATCGTTTCCCTCGATTCGGCCTTCACCGAGAAGGAGGAGAACGACCCGAGCGCGGCGGTGGTGCTCGGGATCTTCGAAAATGCACAGGGCTACAATCGCGTGATGCTGATGCACGCTTGGCGCCGGCGGCTGCAGTTCTCCGGGCCGAAGGTGGTGCCGCAGCCCGGCGAGAAGGCATTCCATTTCCGGGAGCGCCAGCAGAAGGCATGGGGGCTGGTGGAGTGGTGCGCCGACACCTGCAACCGCTTCAAGGCCGATCGGCTGCTGATCGAGGCCAAGGCCAGCGGCATATCTGCCGCGCAATCCCTCGGCAATTCCCACCCGCACGCCGGCTGGGCGGTGCAGTTGATCGACCCCAAGGGGCTCGACAAGCATGCCCGCGCCATCGCGGTTCAGCCGTCATTCTCGCAGGAAATGGTCTATGTTCCCTATCCGCTCCGCCAGTGGGGCGAGATCACGATCGACGAAATGGCAGTCTTCCCCAAGGGCAAGTACAAGGATCTCACCGACGCCATGACGCAGGGGATCAAGCATTTGCGTGATCTGGGCCTGCTACGCACCGACGAGGAGCGCCGGCACGAGGAACTGGAGAAGGTGAAGTTGAAGCCGAAGCAAAAGCCGCTTTACCCGGGGGTCAAGAAAGGGTAAGGTTACGGCTTACTGCAACCCGGAGAATCACTATGGCCGAGACCTTTCAAGTCACCGACGCCGCGCGCGAGGTCTATCGCGCGCTTCTCGATCACCTCGGTTGCCGCGCCAATGACCAGTTTTTCGCGATCTGGGAGGCCGAACTCGGCAATCTGGACGCTCCCCGGCGGGCTGGATCGGTAGTGGCCGGGGCCTACATGGCCTTTGCCGCCCGTTACGCGGTATTCGGGGCGCGTGCGGCCGGCATCGAGCCCGATCGCACTCTGTGGCTGGAGTTGGCCAACGAACAGTTCGACGCCGCGGTCAAGGCGGTAGAGGAGGCCTATGCCACCACCGGGCCGTAGCTGCTCCGACCCGGATTGCACCTACGGCAAGGATGGGGAGTGCGAAACGTGCAGCTATTTCGACATGCTGTGGAGGTGGTTCGAAGACGAGAGCCGCATCGGCGTCGAAGGCATGCGCCCCGAGCGATCAACGGGCCTGACCGCAGATGATTTCAAGACGATGCTGGACGAGCACGAAGCGTCGCTTCTCGCCGATATCGCTCTGCAGCAGCCCGCTGCGCAACCTCAAGCCGCCCTTTCTCACCCGGAGCGAGAGTAATGGCATTCAGGGTCAAATTGCCAATCCCGAGGTATCGAGGTTCGTCTTTCCATGAAAGGAAGATGGACCGCATCCGAAACCAAATGCTGTGCAAGGCAGATGATCCACGTCGAGATTGCCCGTGGAGATGTGCGCTTAACGATCCAAAATGTCTTTGTGCGCAAATTTCCCCGCAAGACCGACATCAGCGCACTGAAGGCATTGCTTGAGCCTGCAAAGGTACGGGAGAGGGTTTGATGGAAAAGCAAGAGATACTGATCGACTACACGAACCATCGAGGCCAGCGCGGCTGGCGCCGCATTCGACCTGTCCGGATTTCGTTTGAGGAATCCTCGTGGCATCCGGGCGTCCAGTGGATACTGTTCGCGGTTGATGTGGATCTTGAAGCAAACCGCGAGTTTGCCATGAAGGATATTCATGCGTGGAGGCCCCAATGAGCGCGCCTGATCCATGGACTGCCGGCGGTTGCGGCATTTACGCAATCGTCGGATTCGCGCTATTTATTCTCGTGGCGGTTTATCTGCCGTGTCTGCTGACCGGCAGTTATTGCCCGCAATAATGGGGGTGGGAGATGTCGAAAAATCCGATCGAGCCGGTCAGGGTGACGGAGCACGCCATTCTGCGCTATCTGGAGCGCGCCATGGGTTTCAACATCGAAGCGGTGCGCCAGCACATCGCCGGCATATGCGAAGGGCCTGCCGCCATCGGTGCCGTTTGTGTTAGGACCGAAGGGCTTCGCTTCGAGATCGTAAACAACACTGTTCTGACCGTGGCGCCGGACCGGCAGAATCCATCCAAGACCGGCATCGAGCGCAACCAGCGCATCATCCATCGGACCAAGGAGTTTCAGCGTGAGGCTTAGAATAGCAATTGTCGCCATTTTCGTGGCCACCAGTGCGTTTGCGCAGGATACCGGTCAGAGTGCCCCGGCCCCGGCTTCGGCCATTCAGGAGCCACCGCAGGGTGTTCCGGCTGCCACCAGCAATGTAGTTTCCGTTGGTCCCCAGCAGTTCAACCTCGTCCTCGATCAGAACGACCTTGCCGCGTTGTCGATCGCGCTGAACGAATTGCCCAAGAGGGTCGCGGACCCGCTGATCATGAAGATCAACGCCCAGCTTCAGGCACAGGTGAAGAAATAGCCATGGCGCTGACGTCGCTGGAGCATCTGACGGTCGAGGTTCTGAAGGCTGCCATCATCCAGCAGCCCAAGAGCGAGGGCGACGCCATGTTGCGGGCGTTGGTCTTCGGGCCGCACTACCAGCACGTCACCTACCGGGCTATCTCGGGGAAGGTCTATTACGAGGAACCTAGCACCTTCTATGGGCTTGGTCCTCGTTCCCCCAGCGATTGCCGCTGGATGATCCCATGCGGGCTTGGAGCCCTTGAACAGGAGAAGTTCTGATGCCGGGAATGCCGCGATATATCTCACACAAAACTGTCCAAGCGCTGGAGATCCGCCGCTTGGGCGATGTGACCGTGAATGCTTTGGGCCAAAATGTGCGGGAGATCGATTTTGTCGAGCCCGGTTTTGGCCCCTTATTTCTTCAGGGACATCTGTTCTCGCGGTATGTCCCTGTGCCGGGCGACTTCTATGTGGTGTACGAGGATGGTTACGTGTCATTCTCTCCCCGTAAGGCCTTCATCGAAGGGTATAAGCCGATAGGGCAGTCGTTCGCCCAGATCAAGCAAGGATTGAAGGATTCCAAATGAGCTTGGATCGCCTATTTGGCTTCGCCTACGGGGTGATCGTCGGCATGTCAGCGTGTCGCCTGTGGCTCGACAAAGACATCATCCATTTTCTCCCGATCGGCATCGCGCTGTTCGGATTTCTCATGTTAGGAGGCCACCATGGCCAAACCAACCCTGATAAAACCGAGCGGTGAGCCGGCGGGGCTGCGCCCAGACCAGCAGGAGTGCATCAAACTGCTGGAGAGCATGCTGGAGAACGCCAAGAACGGCGAAATCTGGTCGTGCGTGGTGGTTGCCTGCGGTCCGAACGACTTCGGCAGCGCCATGGCCGGCTCGGATGCCCCGCGGATGTTCCTCGGGCTCGAAGTGGCCAAGCGGAGCATCATGGACCGCGTCACCGGCAAGCGGACGGTACTACATCGGTGACCAAGATCGAGCGCGTCGCGGCAGTGATTCGGAGCTACGCCGTGGCTCGTTCTACGTTCGGCCCGGCCCTCTGGTACGTCTACCGAGTGGCCGATGTCATTGGCGGCCAACTCCCCGACAAGCACTATTCGGTCCACACGGACGCTACCTCGGCGCAGCGGCGCTGCGATGAACTGAACGCCAGCATGGTTCTAGAGGCCATAAGCGGATGAAGCGATTGATGCACCACCTGCGGCTTTACCGGCCAGTCTGTCGCATCTACCGTCGCGCGCGGTGGGAGCGCATCGCCCGGGCGCACGCCGGCGGCGAGGTTTGGAGCCTCGGCTGATTTCGTGGTATGGCTGCGGTTCCTGCCGATAGGGGACCGGGAAATTGGCTGACCTCGCGCAAAACGAAGATATCGTCGTCGTCATTGATGACGGTGAGGAGAACGTCCAGACGCTGCCGAGCGGTGATCTGGCGATCGACCAGCCGGACGGTGGCGTGGTCATCAAGTTCAGCCCCCCGCAGGCGCCCGGCGGTGATGCGGAAGATCCGGCCAAGTTCTATGCCAATATCGCTGACCAGATCGGCGACGGCCGGCTGCTGACGATCGCCATGGAATTGTACGAGGCGGTAGATGCCGACGACAAATCCCGGGCGGAATGGCTGGCGACGCGCGCGGCCGGTATGGAATTGCTGGGTCTCACGATCGAGGACCCGAGCACCGGCGATGGTTCGGCGGCGGTCGACGGGCAGTCCGTGGTCGTCAACCCGCTGCTGCTGGAGGCGGTGATCAAGGGCTGGGCAAACGCGCAGGCCGAACTGCTGCCGGCAGAAGGGCCATGCAAGATCGCCGATTACACCGACAATCCGACCGAGCAGAACGACGACCTCGGCGAAGCGCTGCAGCGCGACATGAACTACTTCCTGACCACGATCGCGACCGAGTTCGGTCCTGAGACGTCGCATATGCTGCTGTGGGGCTGCTATTTCGGCGGGTCCGGCTTCAAGAAGGTTTACACCCACCCATTGAAGCGGCGCCCGGCCTCCGAGGCGGTGGCGCCCGAGCATCTGATCGTTTCGGATGCGACCAAGGACTTCCAATCCTGCGAGCGCATCACCCACCAGATCACCATGCGTCAGTCGGTGATGAAGCGCTATCAGGTGAAGGGCATCTATCGGGATATCACGCTGGCGCCGCCGACGCCGGAGCCGAATCAGGTGGACGAGCAGATCGCGTCCGTCCAAGGCGTGGCGCTCCGCAAGGATCGGCCTGAAGACCAGCCCTATACGCTCTGGGAGATCCAGTGCGAACTGGATCTCGATCAGTTCGCGCCGAAGCAGTTCAAGGGCAAAGGCCTGCCGCTGCCGTATCTCGTGACCATGGACAAGGATTCCCAGCAGATCCTTGCCATCCGCCGGGATTGGAAGCCGGAGGACGAGGACTGCAACCGCAAGCGTATGTACGTGAAATATCCGTATGTGCCCGGGCCGGGCTTCTATGGCACCGGCCTGCTCGGCATGCTCGGCAATTCCACCGCGGCGATGACCGCGGCGTGGCGGTTGGCGCTCGATGCCGGCATGTATGCGAACTTCCCGGCGTTCCTGATCGACAAGCTGTCCGGGCGCCAGAACACCTCCGAGATGCGGTTGTCCCCGGGGCAGGGCCTTCCGATCGAGACTGGCGGCCGGTCGATCAAAGATGTGGCGGCCGAACTGCCCTACAAAGACGTCACCGCGGGCCTGATGACCCTGATCGACAAGATCACGGAGCAGTCCAAGCAGGTCGGCGGCTCGCCGGATATCCCGGTTGGCGAAGGGATGCAGAACATCCCGGTCGGCACCATGCTCGCCCACATCGAGACGGCCACCAAGGTCATGGCTGCGGCCCACAAAGGCCAGCACCGGGCGATGGACGAGGAACTGACGCTGATCGCGGATTTGTTCCGAGAGAACCCGGAAGCGTTCTGGAAGGGCAACAAAACTGCCAAGGGATACTGGACGGTCCAGAAGCTGATCGCGGCGCTCGACGAGCGCACGCTGGTGCCGAAGTCGGACCCGAACGTCCCGAGCCACATTCACCGCGTCATGAAGGCGGTGGCGCTGGTCGAGTTGTGCACGGGGCCGCTCGGCGCGCTGATGGACAAGCACGAGGTTTTGCGCCGGGTGCTGGTTGCCATGCGTGAGGATCCGACCGGGCTAGTACTGCCGCCGCAGCCGAATCAGCCGCCGTCGCCGGAGCAGATCACCGCCGAGGCGAAGCTGCTGGAAGCCCAGAACAAGGGCGTCAGCAACCAGATCACCGCGCAGGAAGTCGCGATGAAGCCGGAACTGGAGCAGATCAAGACTGCCGGCAAGATCAAGGAGAAGACCATCGATCTGGCCAAGACCCTGATCACGCACGACGCGGAGCAGGAGAAGATCGACCTCGAAAGGGACCAGTTTGCGCACACCCAGCGCGTGGACGATCACAGCCAGAAAATGGACGTCGAGAACCTTGCGCGCGGTGCGAATCAGGATGCCATCAAGGCCACCGAGAGCACACAGAAGGGCGTCGCCGACCGGGAGAAGCGCCAGAGCGACGGCGTGGCGGCCGATCGGAAGCACCGGCTGGAGGAGACCAAGACCGGTCTGGATATCGACCGCACCCGGAGTGAACTCGCGCTCGCGCAGCGCCAGCATGATCTTGCCGAGCGGCAGGCGGCGGGCGAAATGGGGATCGCGCAGCAGAAGGTCGGTATCGACGGTGCCAAGGTCGGCATCGAGCAGCAGAAGGCCGACACCGGCGTCTATCAGGCGCTGTTCCCGCCGAAGCCAGCCGGCGGCGCCAAGGCTAAACCGAGGAAAAAGAAATGAGCAAGATCGCGGTAGGAATTGCTTTAATTTTCGGGTTATTGGCGGCGGTAATAGCAGCCTTTGTGACGGGAGACTGGAGATTGTTGATAGTCTCCGCTGTTTGCTATTACGTTATGGTTCAGCGCAAAACTGCGTGACGCTGTAGCGGTTCCGTGCAATAAGGCCTGAACCGCACTTCCCCAGCCCGCGCCGGGCCTACCTTTCGAGGACCATCATGGCCCATCCAATGAACAAGTTCCGGCAGTCGAACGTCGAGCGCGCGCGCGTCGGCAATATCGTCAAGGGCTATGCCGGCGGTGGTGGCGTTCACAAGGATGCCGAGCAGGACAAGAAGCTGATCAAGAGCATGCTGGGCAAGGAGTTGGGCGAGATCGGCGGCGTGAAGGCTGCGTTCCGCGCCGATCGGCCGAACCGCGCGCGCGGCGGTAAGGTAGGCAAGAAGGCGACGACCGTCGTCAACGTGATCACCGGTGGCCAGCAGCCACCACCCGCCGCCCCGCCGATGCCAATGCCGGCGGCGCCGCCTCCCGGCCCGCCTCCGGGGGCACCGCCGGGCGCTGCGCTGCCACCGCCGGGTGGGCCGCCTCCGATGGCGGGTGGGCCTCCTCCGGGAATGCCGATGCGCGCCAAGGGCGGCGGCGTGAAGTCGGTCGGCATGAAGGTCGGCACCAAGGTCAGCCACGACAAGGGTAAGAACGATCTGGGCGACATCAACCGGCCGCGCGTGGTGACGTTCGCCACCGGCGGCGGCGTGCGATCGTTCACCGCCTACCGCGGCCGCAACAGCGCTGGCGGGGCCGGCGGCGGCAAGGGCCGATTGGCGAAGGCCAAGGCGTACTGATGGCAATCCGTGGTGCCCTCGATCCGGTGCGGGAGTTCTCTGGAGATCCCCGCACCCTCGCGATCTCACTCCTGCGCGAACTGGTGCAGGAGCGAGCGCGCCTCGTTGAAGAACTGGCGCGCATTGAGTGCAAGACATTCGACGAGTATCGATCTCGGAAGGGAACGATCGACGGCATCGACATTGCCATCAGCCTTTGCAAAACCATACAGGGTAAGCTAGAAGCTTAACCGGCCGCCCCATGCCGGGGTGGAGATACGCAAGGGATGCCCCCGATGAAAGGGCCACGCAGGCCAGCGCGCAAGGTCGCGCCACGAAAGACCGTCAAGCGTAAGTCAGCCCCTCGCAAGCCGCGCCCGGTCCCTGAATGGACGGCCGAAGAGGCCGCGGTATTCGACATCCCCAAGCCACCGGACGGCTTTGCCTACCAATGGTCGCCGGTCAGCA
>OFQZ01000434.1_pt1 | contig 14484 bp, 25 predicted proteins | sample 1543011 | NCBI WGS metagenome assembly OFQZ01 (sample SAMN07774216, study PRJEB24372) | wastewater metagenome | isolation source: Exp Tend NO 0WW | collected 2016-02 | reverse complement strand
GCTCGCATTGAAGGTGCAGACAATGACGCTTGCGAAGCAGTCGCCAACGAGCAATACGGCGACACCGACAGCTACGGCTGGACCTACAGCCCGGCTTTCGGGACGGCTGGCGGCGTGGAACCCGGCGAAAACGTTGTGGATATTGAGGCGTGAGCGGAGGCAAGCGAGAGGGGGCCGGAAGGCCACCGGCGCCGCCGATGCTTAAGAAGGAACCCATTTCGGTGAAGCTGCCGAAATGGTTGATTGAGTGGATGGACGAGCAGCCAGAGAGCCGGGCGGTGCTAATTGAGGACGCTATCTGCAAGCGGCACAAGATCAAGCCGCCAGCCGATGGCGAGGCATAACGTAGAGCTAACCGGCGCTGCGCGCCACGAAAGTGAAACGAAGCCATGAGCGATGAGAACACGAAGGCCACCGAGACGCCTGATAGCGCAGCGTCCGCGTTGAGCGCCGGGTTGGGGCGCTGACACTTACGGAGAAATGACGATGGAAACACTGCACATTTACAGCCAAGAGATTTGGCACGACGAAGCCTATATTGCCGGAACGCACGAAGCGTTGACGTTGCTGCGCGATGCGATAGATGCGGCGCTGAAAACCGGGACAGGTAGGGCCGAGTGTTTCGTGTGCGACGGCGAAGGCTACAGGATTGAAGTAGTGGCAACCGACGACGAGAAGATGGACAAGATGGCGGTGCCATACACAGACCCGAACGCGAGGGCTTCGGCTGGCGACAACTTCGGGCCGTGGTCACTGCTGCGCCCCAACGTTTGAATTCAGCGGCTTCGCGCGTTTCTTGCGCGGAGTCCGCTGGAATGATTGGTTCGGCGTCTTACCAGCGCCGACTTTTGGAGAAACGAGAATGCTAACGATAAAAGCTGAGACAGCTTACCAAGACGCGGTAAGCGCGCTTGATGACGACGACGACGCAGCATTTGAGGCGGACGAAAAGGCACGGATTGCCGCCCTGCACAAGACGGCTCCGGAAGTGATCTGGTTGCAGATAGATGATGAGGCCGAGCAGTTCCAGGGCTGGGACGCGCAGACATGGTGCGAGGACAAGATTAACGATACAGATCTGAAGTATGTCCGGGCCGATACCGTTCCCGCAGGGTGGATAGATATAGGCACTCAAATGCCACCAGAAAAGCAAAGCGTGTTGTGTTGCGTGAATCGCTGCGGGGTGAAGGTTCTTCGCTACGAACCGGCGTGGACTGGCGCGTGCGCACATGACCACTCATGGTCCGGGGAGACGGTATCCGGTATCGGGCAGCGAGTAGCCTTTAATGTGGTCACACACTGGATGCTGCTACCAAAGACGCCGAACTACAATTCGGCCACCTAATTGACGGAATGTTTTGCGTCAAAGCTCATCTTTCAACAATAGAATCATAGGCATGCAAAACTAATGGAATCTGCAAACCGTCACGCTGACTAAAAAGGTCAACTATGGTCACGATCGCACAAATGAGGGCTTGGAACAGGGTCGCCGACATGACGATAACCCGCAAGCTGGAGAAGGCCAGGATGGAAGCGGTAGCGAAGATATTGGTGGAGCGGAGGGTTGAGAAGGTGCAGGGTGATCTTTTTCGATCTATGGGCTTGACAACGCCGAAATGATGCGAAATAATTGATGCACAAGCCGTGACTGGCTTATTGGAGATAGCATGAATCTTTCCACCCCTGCCCTACCTATCAGAGCCATCGGCGCGGCCCCGTCTCGCCTTCTCCGGCAACAGTCACCTGATAGTGGTTTCGGGCAGGGCTGAAAGGGTTTATGCGGCACTATCCGTTCCATGTCGGCGATTACAGGTCGGCCACCGCGCACCTGACCGACGCCGAGGATTTGGCCTATCGGCGCCTACTCGATTACTACTACGACACCGAGCAGCAAATCCCGATTGACCTTGCGGCGATGGCCAGGCGCCTCCGCGTGGATCAATCGGTTCTGGTGGTGGTCCTGAAAGACTTTTTCACGGAAACTGCGGACGGATGGCACCACGAGCGATGCGATACCGAGCTTGAAAAATACCACGACTTCACGAATTCAGGCCGGCGCGGTGCTGAGAAACGATGGGGAAAGGATAGGCACCCTATAGGCACCCTATCAAACCCTAGTAGCCCCCCTAATGCCCCCCTAATAGCAACCAAGAACCAAGAACCAAGAACCGTAAACCAAGAACCAGAACCAAGAACCAAAGACTCTGAATCACCGCTTCTAGTGCTTCAAGAAAACCAAACAAAGTCAAAACCCTTGCAACCGGCTGCGCCGGCCGCACCGAAAAAAAAGGTGGCGGACGTTGAAAGCCTCGAACTGCAAGCGGTTTGCAGGGAAACATGGGGGCGCTACAGCGAAGCCTACGCGGTCAGGTACGGGACGCCCCCGGTCAGGAATGCCAAGATCAGCGGCCAGGTTAAACAGTTCTGCAAGCGCGTACCGGCTTGCGAGGCGCCGGCGATTGCCGCGTTCTACGTCGCCCACAACAACGCCTTCTACGTTACTAAGGGGCACGCCGTAGGGCAACTCCTTGCCGATGCCGAGAAACTGAGAACGGAATGGGCGACGAATCAGCCGATCACGCAGACCCAGGCGGCCCAGGCCGACCGAACGCAGGCGAACGGAAATATCTGGACCAAGATCATTAACGAGGCGAAAGAAAGGGAGCGCAATGAAGGCATCCAGCAGGCTTAGTGAAGCTGTAGCGGTGACGCTGGAGCTTACCGGCACAACGCTATCCGAGGTTGCAGCGCGGATGATGGCCGACGACCTGGCGCGCTACCCTGAGCAGCAAGTCATGGGCGCGCTGACGCGCTGCCGGCGCGAACTCAAGGGCCGGCTGACCATTGCCGACGTGATCGGCCGGCTTGACGATGGTCGTCCAGGGGTTGAGGAAGCGTGGGCGATGCTGCCGAAGGACGAACAGACAACGGCGGTGTGGACGGTCGAAATGTCGCAGGCCAGCGCGGTCGTGCATGATCTCCTAGACCGAGGCGACGAGGTTGCTGCAAGGATGGCGTTCAAGGAAGCCTATTCCAAGGCGTGCCAGTTGGCGCGCGACCGCGGCGAGCCTGTCTCATGGTCGGCTTCGCTCGGGTGGGACAAGGGTGGCCGTGAGCCGGTTTTGATGGCCGCTGTCGTCGCCGGTCGATTGTCTCAGGAACAGGTGGCAATTTATCTACCGCCGGGTGACACGCAGCCGTTACTTGTTTCGGGTGAAGTTCAAGGCCGGGTCAAGGCGCTGGCCGACAGGTTGTGCAAATGACAGTCCAGTGCGTCGCCTGCTCGAAGTTCAGCGTCCAACGCGCGAACAAGGAAATGCAGGATCAGGGATTCGGCTGCTGCGATCGGCGAGAGCCGTTTATATGTTTCGGCGCGCGGTATGAGCGAGACTGCGAGCACCACGTTCCGGCCGCCTCGGATGTCATTGCCAAGCGCGAGGCGTGGTTGTCGTGGGTGAAGCAGGTTATGGAGGGCCGGACGTGACCCTGCGCTGGACACCGGAAATGCTTGCCGCGCATACCGCGAAACTACGCAAGGCGGTTGAGTCCGCGCCGCGGCCGGCGCAGGTTGCTGTGGATCAGAAACCCAAGAAACGGCGCAAGAAGTACGGCAACAAGGTCACGACCGACGCCGACGGCGTGGAGCATGCCAGCAAGAAGCAGGCGATGCGCTACCGCGACCTGGGGCTGCTGATGAAGTCCGGCGAGATCCTCATGTTGGCGCGCGAGGTTCGGTTCCGGCTGCCTGGTGGAATCGAGTACCGCTGTGACCACATGACGGCAAACCAGCGTGCTATTGAAGTCATGGCCGCACTGGTTGAGTCCGGCGACTTGATTTGTGAAGACGTGAAATCCGAAGCAACACGGAAGGACCGGACCTACATTAACAAGGCGAAGCAGATGAAAGAGTGCCTTGGGTTTCCGGTGCGGGAAGTATGAACGTCTGAGTTGAGCGGGATTCGCCGGCATTATGGCGAAGCTCCGCTCGAACGATTGGTTATGCCACTGGTAACTACGGAGAAAGGGTTTGTATGAGCGGCGGAAGCATGAACTACCTGTACAGCAAGCTGGAGAACGACGCCGATTTTCGGCAGACGACGCCGGAGCGGAAGGCGTTTGCAAAGCACTTGGTAAAGGTAGCCAAGGCGCTGCATGATATTGAGTGGGTGGATTCATGCGACTACGGCCCTGGCGACGAAAGCGAGGCGATACGCGCCTGCCTTGCGCCAGGCATGGCACTGGAGGCAGCAATCGAGACAGCCCACGAAGCCGCGAAAGAACTGCGCGAAGAACTTGAGAGCGCTTGCTCTGGCAGGCCCAAAGCGACGGGATACATTCATGGGGCATAACGTGGAATTAACCGGCGCCGGAACGGCGTCCGCGTTGAATGCAAAGTTAGGGGCCGCTGGACCTGGAAAGGCTTGACATGAGATACAAGGCTGTGGCGGTAATGAATCACGACGAAGACGGGTACAAATTGCGGTTTGTAGTCAGAGGCCCGTCCATGAGCTTCGGCGGGTACGGGCGGGTTTATAGATACGTCATGAACGATGTTGGCTGTGTTCGTGTTTTCGATTCAGAAGAACAGGCTTGGGGGGTTGCTGCTGCATATAGTCGCGGACAAGCCCCTAACTACAATTAGGGCACCTAATTGATGGAATGTTTTGCGTCAAAAAGCAAAATGTATCAACGAATCAATTAACTTTTTACTAAATGAAAAAGCAAAACCATCAATAAGCAAATGCGAATAATCCTATCCAATCCCGTAGCAAAGCGAGTCGCACAGCGCGAAATCGAAAACGCTCCACACGGCTTTATCTGCACATTGGCCGAGCCGCCGCGCAACCTGAATCAGAACGCAGCACTTTGGGCAATGTTGTCGGATATAGCAGAACAGGTTGATTGGTACGGGCAAAGGCTAACCAAAGACGAATGGAAAGACGTTTTTTCCGCATCACTAAAGCGTCAAAAAGTTGTGCCAGGAATAGATGGTGGCTTTGTTGTTTGCGGGAGAAGCACTAGCCAAATGTCAAAGAGTGAGTTTTCTGAGCTACTAGAGATTGCTGCTTCATTTGGTTCCGAAAAGAACGTCAAATTTGGAGGCAGCTATGACTGCTAAAAGAAAAGAGTTGGTAGGCAAAAAATTTGGCCGAATGACTGTTCTTGCTTTTTCCCACGTAAGTAAAAACCGAATGGCGGCTTGGGAATGCAAATGTGATTGCGGAAATACGAAAGTAGTTTCAGGTAAGTTCCTCAGAAGTGGAGAAACGCAATCATGTGGTTGTTTTGGAAAAGAACAAAGAGCAAAAGCAAATTCTAAGCGGAAGTTTATTCATGGGCAGACGATAGGAACAAACAGCAGAACATATCGAATTTGGGCAAACATGGTTAGTCGTTGCACTAACCATAAATTTGATTCGTTCCCCTGGTATGGAGGTAGGGGGATTTCTGTATGCCATGAGTGGAGGACGTTTTCTGCGTTTTTAAACGATATGGGGATTGCCCCTGAAGGGCTGACGATTGACCGGATAAACGTGAATGGAAACTACTGCAAAGAAAATTGCAGGTGGGCAACATGGTTAGAACAGGCAAGCAATAAACAGAAGCACGCTATCAGGGCCGTAGAAAACGGGGTGCGGCTGAGTGCGCCGGAAAGGATGACATCTTGAACGCGGCGGCCGACGCCTTCATGGGGATATTTGGATTTAAGCGCGTGAAAACGAAACGCTGCAAAGCCTGCAAGCAGCAATTTACGCCGGCTCGCCCGATGCAAGCCGTTTGCTCCCCGCTGTGCGCCGCGAATCTCGCCGCATCGAACCGGGAACGGGTGCAGCGGAAGGAAACTCGGGAGAGGAAGGAAAAGCTAAAGCGCCGCACCGACTGGATCAGGGAAGCGCAGCAAGCGGTCAACGCCTGGGTGCGCGAGCGAGACAAAGGATTACCCTGCATCAGTTGCGGACGCCACCATCATGGCCAGTATCACGCCGGCCACTACTTATCCACAGGGGCTAGGGCAAATCTCCGATTCGATCCGGCCAACATACACAAGCAATGCCAGCCGTGCAATACGCACCTATCCGGCAACCTGCTGAACTACCGCATCGGCCTGATAGCTAGAATCGGACTACAAGCCGTCGAAGCCCTGGAGTCAGACCAAACTCCGCGCAAGTGGTCAATTGACCAACTGAAGGCGATTCGTGACTTGTACCGAGGAAAACTGAAGGAACTGAAAAAAATAAGCCCTCCGGGCGAATTCACAGAGGGCTAAAGCCGGCATTGCAGCCGGCAGGGGGAGTAACAGAGTTTATCTTGTTGCGTTGTGGATTGCAAGCTTGATCTGCATCAATTCCCAGGCCGATCCGGGCATAGCGGATTTCCCACATTCCCAATCTTGCAGGGTTCGCCGCGCGACGTGCAAGAGCTTGGAAGCGGCATCTTGAGTCAGGCCGAGTAAAGCCCGTGCTTCGCGGATTTGTTGGCTTGTGGGGGTCATGATTACCCCTTATAGTTGATAAACGTCGTGCGGTATTTGGAATCGGAGAGCGGCCGGCCTTCTGACAAACATTCACAGATGGCCTTTCCGTGTGCGATTATGGCGTGGCTATAGCGGATCATGGTTAACCTTTCCACTGTTCGCCAGCATGGAACGGCATTCCATAGCCACCAATATGCACAAGCTCCAGCCCCTGGTCGCTGGCTTTAGCCTTGGCGACCTCGCCTAAAGCGCCGCCCATGACGGATTTGATATACCGGCCGAAAGGCGTTGATTCAATCAGCAGGAACCATTCGAGTTTGTAGGTATTCATGGCTTACCCCTTTATCCCTGCGCGTTCGGCTTCAGCCAAGATACGCGCAAGCGTTAAGATTGATGGCGCAACCCCAAAACGGGCCGCCATGCGGTTAGCAGATTCCCGCCCGATACTTGGATAGAGCCGGGCGAGATTCGCGGCAATGCGGGCTTGTGAGTGAATCATGATTGCGCGCTCTTGGCGTCCACGCCGGCCAAAAAGGCATACATGCGGTCAATAAGGTCTCGCTTACTCAGATGCCCGCACCCGAGAACGTCGCGCTCTCCCGTGCCTTCTGGCATCATTTGATGCAGGGAATATCTCCCATAGGCCATGTCGATCATGTAGGCATTGGCGCACGGTACAATCTGGCCGGATTCGTTTCTCGCGTAGGGCGCAAGCGGAGTCTCCATTGTGCGATTGATTCGCTCACAGACCGCGAATAGTTGCTTTTCAGTGATTCGGTTTGTCATGATTAAATCCCCTTAGTTACCGGCCTTCCGACCGGATTAGATTTGATGCCCATCCGAACCAAAGCCCGGCGAACGCTGGATGCTGCAACACCGTATTGCTTCGCCGCGACCGCTGGCGTACAGTGGGTGTAAAGGAGATAGGCTACAGCTTCGCCTACCTCGCGGGATTGACGGGCGCTCATGCTAGGCCACCATTGAAACAGGTTCGCACGCCATAACGTATGCTGTGTAGACTGCGTAGAAAAGCACCGTATTGCCTTCCCGGAACCCTGCAAGCTCGTTTTCGCTGGCCTCGTATCCTTCGGCGTTTTCCATCTTGCCGCACTCGATACGGCCAACTTCTTCACATACGTCAGTCTCAACGTCTTCAGCCTTGACGCCGACGAAAGAGGCGAACTGAGCGATGCTATCCTCGCGTGTCGCTGACTTCAGGGTGACTTCGATATATGAGTCGCTGCTATTGCCGATGCAACCGTTCTCAAAATCGTCCTGTTCCGCAAACTTCGAGATTCCATTGATTACAAACATGATATTCCCCTGTATCGTGGTCGAGTCGCCACTGCAAAGCCCCGAAGGGCTTGGCGCTGGCTACTCGGTAAGGTTGCGGATGCGAGCGTTAAGTTGATCTCGGAGCGCAATAGCCTCACGCTTAAGCATTGGCCCAGATTCCTTGAAGCCGACCGCGCTAGCGGGATCGCCGAGATAGACATTGAAACCATCATCATCGTGCCAGGCGAAAGCTCCCACGATGTTGTTAAGTTGGAGATACTTGCGCGCCAGGTCATCGTTTGTGTAGAGTCGCAGCATGATTAAATCCCCTATCTAGTTAGACTGCTATTTGACGTACAAACAACCATTGCTGAATTCGGAAACCCTGCTGTAATCAGGATGATTCTTCAGTATGGTCATTATCTTCCGTGCCGCTTTGTTTGCAGCCCTATGCCCCGCGTTTGTGCGGTAGGCTTTTGGATTGGTAACACAATTCCACGAAAGACAAAGCCGGTGGATTGTTAAACGAGAAGTGTTCATTTCAATCACCTCGTTAAAGCTCGCCGCCGGCACAATACATTCCCAACAGGTCAAACTCATCGCAACGATAGAACATTGTGCGAATCTCATAGAGCCGCGACTCAATGTAAAATTCTTCACTCATGTACAGATTGCGAAATGTGCAGGTCATGATTCAATCCCCTATAAAGTAAGCAGTAATCACTGCATGACTAGATAATGGAGCATGACGCACGAAAGAGCAAGAAATACTTTCCTATTGACAAGAGGCAGGCGATAGGTAAAATCTAATCACCCGCCTATCACCCAGGCGCAGCGGCAAAGCTAACGCCTCGATAGCCGCTAACGAACAGCACAGACCTGCTGGAATAGGATCGAGGCGAGCCGTAAGCACAAGTAACTTATGAGCGGCATCACTGCCAATGCAACACAAAACAGCCCGCCGGCAAGGGTGCGCTCCTGCGAGATAGGGAAGCAATGACCGCTTTGGCAATCATCCATAAAGACCGCATCCTGGAGCACCTTGCACAAGGTGGCAGGCTTGACGACCTACACCTCGGAATCTCAAGACAAGCAATCTCCAAAGCCCTGAAGGACGATCAAGACTATCAGGATGCAATGATCGAGTATCACGCGGCAAGACTCGATACAGCAGAGCAGGCAATACTTGATGCAAAAGAGCAAGTTGACGTCGCACGTGCACGCGCACTACACAGTGCTTACGCCTGGCGAGCCGAGAGGGAGCAGCGGCGCATCTGGGGGCAGCGGGACGAGGCATCCTCAGGTGGAGTGACTATCGTCATCAACACACAGGACAGCTCAGGCCGTGTGATCGATGGCGAGGTAGTGGGGGGGATGTTAGGGCAGGCGGGGATGGCGATTAGGGAACCCTAGCTGTATGCCCCTATACACGAATAATCCACGAATAGTCCAGATAACAGGTTTGATACTCCACGCTTGAAAGCGAGAGTCTGTGAAGAACACAGCGACCCTGCACTAGAAGGAGGCGGGGGGGGTATGTTGGGAAATGGGTATGTGATAACGAAGGTACCATGATGAAAGAAACCGCGAAGTGAAGATAACCTTACCGCACCAATGGAGTCCTCGACCGTATCAAGACCCGTTGTGGAGGTATTTGGTATTGGGAGGGAAGAGGGCGGTTGCGAAGTGGCATCGTAGGGCGGGTAAAGATGAAGTGTTTCTTCATCACACAGCGGTACAGAGCCAGGTGAGGGTGGGGAATTACTGGTACATGTTGCCGGAGTATTCGCAGGCTAGGAAGTCGATGTGGGATGCTGTGGATGGGCATTCTGGGAAGAGAAGGATAGATAGGGCGTTTCCTGAAGCCATGAGGGAGACGACTCGTGAGAATGAGATGCTTATCAAGTTCCGGAACGGAAGTACGTTCCAGTTGGTAGGGTCGGATAACTTCAATTCGTTGGTAGGTAGCCCTCCTGTTGGGCTTGTTTTCTCTGAATACGCATTGAGTCAGCCTAGCGCTTGGGGTTACTTGATGCCGATCCTTGAGGAGAATGGAGGATGGGCGGGGTTCAACTCTACCCCACGGGGGAAGAACCACTTCAAAAGGTTGTGTGAGTTTGCTCAGAAGGAACCTGGATGGTTCTTTTCTTCATTGAATGCGGATGAGTCGGGGATTTTCACTTCTGACCAACTTTCCTCGATTCTTCGACAATTACAAGCTGAACATGGCGATGAGTATGGGATGGCCCTGTTCATGCAGGAGTATTACGTCAGTTTCGAGGCGGCGATGCCGGGGGCTATTTGGGGAGATTGTGTCTCTAAGTTGGAAGCCTCAGGACGGGTCCAGACCGAAGGGAATCCTGTAACCGTACCTCACACTGAGGGATTTCCGGTATTTACGGGATCAGACCTTGGGTTTGATGATGACACTGTTTTCTGGTTCTACCAGGTCATTGGTGATGAAATCAATGTGATCGACTACCTTGAGGACAATTTCAAGGATGTTGAGTTCTACGCATTGGCACTGAAGAACAAACACGATCAGTTAGGGTATGAGTACGGAACTCATTGGCTACCTCACGATGCAAGACCTCGGACTATCGCTGCTGGCGGGAAGTCGATTCTCCAGCAATTTATTGAATTCAACCGGGATCACGGGGATTGTCTAGGTAAATTCGCTATCGCTCCTAAGTTGGATGTACAGGAAGGGATTCAGGCCGCTAGAGCTACTTTCCCGAAGTGTAGGTTCGATGGGGATAAGTGCGAAATCGGGGTGGATCACCTGAAAGCCTACCGGAGAGAGTTTGACGAGGAAAACAACGTCTTCTCTTCTACTCCAAAGCATGACGGGGCTTCTCATGCTGCGGACGGATTCAGGACTGTCGCTGTTACATGGAAACGCTCAAAAGCACAGGCGGTAGAAACGCCGTTCATGGACAAGTTGATGGCAAAGAACGTGGTAGGACTTCACATGGGGCAGATCAAGGACGAGCATTTCCGCAAGATGCGTTTGGCTCGAAATAGTGATTGACTATTTACTTTGAGGTCTTAATAGCGTATTTTTATCCATGTTAAGCGAGGATTCCTGTCGGAAACCGCCAATACGGGACATAGCATGAAAAAAGATGACTCTGGACGCGCTTTGGAACCTGCTGCTGAAGTCATGCATTGGCTGGGGGAGATTTCATCCGCAAAGAAACGTGAAAAAGACTACCGAAAAGACGGAAAAGAGGTCATCGACATCTATTCCGGGAAGTGTCCTGACAAGATTCCGTTCAATATCCTGTTTTCCAATGTGGAAACATTGCTTCCTGCGCTGTTTTCACAAACCCCAAGACCCGTGGTTCAAAGGCGGTTCAAGGATGAAGACCCGTTAGGTAAAGCCGCAGCAATGGCCGCACAGCGGATGCTGGAGTTCCTGTGTGATACCAATGTAGAGGGGTATGAAACCTTCGATCAGGCGATGCGATACGCCACATTGGATGGTTTACTTCCTGGCCGGGGTGTTACATCAGTCAAATACGACGCAGAAATCATTGATCCTGAAGAAGGCTCAGAGAATCCGCCGGTGACTAAATGGGAGCAGGTTTGCCCCGACTCTAGAGGATGGGATAAGGTCTATTTCGGATATTCGAAGAAGTGGTCGAAGGTTCCTTGGCTGGCGTATGAGGAATTTCTGGATAAAGAGGAATGTGAACGACTCTTTGGGGAAGAGGTCACATCGAAAATCACTTTTACAAAGGGTGAGGATGAAGACGATGAAGAAAAGGGAACTGGAACGGGTGGCCGCGACGACGCTGACGAACAGGGTAGTCGTAAGACGGCACTCGTATATCAGATTTGGGACCGGGCGGGGGGTAAACGCATACTTTACGTTTCTCCTGCCTACGACGATGGCTACCTCAAGGAAGAAGACGACCCACTCGGATTGACAGGGTTTTTCAACTGCCCACGCCCTCTACAGTTCATCGAGAAGTCAAACGACCTCCTTCCGGTGGCGATGTACAAGCTGTATGAGAATCAGGCGAAGGAACTCAACAAGATCACCGTCAGACTTGGGCGAGTCGTTGAAGCTCTTAAGGTTAGAGGGCTTTACGATGGCTCTTTGGGTGCTGATCTTGGTCGACTCCTTGAAGGAACCGATAACACCCTTGTTCCAACTGATTCCGCCTCCCAACTATCGACAGAAAAGGGACTTGATAACGCTATCTGGTTCATGCCGCTTGAGAAGTTGATTGTAGTAGCTACAAACCTCGTCGCTGCCAGAGAACAATGTAAACGAGTGATTTACGAGATTACCGGTGTTTCCGACATCATCCGAGGTCAGTCTGTCGCGTCCGAGACTCTTGGAGCGCAGAAGATCAAGGAATCGTGGGGTACGATGCGGCTGAAGCGTTTGCAGAAGGAAGTGCAGCGGTATTCCCGCGATGTGCTGCGGTTGATGCTGGAGATTGCGGCCACAAAGTTCTCTGTCGAGACATGGGCATCCGCAACCGGACTTCCATTTGTCACCGCAGAACAGAAGCAGCAGGCGCAGATGATCGCGCAGATGCAGCAGCAGAAGGCTATGGCTCAACCGCAGATGCCGGGACAGCCTCCGCAGATTCCGCCCATTGATCCAGAGATTCAGAAAGCACTGTCTGCCCCTGAGTGGGAGAAAGTTCTTGAACTGCTCAAGAATGACATGCAGCGGGCGTACCGGATCGACATCGAGACTAACTCGACCATTGACGTTGAAGCCACGGAAGACCAGAAGCAGATCGGTGACTTTATGAACGCGATGGGTCAGTTGATGGCCGGCCTGACACCGATGGTCGAGACAGGCGGGATGCCGTTTGAAGCCGCGCAGTCGCTGTTGCTTGCCGTGGTGCGACGATTCCGGTTTGGTACGGAAGTCGAGGATCACTTCAAGAACATGAAGCCGCCGCAGAAGGCGAATCCCGAAGCTGACAAGGCAAAGGCTGAGATGGCGAAGGCGCAGCAGGAGATGCAGGTACGACAAGCCGAAATGCAAATGGAGCAGCAACAGTTTCAGGCAGAAATGCAAATGGAGGCTCAAAAATCACAAGCCGAGATGCAGATGGAAGTGATGAAGGCGCGTATGGAAGCACAGATGCAGATTCAGCTTGAGCAAGCCAAGATGCAGGCGCAGCAGCAATCCGAGCAGACAAAGATGCAGATGCAGGCCGAAGTCGATGCGGCTAAGTTGGCATCGCAGAGGTCGATTGAGCAGATGAAGGCAAACATCCAGAAAGATACGCAGCTTCAGATGGCGAAGATGCAAGCCGAAACGCAAATCATGATCGCGCAAATCAATGCTCAGGCTTCAAAGGAAGCCGCAGAAAGCAAGGAGGAATCAAGTGCCTCTGTATGAGATGAAGTGCGACAACGGTCACAAGTTCGACCGTTTCATCAAGTTGGCGAACATTGACGAGCCGCAGACCTGCGAGTGCAACGCACAGGCACACCGGGTCATTTCGGCTTGCATGTTCTCCATCGACGCCGCCAACTTCCCGGCGTATCAGTCACCGACCACCGGCAGGTACATCACCAGCAAGACACAGCGCCGTGAGGACATGGCTGCATCTGGGTGTGTCGATTATGAGCCTAGCCTGATCGCCGAACAAAACAAGCGAATCGCAAGAGAAGACGCTGATCTTGACAGGAAGGTTGATGAGCATGTCGAAAAGACGATTTACGAGATGCCTGTAGAGAAAAAGGAACGCCTCGCAGCGGAAGTTGAACATTTTGATGTTGATGTAACCCGAAACTAACCTAGGAGATACCATGAGCGAAGAAGCAGTAGTCGAAGCGATTGCCGACAGCAGTCCCGTAGAGTCAGAAGGAATTGACATTGAAAGCACTTCCAACGACCTCGCGGCTGATCTGTTTCCAGACCATGAGCCAACCGACGAACCGGAGCAATCCGCAGAGCCGGAAGCAGAACCGGAGCAGGTAACAGAGTCTGAACCGGAGATCGTCAGCACTGCACCGAAGTCGTGGCCGAAGGAGATGCACGACCATTGGGGAAAGATGCCGAAAGAAGCGCAGGATTACTGGACGGTTCGTGAAAAGCAGATGCTTGATGGTCTGGAACAGTACAAGGGTGATGCTGGTTTCGCTCGCCAGATCAAAGAAACCCTGACCCCGTACATGGCGACCATCAACTCTCTTGGAGTGGACGCCCCCACTGCCATTCGGAGTCTATTGAACGCAGACCATCAACTTCGAGTTGGGTCTCCAAGTCAGAAAGCGCAGTATTTCCAACACCTGGCAAAGCAATACGGGGTGGATTTGGGAGGGATGATCCATGAAAATGAGCCTCAATCAGATCCTCGACTTACCGCTCTGCAAGAGGAACTGCACAACATCAAGCAAGTAATTCAGTCGGGAAATCAGCAGCAACTTGACGAACAGCGAAATAAGATACAGAATGAAGTCAATTCGTTCGCATCTGACCCGAAACACCCGTATTTTGACGAAGTTTCCGATGAAATCGTCGCACTTCTGAAGAGCGGGGCTTCACTTGAAGATGCTTACGAAAAAGCAGTATGGGCAAATCCGGTCACTCGCCAGAAAGAAATGTCGCGTGTTCAGACAGAACAACAAGCGGCATTGAAAGCGAAGGCGATTGCCGAAGCAGCAGAAAAGAAGAAAGCAGCATCAGTAAATCTCAGAAATCGGGACAGCCAACGGACTCCTACAGGGCCACGGGCAACGATGACTGGTCTGGA
>OFQZ01000432.1_pt1 | contig 14538 bp, 15 predicted proteins | sample 1543011 | NCBI WGS metagenome assembly OFQZ01 (sample SAMN07774216, study PRJEB24372) | wastewater metagenome | isolation source: Exp Tend NO 0WW | collected 2016-02 | reverse complement strand
CAATACTTAGAAAATAACCTTATAACATAAAGGATTATTCAAAATTAGTGTCCTATATTATAGGCACTTTTTTGTTTTATGGGATAATATTGCTATGACATTTACAGAAATTCTATCCCACGCAAGACGATGGGTTGGTGCAGATTCAACTTCATACAGTACAGCAGATATTACTGATTCAGCAAATAGAGCCCTAGACAGGGTTGTTTCTCTTATTCGCGCAGCAGAGGGTCGTTGGTCATGGGATGATTCAAATAACACTGACCTCCCTATCGCTACAACAGCACTCGTTGCTAATCAGCAGGATTATAACCTTGACCCAACCCACTATCAGATTCAACGCATTGAAGTAAAGGATGAAGACGGAAATTGGAACAAATTAGACCCAATTGACTATGTAGATGTATATAATCAATCACTAACAGATTTCCAAAATACAGCAGGTAATCCAAAATATTACGACAAGGTAGGAAATTCAATTTTCTTGTATCCCAAACCTAGTTATAGTCAGAATGCTTCACTCAAATGCTTCTATACACGAGGCCCAAGCTATTTTACAGCCTCTGACACAACAAAAACACCTGGATTCAACACAATCTTTCATGAACTAATCGCGCTATGGGCATCATATGATTATGCCGCGATAAATCAATTAGCTGTAAAGAAAGATATTTCAGAAGAAATCGCCATCAAAGAAGACAAATTATCAGAATACTATTCATTGCGTAATAAGGATGAGCACATTAGGTTAGCAGCTCGACCTTATCGCTTCCGCTAATATGAGTACATCATGGGAAACCTACGAGCTTCCAGGTACAACAGGAGGAGGTTGGGAATACGATAACGCTGCGATTGCATACGATGACTTAGTAGATGGTGATACTGGTCAAACACTTTATTACGATGGCGAGGGTACGATACAGGTCTGGACTACAATAAGTAAATCTTAAATTATGGAACAAGAAACACAAACAATGGAAGTATATACGCACACTGCAACAGACAGTCCATTCTATACGATTCCACCAGGATGTAGTGAAATAATTGCAGTACAGTCATTACGATACAGTGGAGAATATGAAGATTTAGACTTTATTAGAATAATGAAAGGAGATAAACTAGTCGGCTTCTCACTTCATTTTCTCTTTGATGGCAAAGTAGAAAAAGGATTAAAAGTAATATACAAATAATATGGCAACAACTTATCCAACAGCACTAACAGCATACACAAACCCAGCAGCCTCTGACCAGGTTGGTGTTGCAGTTGGTGGAAGAACTCACTCTGGTTTTCACTCTGATAATAATGACGACATCGAAGCCCTGCAAGCCAAGGTAGGTGTTGATGGTTCAGCGGTAACAACCTCACATGACTACAAACTTTCTGAAGTAACAAGTGGTGATAAAGCAGTAGGTAAAACTGCTACTCAAACACTTACAAACAAAACATTGACAAGTCCAACGCTTATGACTCCAGCACTAGGAACTCCAGCATCAGGAGTAATGACTAATGTCACTGGATTACCATTGACAACTGGTGTTATAGGACAACTTCCATTAGCTAATGGTGGTACTGCTGCAAACTTAGTTGACCCAAATGCTGACCGAATTATGTTTTGGGATGATTCTGCTGGTCAAGTAGTTTGGTTAACACCTGGCACAGGATTGACTATTACTGGAACAACTATGACTGCAACTGGATTTTCTACAAATCCCCCAAAGCACATCAGTTTCGACAGTTTCTTTGTAGAAAACAATGCTGGAGATCAGGGGTCATCAGTAAATGGATATTCAGATACAGAAGCATATTTGGTTGCAAAAACAGACCTTACTATTATCAGATTGGATATACCAACATCACCAATGAGATCTAAGGCGATTACTGATTACTGGGCTGATGCTGACGAAGTTCGTGGATGGGCAATAATTAGTGGATTTCTGTACTTATTCTTATGGGATAGTGGCGGAACGGCTTATCGACTCTATAAGATAGACATAACAGACCTTACTTCTTCTTCGTTGATGACCATTTCTGGTACTGCATTCGGGACTAATAGTGGGTCAAGAATGTCATCAGATGGAACAAGCCTATTCTTTACTTCTACTGCAGGAAATTCAGCAAACTTATATGTGATTTCAAAGTATTCAATATCTGGCACTACGGCGACATTCGTATCTGATACTACACTTGCTGGGACTCCTGCTATTTCAGGATTAGCGATAACTCCAGGAGGTGGATACATAGGTTTGGTTGGGTCAACATCAGCATCAACCACAGGAAGTATTTTCTATTATGATTCTGCTGGAACACAATTAGCAACTTGGGATCAGATAGGTTCATATTTTGGTAGATTAGTAAACATATTGACTACTATTTATATTGCAAAATCAAGTGCGCAAGCAGATGAACACCCTCAATGGTATCGTATTGGATACTCAAACTAATTATTATGCAGGAACAAATCAATCAACTTCAAACTGAAATAAACAATCTGAAGGCACAGGTTGATTTGTTGCGTTCATCGTCTACATATCCTTATGATATGCAGCAGGCACTTGTCGATAGATTAAACCCAGTAACATTTACACCAAGCACAAAGACAGTAGCTTCAGAAACCCAGGCAGTGAACGAGGGTGGAACTGCTACTTATGATGTTGCTAAACCTGTAGACGGATTCGAGGAGCGAGTAGTAGATGGTGTCACTCGGTACTTCCCTTATTATTTATGATAACTTTACCAACACAATCAGATAAAAAATGGTCACAAACAAACTCTGGTGATGTGTTTGGCAATCTTTTCAGTACAAGAAATATTAGTTTTGAGAAAGAGGGCTATTTGTCACTTGCACCAAAGGTTCGTGCATATTTTCGTACCGCTTCATCAGGAGCAGACTTTGACCAAGTGGTATCAATCGTGTTCTCTGCTCTTGGTGACTTAGTTATCACAAGTGATGGGGTGTATGAAATGGATTTAACAGATACAGATTCAGTACCGCTTGTACTTAATTCTGATACAGGGATTCAATCTGCTACAGTAAACGGTGATGGTATTGCATGGAATGCTCGTATTTATCAAACAGGTGCAACAGATACTAAATATTGGGATGGTGGTGCATGGACAACAGCGTCTATTGCACTTGTTTCTGGTGTACCTCACCCAATGGCAGTATTTGAATCATTGAATTATCTTGCGGTGACTACAGATAAGAATATCGTAAAACTTTATAATACAACACATAACCTAATCCAAACCCTTACTATTCCAGCAGAGAATGAAATTCAATGGCTCGTATATCGTGACAGCAACCTCTATGTAGGTACTAGAAGCCTTGTAGGGCGTAATGGGCGTATGTATGTATGGAATGGGTCAGGTTCATCAGCACAAAAGGCTTGGGATGCAAAAGGAGAGGCTTTAATGACAGGATGTGAATATGCAAATTCTATCGCAACTATTTCAAGTATCGGACAAGTACTCTTATTTAATGGTGGTGGATTTACAGAACTTGGAAACCTACCCGTCTACTACACTAACTATAAATGGACAGATTCTGCACAGCGAATTGCGCGCAGAGGTATTATTGCCGATGGTGATTTACTTTATTTGAATATTGAGGGACAGGTTACCGCAAACAACAACACAATTAATTTACCAACACAACCTTCTGGTCTTTGGTGTTATGATCCAAAAGTAGGACTTCATCACAAGGCAGGATATTCAGCAGACTATCCAACTTACGCAACAGTAACAGCGGTAGATATTGCAACAGATATTGTTACTCTTGGAACATCAGTAGAAACACAAACAGGTGAGCCAATTTTATACTCACAGGCTACGTCACCAATTGGAGGTATTGCAACCAATAGGATTTATTACGCAATTCGCGTATCAGGAACTACTTTTAAATTCGCAGAAACTTACGACAATGCTATTACAGGAACAGCAGTAAATTTAACATCGGACCCAGGTGCTTATACTGGAAAACTTGTATGCCCTAAAGGTGGAGACTTTGGTAATGTATTTAATGACAGCCTAGTCGCAGGTGCAATCGCACTTATACCAGAATCACGAGGATACTACGATTATTTTACAACTCGCTTTCTTTTTGGTGGGTGGTTTATCGCAGATGACTTTGTTGGAACTACCTATTCAACACTACAATCATTCACACCAGGTGAAAACCGAGGTAGTTTTGTCACGCAAAAAATATTTTCAGATAATATTGAGGATGTTTTCAATAAAGTTGTTCTAAAGGCGAGAAATATTTATAACGCAAACGATAAAATTGTGGTAAAATATAGAACAACGGAACGACAATACTTCCCTATTACTACAGATTCATTTCAACTTTCTGAATACAATATCACATGGACAAGCACAACATCATTTACTGTAACTGATACTAAATGGGCGTATGTACAAGCAGGTGACGAGGTTGAGATTATCGAAGGAGCAGGTGCAGGGTTCACAGCACATATTAGTACTATCACAGAATCAGGTGGAACTTATACCATAACGATAGATGAAACCATTCCACTCATTTCTGCTTCTGATACATCGCATGTGATTGTAAATAACTGGACTAAGGGGGCAACGCTAGATTCAACAGAGACAAAATTACACGATACAACATCAGTAAACTTAAATTCAAAATGGATACAGATAAAATGCGAACTACGAGGAGAAGGAACACAGGTCGAGGAACTACAATTAGTCAATATGACTCACTTACCTACAAAATAATTTATGGCAAACACATATCAAAACTCACAGGGACAATACTTCAATACACAAGCAGAAGCAGCTGCTAGTAACACTTCTTTAGGAACTAATCCTAGTACTTTGAATACCTCAGCAACTTCTGCTGTAAATCAATCAAATGCACCTATCAATGCATCTTCACTAGGTACTCCTACAAACACACAAGTTCCACCTCCTGTAACTACAAACACAGCACAGATGAATCTTGGAACACAAGCAAGTGCATTTACAGAAGGTATTGCTGGTAATCAGGCAGCAGTAAATCAAGAAGCTGCTGCAACCGCAGTAGTTACACCAACAAATAGTCGCCAAGGTATCCTAGATAAAATTTCTAGTCTTTTAGGTGTTCAGTCAACACAAGGACAAGTTACTTCAGATATTTTCAATGAAGAAGGAGTACAAGCTAAAAAAGACTTGGTGCGTAACCTAGAAAATGAAGCACTGGCTAAAGACCGTGCTTATACAAAACAAGCAGAGAAGATTCGTATGAACTCAGAAGGTAAACTTGAATCTGGAATACAGATTGACTTGAATAACCTAGAACGACAGCGAAACAGTGAACTAGCAGACATTGCTATTCAATCTAAAATCGCTACTGGTAACTATCAGAGTGCTTTTGAAATTGCAGACACTAAGGTAAAGGCACAGTTTGAACCTATTGAAAACCAAATCAAGGGACTGACTACACTTTATGGATTGTATCAAGACGACCTTACAGAAAGTGAAAAAATTCAGGCACAAGCTAAGATTCAAGAGAAACAATCTGCTCTTGATTTTGCACGACAGAAGGAACTTGTGAAATATAAGGCATCGATAGATGCAGCAGAAATGGGAGTTAATCCTAAAGTACTTGCCACAGAACAGTTTAAGAAAGCTCAAGCAGCACAAAACCTCAAAAACACACTAGCCAAAACTATCGAAGCGGTAAACAAATATGGTAACAAGGAAAAATTATCTGCTGAAGGTAAAGGTATCCTCGATACATTAAAAGTTCAGCTTCGTTCAGAGATTTCTACCGCACTTGAACAGGGAGTAGTAGTGCCAGGAGAAGCTGCTTCATTTGATGCTATTGCAGGAGAACTTGGAAAGAGTTTCTTTATCAGAAATTCAAAAACTCTTGGTTCTCTTAATTCCCTCAGTTCATCTATGGATAGTCGAATTAGTACTCAGAAGGCAGCATTGCTAGGTACTTACGGATTGACTAATGACCAAGTTAATACATTGCTTGGTGTGTCTGGTGTTCAAAATGATCCATTGGGACTTGGATTAGGTGGAGGAAGCTCTAATAATAATCCCCTCGGAATATAAATATATGACACAAGAAGAATTTGCAAAATCAATCAAGACTAAATACCCACAGTACAAAGATATTGATACTGGTACTTTGGTGACTAAAATTGTTGAGAAATATCCAATATACCAATCGCAAATTACAGACTTACCAAAACCAAAGAAATTCGGATCTGAAACAGTAGGAGATATCAAAGAAACAGGTCAAGGAATTGCAGATGTAGCAAAATCACGATTTGCAAAAGGAAAAGAAGCATTAATGGCTGGTATTCGTGGTGAACAAGGAATAAAGGCAACTGCTCTACAAATTGCAGGACAAGGAGCTGGTGCAGTATCTGATATTGGAGGTGAATTGATTATGGGTGCAGGTAAAGCAGTATTACCTCAAGGAGTAGAAACAGCAATTTCAGAAACTACACAAAAGGTGCTTTCGCCAGTTGTACAATCACAGCCAGTACAAAACCTACTTTCTAAATATGAGGAATTAAAAACAAAAAACCCAGAGCAGGCACGAAATATTGATGCATTACTTGGTATTTCTGCTTTAGGATTAGATATTGCCACGCTTGGTGCTGGTAAGGCAGTTACATCTAGTGCGCGAGAGGGAATAACAACAGGAATAAAACAAGCTACTGAAGCTGGAGTGAGAGCAGCAGGTCTATTTTCTGATGCAACAGGTCCAACACGAGCAGCTATTCGTGAAATTTTGCCTACAAGAACATCAATAGCTTCTGGTAACCTATCAAAAGCCTTTGGTCTTACACCAACAGATGTTACAAGAATTGAAAAAACTATGGGTAAAAGTCTTGGTGATTGGGTTCAAGAAAAAGATTTAATCAAAGCCACAAAAGCAGAAACTGAACAAGCCATTGATGACCTTTACAAAAATTCATATAAGCAGGTTCGAGATGAGATTGGAAAAGTTGCAAAAGAATATACAGATATTGATGTACCTAGATATAAACAAGTGCTAAGTGAACTTCAAAAGAGTTCCGACCAGATAGGACTTGAGGTAGAAGCTAAAGAAATTTCTGACCTGCTTACAAAAGAAAAGTTTAATCTTTCTGATGTGCAGAGAGTAAAGGAATTAGTAGATAAAAATTACAGTCTCTATCGAAGAAGTGGCGACCCTACAGCTAGTATAAAAGCAGATGGACTACGAAACATTCGAGATGAGATAAAAACTTTCATTGAGAAAGAAGTTAAAGATACTACTGGTGCAGATATTCGTGCATTAAACAATGATGTTGCTTCTGCTAGAAGTCTTGCTGACAGTGCTGCAACAAGAGCAAGTCGAGCAACTACTGCAAATGAGGTTACCCTGTCAGATTTAGGTGTAGCTGGTACTGCTGGTATTGCAACAACACCTCTTGTGGGTATGGCTGCTGTATTTGTTAAAAAAGTAGTACAGTCACCAACTGTCAGACTTCGTATTGCAAAGATGTTACAAAGAATGCCAAAAGCAGAGAAAATTAAAGTGATTAAGACAATGCAAACTGGAAAAATACCAGAGCAATTCAAAAAATTCATAAAGAAAACAACAGACACCACTGGTGGTATCGGTGCTATTGGTTTAAAAAATACTTTAACCACAAATAACGAAAAATAGTATTAGCAATATAACTGCAATTATTCCGCCTATAGTCATACCCTAACCATACAACCTATTAAATTATAAGTCAAAAAGTTATCCCCATATGGAAAATACACCAGATAGAAAAAAACTAGATAAATTAGCAAAACTAGCTCGTCTTGCTGATGATATTGACACTGGTGTTGTGGAACATCTTTTTGAACTTGATGAAAAAATAGAGGAATTGGAACATGAAATTGAGGAGTTAGAACTACAACACGGAGAAGATGGTAAAAATGGTGAAGTAGGCGAAAAGGGTGAAAAAGGCGAAAAGGGAGATACTGGCGAACTTGGAGATCAGGGTGAAAAAGGAGAAAAAGGTGAAAAGGGAGATACTGGAGAAAATGGTAAAGACGGAATTGATGGTAAAGATGGTAAGGATGGACTAAATGGTAAAGACGGAAGCCCTGATACACCAGACCAAGTCATTGAAAAAGTAAACCAATCATCAAAGCAAATTAAACTCGAACGAATCGAGACTACTTTGCTTGATAAGAAGTTTGAAGAAATGAAAACTATTGTACTTTCAAACGTACAATCGCTTCCTATCACAACTTCATTTATTAACGGAAGACGAGCAAAGAACTTTAATATAATCGATGCAACAGTTTCTTATGATGGTGATACTGCCAATATTACAACGGGAGCTTCAGGTGTCACAACCATAGGTACAATAGATTCAGTAACACCCTCTGCTAACGGTGCTGTTATTTCTGGTACTGAACTTGTAATGCAGAGTGCTTCTACTACCGTTCCAGGCTTAGTAAATGTAGGAGCACAATCATGGACTGGTACTAAATCAGTAGAAAAGACAGCTACCTCTGTTTCTGCTACTGACACTGCTATTAGAGCAGAAACTTTTGTTAATTTCCCTGCATCAGATACAGTAGATGCTCTTGTTTTTGGGTCTATTGGTTACCTTGGAATCACTGATGCACAGGATCATCTTTATGGGACTTATGTTGGAGTTGCAGGTAATTCAGAACATGCAGGAATAGGTACTGTTGCACAGCTTATTGGATCAGCAGGTTCGGTAACTAACACAGGAGGTGGAACTATAACAGATGCCATAGGAGTTGCTTCATATGTAGGAAACGAGTCAGGTGCAATAACCAACGCATATGCTTTCAAGGCAATATTCCTTTCAGGAACAAATAACTTCGGTTTCTTCAATGATATTGCTGGCTCTCAAAATAGATTCACAAAGACAACAGTATTAGAAAATCTAACTACAGGTGCAAGTGATTACCAAGCAACTAGGTCAGATTTAAGAGTAAATCTTTCAGGTGCAGATAGTGCTGTTGATATTTTATCACTTGAGGGACAAGTGCAAATTGATGACAACATAAACCATCCAAATGCTGTTTATGTCGGACTAAGAGGAGCAGGAACACATGAGGGTAGTGGTACTGTAGCTGTAATGGTTGGTTCGAATCATGAGGTTATCAATTTTGGTAGTGGTGTAATTACAACTGCCGCCGCAGTAAATGCTTATATTGAAAATGCTGGTGGTGGAAGTATTGGAACTTCTTATGGATTTAGAGTTTCAGGTCTTGCTGGTACTACCCAATATGGTTTTTATAACGACATTGCGGGTTCAGTCAATGTGTTTACTCGTACCCATATTTTGGCAGGTGATGCTATTAGATTTTATGATACAGACAATTCTCACTATACGGGTATTGCTGCAAATGGAACAACAACTGCTTCTATAGACTATACGCTACCTGCTGCTGGCCCTGCTGGTGATGGATATGCCTTAGTATCAACCACCACTGGAGTAATGTCATGGGTAGCAAATCCAGGTGCATGGTCACTCACAGGAAATGCTGGAACAACTGCTGGAACAAACTTTATCGGTACTACAGATGCAGTAGATTTAGTATTCAAAAGAAACTCTGTTGAACAGGCTCGTTTTGTTGCAGACCAACTTACCCTAAAGCCTTCTGCTGGAACTTATAACATCACAACAAGTGCAGATACTGACACTATTACATTTGGTGTTGTTGGTGTTACTACTCAAAGCCAATTCTCTACATCTAAAGACTTAATTTCAATGAAATACATTGGAACAGTCCCAACAATGGCTGCTGGAGTAGAGGCAAGTGTAAATGGTCTTGTTTTCTACAATGGTTCAAGTGGATTATGGTTGTGGCCGTCTTTGGACTCAACAGGAACACAGGCACTCGTATCAGACGGTTCAGGAGTTTTGTCATGGGCTACCGTTGGAGTAGGAAGTGTGACAAGTGTAGATGCCTCAGGTGGTACAACAGGGCTTTCATTTTCAGGTGGCCCTATTACAACTTCAGGAACACTTACTCTTGGTGGTACTTTGGCATTGGCAAATGGTGGTACAGGAACAACTACAGGACTTCCTATCAATAACCTTATTGCAGCAACAGGTACAAACACTATAAACAACGCAAACTATGCACAAGCATGGCAGTGGAACTCTTTGACGACACAAATAGGTCTTAATCTTACAACCTCATCAATCACTACAGGTTCTTTGCTTAAATTAACCTCAACATCAACGGTTGGTAACGCATCTAAAATGTTGGAGATTTCTTCAACAGGAAATAACACTACGGCAAATAAAACCAATTATGGTGTTCATTCTACGGTTGGTCATTATAGAGCAGATGGTGCAACGGATATTGCGGGATATTTTTTGGGGTTGTCTTATGGTGATGCTTCAATTGTTTACGGAGTACAAGGAATAGCATCATCTGCTGGTGGTAATGCAAATACGTCTGCTGGAGGATATTTTCAAAACGCTACTGGTAGAAATGGAGTCGCTACGAACTATGGGGTGTACGCATCGAACACATCAGCTACAGGAGGATTAAATTCTTATGGTGGCTATTTCCTAAACAGTGCGACGGTTAGCACGTTAAGTGCTGGAATATATGCAGTGGAGGGTACTGAAGGCAATCAAGCACACTATGGTGGATATTTTTCAACGGGTGTAGGATTTGGGGTGAGTTCTACTGCTTCCTATTATGGGGTAAGGTCAGTAGCTAATGCAACACGTGCCACATCTACAGCGTACGGTGGTTATTTTGAGGCAACTGGTAGTGGAACAAAATATCCCCTGATTGCGACAGGGGGGAATGTGGGTATTGGAACAACTACTCCAACAGCTTTCTTGCATACAGTTCAAGCAGTATCTACGTCAGGTTCACCAACAGCACTTCTTATTGCTGGTGCTGCGCACACAACACTCACGGCTTCAACCGAAGCAATTGATATAAACTTTAACCTTGCACGAACAGTACAATTTGCAACAGGTGCATTGACTACTCAACGAGCAATGCTTATCCAAGCACCTACTTATAGATTTGTTGGAGCAAGTACTATTACAGATGCTTACACAGTAGCGATTGGCGGTGCTCCAGCAACAGGTACAAACGCAACAATTACTCGCTCATGGGCATTAGCGGTACAATCAGGAAATACACAGCTTGCAGGAAGTAACTATCTTGGTGCAACAGGTGTCGCACCTACAGCATTTGCTCATATTGCAGCAGGAACTACAGCACAGGCACAGATTAGACTAACTCCAGGTGTCGCCCCAACAACGCCAAATGACGGAGACGTATACTATATTGATACGAACGATAGATTCATGGTTCGTAAAAATACTCTTGATTCTGAAATCATATCAGCATCAGCGGTCACAACAGAGTTAGTGGTGAGCGATACAACGCTTACGATAACCTATAACGGTGTTACTTATAAATTACTAGCCGTAGCATAAAATATATATGGAAAAATCATACGAAAAAGTAGACAACAAATTAGTGGAGACAGTTATAGAACAAAAGGAAACTGTCACTGAGCACAACTTAGATGAACTCATTAAAATCAGGGAGTCTATTGATGTTTCAGAAGCAGAATATCTTGCAAAATCACAAGCAGAAAAAGATAAATTTGATGCCTTGATTGCAGAATGTAAAAAGAAAGGGATTGTTGAACAAGTAGATGTAGCGCAAGTAGAAGTAGTATCGGATAATTTGTAATACTGTAGGCTTCAGTTATCTGGAAATTCCAGGATAACTGGTTCCTATCAGTCTTATAAGGACTGTTAATAACCTATGCTTAATCAATATCTAAAAACTACATACGATGCAATACATAATGCCTGTACCATAACAACAATGAAGTGTGTATCGGTTGTTTTAGTTATCTGTGCACATATTGCATTTGGCGATGTTGATTCAGCAGTATTAGTTGGTGTTGGCGCATTAACTGTCCTTGATTTTATAACAGCTATAATGCGTGAGTATAAGCTAGGTAGAAAAATTGAATCACGAAAAATAATCAAAACAGCAGTAAAACTATTTGTTTATGGATTGCTTATATCAGCATCATATATCACAGAGGCAGTTATCGGAATCAAAGCATTTAATCTGCCAGTTACAGAAATAATGGCTACATTCATTGCGGTAACAGAACTTGTTTCAATAATGGAAAATGTTGGTGACATGGGATATGTTATCCCACAGAAATTATTAGGTCGTTTAAAAGAAATAAGAGACGAAAAATAACATGAAAGTCTTAATCATTGCTAACAATCAAAAATGGAAGTCTTGGGACAAGAAAATCCAGTCGATAAAAGACTGGTTTGCCCCAGCAGTAAACCTTGAAATTACATTGGTTCATGAAAAGTTTACATGCGTACCATTTGAAGAATACGGAGTGTTTGATAATCAATCACGCAAAGGTGTTTCAAAGACTTGGTTTAATGAAAATATCACAAAGAAATATCCAGGATATGATGTTGCTATACTATCAATGCGTATCAAAGATTGGGGAGGATTCCCAGTAGAGGGTTGGCAATGGGATGGTAAATGTATTGCGCTCGCATCAGACGAGAAAGGATTCTACAACTTTAAGGGGGTAAAATATGAAGGAGAAAAATGGTTCAATATCGTACGACACGAACTATCACACGCTCTTTATACAATCCAAGGTAAAGTAGATAGAACCCACTTCCACTGGGATAGTGGTGACCTATCTAAAGTCCTCCCAGAGCTAAAATTTGGCACCTCTACAGTGACTATTACACGAAATCAGGATGATGGTGTACAGACACTTGGAACGCTTGAATACGAAGGTTTTAAATGCAATACACTTGAAAGACCATGGAAGAATAATACGATTAATATCTCTTGTATTCCAAAAGGTGAGTACACAGTAAAGTGGACATTCTCTCCCAAGTTTATGAGGTATACCTACGAGGTACAGAGTGTACCAAAGCGTTCAGGTATCAGGTTTCATGTAGGCAACTATTTTACGCAAATCGCAGGTTGTTTCCTATTAGGAAGTGGCTACAAAGATTTGAATACAGATGGTCGCTTAGATATTATTAACAGCACTATTACTATTAAACAGTTTGAAACATTGTTGAATAAGCAAGACTTCAAACTAATCATTAAATAATATGAAAACAAACATTAAATCAGCATTAGTATCATTTGCTATTTCAGGTATCCTTGCGGGTGCACTGTATATTTTACAAATTGGAGATGTATTCGCTATTGATATAAAGGGATTAGTAAATGTAGTTTTTATTGCTATCCTTGTTGCAGTTGTTTCATTCTTGAAATCTATTGGAACAAATAAAGATGGAACTTTTGCAGGAATTAAGATTAAATAAGTTATCCCCAACTACGCCCAAAACGGCGTTTTTTGGTACCCAAATATAGTATAATGGAGTATCGGACAAGAGTTTGGTTGTAGCTCAAATAACCACTAACATGAATAAAAACCTCGTTATATTCATCATATTAGTTATCCTTTGGGGATTACTATTTGTGAGGAATACCAAAGCGGAGGCTCCACTTTTAGATATAAGTGTACCGCTTGAAGTGCAAAATAATCCTATTAAAGAGTTTGCCTATAACCAAGTCAAATTCAGATGGGACGAAAGCCAATGGAGTAGTTTTAATAGTATCATTGAAAGAGAAAGTAGTTGGAATCCAAAGAATCAAAATCCAACTTCTACAGCCTATGGATTAGGTCAGTTCCTAAATTCTACATGGCAAGGAACAGGATATACAAAAACCGATGACCCGCAAAAACAAATCATGGCAACGATAGAGTACATTTCTCAACGATACGGAACACCAAAAGACGCTTGGAAATTCTGGCAATCTGCTAGGTATTATTAGTATAATACTTGTATTAAACTATAGCTCATGCTATAGTTTTTTATATGAGAAAAAGAATCAATTTAATTGGTAACAAATTTGGGAAATTAACAGTTCTTAAAAAGGGTAAAAAAGTTATATATAAAAACCAAAGTAAGATTTATTGGGAGTGTTTATGTTCCTGTGGTAAAAAAACAGAAGTTGTAGCTGGTTCACTGTTGAATGGATTAGTGAAATCATGCGGATGTCTTAGGGATGAAATGGTCAAAAAAAGAATGACTACACACGGAATGTCATACACTAGAGCTTATTCATCGTGGTCATCTATGCTTTCCAGGGTTAAAGATAAAAATAAGTTGCGGTATTATGGGAATACTACAGTATGTGTGGGATGGAAAAAATTTAAAGGATTTATAAAAGATATGGGTGTTCCTCCTACTGAAAAACATGAAATTGATAGAATAGATCCAAATGGGAATTATTGTAAAGAAAATTGTAGATGGGCAAATCGGTCTGAACAGATGCGAAATACAAAGAGAAATCATGATATGTGGATCTTCTATAATTCAAGAAAATCAGCTGTATCTTATAGATTATTCAAGAAGCGTATAAATGAGTGTGGCTGGGATATAAATAAGGCAATATCAACTGGTAAGATGAAAAATCAGTTTGTGTAAAAGTTGGTACTAACTTATCCACAGATA
>OFQZ01000431.1_pt1 | contig 14539 bp, 17 predicted proteins | sample 1543011 | NCBI WGS metagenome assembly OFQZ01 (sample SAMN07774216, study PRJEB24372) | wastewater metagenome | isolation source: Exp Tend NO 0WW | collected 2016-02 | reverse complement strand
ATTCTCGGGATGGAAGAAAAGAAGGTAAAAAAGACGTACATCGAAGAGCTAAACGACCTAATATCAAAAATGTAGTATGCCAATCCTGAAACTGACCGGAGGTAAAACGCTTTCAGTAAGCCAAAAAAAGGCAGATGAGATTATCAGTTGGAAAACAGAACGGACTTTTGAGCCATCAAAGCTCGTTGATGTGGGGAGTGATAACTTCCTGGCGCTCTCGGAAATCAAGGGAGTCATGTCGGATAGCGACTACATCAACGGGGAAGCAGAAAAGCGTATTGACTTGGACGACCCCATGCAAAAGGCGACGGTTCTTTCCTTCGAAAAGAGCCTGGAAGGAAAGAGCGTCTTCCAGTACGCCATTGAAAGGAAGGTGATATTCGACCGTACCGAAGAGATAGATGGTCGAAAAATCCTCGACTATTCGGTGAATATGGACCGGCACGCAGAGTGGTCTCAGTACTTCCGGCTGTGGAGTGCTCTCCAGGAACTTCGTGGACGAAGAGAGTATGCACGGAGGAAAGAGGAAGATGCACAACAGTCACTTCTCGAAGGAATGGCTAAGCTAAAGGAAAATATGAAGGCTTGACAAAAGACGATTTAGGGAGTATACTTAGACGGTAATTGATTGAGCTCGGGGAGCAATCAGTGGTGAGTTGCGAACTGTGCAGCGTGCGTACGCGCAATGCAAAAAGCTCGCCCCCCGAACTGAGCAAATAATAGACTCCCTGGCCGTTGAGTGGGATGAGTGGCGGAATAGGTAGACGCTTAGGTGGAAACTTGGAAACGTCAGCCGAGGGTAGCGCCCATGCAGGGTGAGAATGACACATATCTAGTTGAAAGTAACTGTGCAAATCCCTGCCTCATCCTACCCAACATCGAGGGAGTCTAAAGAATAATAATATGGAAGAGAAAGAATTAATTGAAGCACTTAATAAAGCATTAGAGCCGATACAATCCGCTCATCAGGAGTATCTCGTTAAGGTAATGGAAGCAGTTAAAAACGCCCTTGAGTTAGGTATAGATATTGGTAAATCTCTCAAAAAATAACCAACCTAAGAGAATAATAACATGGAAGAGAAAACAAAAAATCTCGTAGTCATTGGAAGGGATGGCTGGGTCTATGTCCTCTATAAAGGGAAATCCATTGGTCTCGGAGATATAGGGGTAGATGTAGAGATTGAAGACCTGAGAAAACTCCATAAGCCCAAAAAGAGAAGCGAGGAAATGAAGACACAGGCTATGAATATGCTTTCGGCAGGAGAATCAAAGTCTGATGTGGCGAAAGAACTTGGAATATCACGACCGACCCTTTACAAGCTAATCGAATAACCAACCCAAGGTTGGCTGACTCATGGGAGGATGGGGATGATTCATAAATAATTGAATTATTATACCTAGTTCCCGAACTTCTTCCCAGCAGTCAGCCAGTCTTAATAAATAAATAGGTTGGCTGTTGGGGGATATGTATGTTGGAGGTCTATGGGGCGATTCAACCCAACATTCTTGCTCATAGACTATCCCCATCAGCCAGTCTTATAAGAGAAATGTATGAAAACTTGGGAAAATGTAGTTTGTAGTCATGACGATGGTTTCCACGCCGATTGTTTTGCTTGTGGTTTTAAGTTCTGCAAACAACAAATAACCTCCGAAGTAGAAGCGGAAAGAAAGAATGGTTGCATAGCGGGGCATTGCGAACATAGCCGTATTGGTATCTGTGCCGACTGTTATTTAGAAGATGCGAAAGTGCATAAGAAACTGAGAGAAGCCGCCGTAGAAGCGAGGGAGAGGGAGATAAGTGAGAAAATAATGAAATACAACGGTGAGGGCTGCTATGCTCTCGGAGAAATCCTAGCCATAATCAATCCACCTAAGGAATAATCCTATGAGCTACTGCACATGTCCACATCATAAAAATCAAAATAATAACGAATGTTTTACAGATATAACATTTGAAAAAAATGGTGATTATTCCATTGAACTAAATTATCATGTCATTGATGAAAATGATAAATGTACTCGCTGTGGAATTTTTGTACATGGGATGCTTGAAATGGTAGAAAATTTAAATCCTAAAAGTTTAAAATATAGCGCATCCAAGAGTGAACAGAATAAGAAGAGTGAATGGGATGTTAGCGGACATGGAATAGCATGGACAGGTAATGATTTTTTTAAAGCAAAAGAGACGGATATGGAAAAAGAAGGACAGCTCGGAGAGGAGTGTGATTGTGCAAAAATGAGCTGTAAAGATACCTGCCTGAAAAACCATACCCATAAGACATTCAGCTGCCGTGTGTGTGATCCTTTAGTAGCCACCAACATTGAAGAGAAGAAAGACTGGGAGAAGGAACTTGAGGAGACTTTAGTCAGATGGGTTACGAGCTCGCCTGGAGAACCTGAATTGATTGAAGTTATGAAAAACTTCATCCGTGAGAAGCTGAAAGAAGAGAGAGAGAAATGGAGACTCAAAAACGCAGGACTGTATCGCCAGCTATTCGGGGAAATGAATGATGAGAAGACCTTCACCGCAAAAGAACTCTGGAAAATGTTCAATGACTACTCCCCTCTCTTCACGGAGTAGCAGAAGAAGGCGCTGGCGGATAATCTTAATTCGATAATGAAAAAGAAATGACCACAATAACAGGAACAGCTTCCTACCGCACACCGACAGAAGAAGAGGCAAAAAAGAAAATAATCCAGATTGCTTGTTGGTATTGCGGAAAGAAATGGTATGAGCCAAAAGCCTACCTCCTCAAGCAGTTAAAAGAATGGTGTGAGGTGTATAGTATGAGCCTATCCACAATAATAGAGAAGAAAAAGAAGGAGTTTAGAAAAAAATGTCATACAGAACCAAAGTTTTTCGGAGACATTACTTGGATTGATACCTTCCTCGAAAAAGCCATAAGGGAGAGTGTAGAGGAGGCTCTGCGGGAGGTGAGAGGGTTAGGAATTCCAGATTTTGACAATCGGGTTAAAGAGTTTATGAAATAGAGTATGAAAAAACCACCTCGGATTGAAGTGGTTTTTCGTTTGCTTACTTTTTTGCCTTAAGTCGGAAGTAGACTGTCGATACGAGAGTTGCTACTGAGACGATAGCCAGGACTCCTTCGGTCAGTTGATCCGCTTCTCCTTGTGAGATAGCTCCTATCGTAACGACGAAAGCGAGTACGGCTGAGATGATGGTTCGGTAGCCTGTAAGATTCATAATTTGTTCTTGGGATTGATTAGACTCCTGTACGACCTCAGGAATAGGGTTATTCGGCGTTATAATCGTTTCTGCGGGGTTTTCCTTCTCCTTTGGTACATTGGTGTCATTCTTCTTTATTTTGTACTCCTTGAGCGTTTTAGGCAGGGAATCTAAGAGGGGAAATCGGGTCGCTTTTGCTTCTGAATCGTAGGCGTAATGATTCCGGTCCCATGTTATATCGTTCATGAGTCCGACCTTGCGGAGTTTCGTCTGGAGTTCTTTCCAGTTTACGATGTCGCAGGCCATTCCTCTCCGATGGTTGGAGTTTAACGTCTTGCTCTTTCCGTTCTTGACCATCAGCTTTTGTTCTTCGAGGGAACGCCAGGAGGAGACCACGATAGCTTCAGGGACTTGGGTGAGTCGGTCGAGGTACAGTTCATCGGCGATCACGTCTCTTGCCCGATAGGTAAGACCGTTGTACTTCATCGCTTTTTGCTTAAAGACCATTATCATAAAAATTCGTTAAGAGTTACTTTTTCTTTAGATTCCAGTTGAGAGTCTTTCATTTTAAGAACGGAGCCTATTTTGAGTTTGTTGAAAAGTGACTTGTCGATGGCTTCCTGACTCCATCGTTTCGGACGGATAGGTTCGAGGGGTTTCTCTGCTTCGGAAATCTTCTGCTGACAAAACGAGCAGTACCCCGCACGATCGGCTCGATGCTTCCTACCTTGTATACATTCCATATACCGTACAAATATCATAAATTAAAGCCACGAGGATAATCCCACTCACAAGAGCGAGAGTCTTGAGGACGAAGATGATGATTTCTTGGCTGAGGGTTTTCATATATTTTGTGTCCCATAGCTTTTTACATCAGTATTTTTCAGTCCTGAGTAGATTAAATACCCCAGTCCGAATGTGGTGAGTGTAGAGGCTATGAATAAGATAGTGAGGATGAGCATGTATTTCTTGAGTGTTTTTATAAAACATGAGTTATAAAATTATTGCTCTCTCGACCTTTTCGCCGGCTCCGGCAATAAGTCTATCCATGAGCGGTGTTCCCTATAATCTGCCGTCGAATCGTTTGATTATTACTTGTTAATACTTTCTAAATCTACTTCTTTACAGCTTTTCCCAAAATGGCTAAGGGTGTGATAGCAAGGAGTCACTTCTCCTTGGTCATTAACGCATTCTCCTGCGGTTCCAACATCTAACCCTTCTACCCATTCGTGGAATAAGCGTCGGAAGATACTTTTTGCTGCTGTTGCTCTTTCTGCTTCTGGGACTATAGCTTCTATCAGTGTGAGGACTTGACCTTCTAAATCTTTTGCGTGTTTGTAGTTTGACATAACTTTGACTCGACTGGACGGCAGATTGTAAGGAACACTATGAGCGGTATAGGAGAGGTACTCGATAAGCTTTTTTAATCCACCATTACACGTGACCAACACGATACCTATTTCTAGGGCAGTCCGCTTATTGATGAGGCTAGAGCTGGCTAGTTAAGTCAGATACCTCAATTCTTTTCCCCTCTCCCCCAACACAAGGTTGGGGAATCATGTAAATACCCATCTTACGACGGGGGAGAGAGGGAGGATGGTTCATCCCCCTTAATGATACACCTTCTGTTTAAACATTCAACCGTTTCCCAGGTGGAATTTTCGGAGTATCTGGGACAGGCGCTTGTTTTTCTTGTGCGGGAGGTTCTTTTGGGACTTCCTTCGGGACTTCTTGGCACAAGGCGATGAGCACCGTACCGATGACGGCAATGACTGTGCATTCCATTTCATGTTCCCTCCTAGTCGAGTTCTCCGTTAACGTCGGTTACTTCACCGAAAGGCACGTAGTCGAGAGGCGGTTTCACCTCCTGATGACAGGCGAGATGCCGATAGTGCTTTCCGTTGAAATCGTAGTGAGGGATGCAAGGCTCACCGTCCTTGATGTCCTTTCCACATATCACGCATTTGGCGAACCACATTGGAGCCTCCGTATATAGTCAAGCAGTTTTTCGAGACACCCAAGGCTGCAAAACGAAAGTGTCATGTGAACGATTGGAACGTCGATTGGCTTTCCACATTCGCAACACCTCATGGAATCCTCCTTGGTATGAATTGATTGATACGGCGAATCAGATAGACATATTCCAGCATTACTTGTTTGTGGACTTCTCCGAAATAACAAGACTTGTGGTAGTGATAGGTCATACCCGTTTCGAGGTCAAGGTAGGGAACGTTGTCACGCCCTACCGTTTTCTTACAGTAGTAGCACAACATGGCATTTCCTCCTTGATAAAGAACGGGGAGAGGCGAGAATTTCCTGCCCTACCCTGTGCCTTAACACTTCTTTCCGCCTTTTTTCTTTGTCATATTATTTCTTACCACATTTAATACAATACCAACCACCACGTCTACGATACTGTCTATCATGTATGCAGAAGACTTCTTGCAACCAACCAAGTCCTTGAAAAAACCAAGGAGCTTTCATGTAGATTTGATTGTAGTGAATGGCGATTAAGGTTTCTATGTTCATAGATACATTATAGCATTTTAACACTCAAAAGTAAAGGTTACTTTATCGTATTTTTGATATGTATAACAGAAGATATGATACCAGCAATAGCAATAATGAATGCCGAAATCCAAAGGGTACCTTTTTTCACCTTTCCTGCTACATCCACTATATCTATCAATGGCTCAACCTTCGTATGGAGACTATCCATTTTGTCATGGAGTGCTTGGAAGTTTTCAGACAGGGATGGAGGAGTGGAATCCCTCACCATTATTATTGCTTGGTCGAACTTCTCCGAAAGCATTTCAAATCTTTCATCGAGAATTTTCTCACGTTCAATAGCAAGCCGTTTCCGCTCCTCATACCCCTGCAAATGTACTTTTATATCGTCTTCGAGTGTCATAAATTGTTTATTTGATAGCTGCCATTTCGGCGTTCTCATCAATGTCGTCAATCTTCGTAGCCCTCGCTGCCGTATACCCCTGTGCGGTGAGTCCAGCTTGAACAATTGCCTCTGTCGCAGCAGCTCCAGCAGAGAATGGAACAACATGGTTTGGTGCGGTGAAGAGCGTTCCTCCAGTCGTATCTATGAGGTCGATACTGTCTCCAGTCGTGTAATCTACTCCATACCCTCCTGTGATTTTCAGAGGTACAGAAGGAGAAGAGGTGTTCTTTACTTTCATCGAGGTCAGGCGATAGTTTGCTGTATCGGTTGCGGTCACATAGGCGATGTCATCAGCGATACCAGCAGAGGTGAACATCCAGTAGGCGAAGGCAGCATAGATGTCTTGCCAGGTTGTCGTTCCCGTAGCGATGTCGATGTTTACAACGTCCGTTGCAGCATCGGTGAAGGTGATGTCAGTAACCGTCGAACCATTTACTCCGTTCAGGTCATACACCGTGTCGGCAGTCTGTCCGAGGTCACGAGAGACGGTCGTTACTGTGCTCGTCAGTGTACCGAGGTTTTGTTCGGTGAACATCTTTGCGGTTATGCCTGAAACATACGCAGCACGGACACGGATATTCCTATCCACTGTATAGACTTCCGAGTACACCTTACTCGTTGCCGCTACGATGTCATTGAAGAGTTCCAATGAATTGAGTGTATCGTAAATCTGAATCCGAGTACCTGAAACGAATCCTGAGAGGTTCACATAGAGGGTTGCAGGTGGTGCGTAGGTAGTTCCATCATCAGCAGTGAAGAGGTTGAAGTCAGCGTGTGCAGTTGACCCGTCACTCTGTACGACTCGAACACCCTTTAAGGCTGCTCCTGTGTCTCCATAGATTACTCCACGAACGGTCTTATAGGATGAACCATTAAGTTGTACGAGGTCATGCCAGTTGAATGTATCTTTCGTTTCAAATGTTCCACCGAGTGAGTAGTTATATCGGAGCCATCTCATTATTTCTTCACCCGTATGTCCTCCTACTGAGTCAGTAATGGTTATTGAGAAGTCCTTACCATTCCATGTTACAGGACTTCCTGCATGGTCGGTGATGGTTACACCCGTTACAGCAGGGTCTCCAGTCGTCAGGCCGTTGTCAGTTGCGTCGAGAGCCACCACATAAAGCTGGTCTTCGAGGGTTCCATAGGTCGTAACGACGTTTGATTCAGCTTGGTCATATCCATCAGCCTGAACCTTCAAGACGAGGTAGCCAGTGTAGTCAAACACACCACTCTCGTAAATCTTAACAAGGTTATTCATTGGGCCAGTCGCCAGTGCGTTCACTGTTGTACCACCGTCTGTCTGCTGGTACTTCACCTGAAGTCCTGCTGTCGTGTTTGGCGTGTAGATTGCACACCACATAGCCGTCACCGCATCAGCCGAGCTGACATACCGCATACCGTCCTGCTTGAGCTTGTTGATTGATGTCGTACCGTCCCATACCCAATCGAGTCCGAGCGTGAAGGAAGAAGGGCCGTTCGTAGTAAGTGGGAAGGCGACATTCTGAAGAGTAGCCTCAGTAATCCAAGACTCAATCATAAATGAGTACCAGTTTTGAACGGTCGTTGAAGTTACAGAAGAACCAAGTCCGAAGACCTTTGTTCCCGTATTGACCGTTGCAGAAGTACCTCCGAAGGTAAGTCCTGATGAGGTAGCGTATGAGCGGTCAGCGATTTGAGTGACTGCAATGACCTGCACGGTATTCCCACACGTTACTCCTGTAACACGGATAGGGAGGTAGCCTACTTTTTGGATGGTGTAGTCTACGTCCTGGTCGGCACTGTATGTCTCTATCCATTCCCACGCCGGTGAGGTAAGAGTTGCGATGACTGTCTGTGTTCCCGTTTCAAAGACCTTAACGGTTGAACCTGTGAGCACACCCGAGAAGTCGATACCAGTATTGATAGGAGGAGCTGTGACAGTAATAGCTGCACTTCCTGTGCCCGTATTGATGAGGTTGAGTCCACTTTCCATCGCCACAGTAATCGCCGCACCACTCGTATTCGTAAGCGTGATTGGATTCTTGGTCGTAGTGGTCAGTGTCGAGGTACTCAAATCCCACAAGGTAGGGGTTGCAGTTCCCGTGAACAGAATCGTTGCAGGGGCAGTCACTACATAGTCTCCTCCCGTAGTTACCGTTGTTGGCAGGGTTAACGTCCCTCCTGTGTATGGAGGGTAGATGACATCTTGGTCTATCGTTGTGTAGATGTCGAGGGCACTGATGTAGGTTCCTGCATTTGGGAAAGTGTTGTCAGAGTACGTTGTTCCTTGATTTACCACTCCACGAGTAGTCCCCGAGACTTGTAGGTTCTCATTATTTTCAAATGGACGTGTTCCACCACCGAGGGTGTACGAAGAAATGCGGAGTTGTCCATAAGTACCTTGGTCAAGTATTTCTTCAATGACTCCAGTTGCTCCCGATGTTGCACCGGTGATTGTGTTTCCCACAGCAAACCCTCCACCTGTCTCCCCATCGTATTCCACAACACGGTTGACGGTGAATTTAATAGCAAGGGTGAATGGAGCAGTGATGGTTTCAGTCGAGATATTAGCCGCAGTAAGGGCCGTCCATGCACCTGCGTTTATCTTGTACTCTACCGTGAGAGCGAGAGGGCGGAGAACACGGTCAGCGTTGAGAGAAGAAGTCCAGAAGGTTGTGTAGTATTGCGGAGCTATGTTTCTGAACGCTGTAATAGACTCTATCTCGTGGGGGATAGTCATCGTGAGCGTAGCGTCTGTGTCCCATGCATACCACTTACCAGTTGAGTCAAATCCACAAGAACCTGAGTACGAGAGAGCGGAGCCTGTCGTGAGTTCTGTGTCGTTGAAACGGAATGAGAGTGTTCCATTAGTCGCGCCTGAGTACGTTTCAAAGAAGTTGTTATCGAACACCGAAGTGTAGTCTCTCTGAACAGAGTCGTTTGAAAGTCCAGGTACGAGAGAGTTTAAGCTGTCTCCTCCAGTCACTCCTTTGATAATAGAGTCCTTTCCCCAAAATCCATAGAAACCTTCCGTGTACTTTGTACCGAGCTTCATGTTTTGGAAGGTGACACCCGAGTTGTCGTTGAGCATGGTTATCGGCTGTCCGTATGTTGTTGATACGTCAGGTGCAAATCCTCGGTATTCAGGGATGCTCCAGTTAGCGATGAGGAGGTCTTTACACCCGAGAGCCAGCTGAAGAGCACGAGAACAGATTTGTGCTGCACCACCGAAGACAAACTTCGTGAAGGTGCTATTGGCACAGTTCTGAATAGTCATCTGCTGATTGACGAGGTTTGTTGTGTTGCTCGGCGTAGAACGTGTCGCAAGAGATGAGTTATGGAAGTCGTGAAATGTACACGAAACATTGTTGATAAAACTATGCTTAATTTGGGTTATACCCTTTGAGATGATGTCGGTTCTATTCATTGTCGTCCCTCTCGTGCTGGTGTGGGTGATGACATTGTATGTACGGAGAAGGTTGGTTGCCGTTGTCTGGAAGTTTGGAGAATAAAGAACAACTCGGTTCTTCCAGTCCCACCACACACGACTCATCAAGTCGGTTGTAAGTCCAGTGACAGCCGACGTTGTTGTAAGGATGTTTGTGAGCTGTTGTGTTGCAAGGGCAAAGTTACAGTTACCGATGTAAATTCTCTCTCCGCTTGTCCATGTCGTCCCGTGTCCAAAAGTAATGACAGCCGTGGTTGAACCACCTGGAACAGTGATAGCTACCTGATAGAGTTGAGGGTATGCTTTGAGAGCACACACTGTCGTAACACTGTTCGCTCCTGATGTTACGTTCGTACTGATACTTGTCCCGATACCGTCATCTGAACCTTGGAAGTGGAAGATATAGTCCCCTGCGGTAAGTCCCGTGATGGTCTGCACGAGAGTTGCATTTCCAGTTGCAACAAGAAGCGTACCATCAACGGTGAGGGGAATACTGGTGAATTTTGAAGCCACAGTTCTTGTCCCTACGTTTGTTGCTACCCATGATGTTGCATTGGAGAGGTCACGACTTTGGAGACACAGGTTACTGAATGTTCGTGCTGCTTGTGGTGTACCTTCCATGCTTGCAGAATCACAACAATTTACATCTAAAACGTTCCCTGCTGTTTCATGAGCACGAATGACGTAGTAGTAGGTTGTACCGTTTGAAAGAGAGGTGTGTGCAATGGTAGCTGTTGAAGCGGATGTAGAACGAGTCAGTCTGTTTCCAGTGGTACAGATATGATTCCCTGAAGTTGAACCAGTGAAGTTGATTCTTCCTGTTGCTCCACCTGCGTCAGCGTGGGCTTGCGTATCATAGATCCAAAACTCATTTGTCTCGGTGAGAGAGGTGTCAGGTCGTGCATAATAAGTCGTTCCTTCAGTGATACCTGTTGGAAGTGTGCCTGAAGTAGAGAAGACCACCGCTCGTCCAGCGTCAGCCGTAAATCCATGTCCTGTCATGGTTACAATACCAGGAGAGGCAATAGGAGTTGTTGCTGCCTTAGCGGTGATCGCTTGGGTGTCCCAAAAGACCTCAATCGCAGGTACAAGATGCCGTGGGTACTGCGTCATTACCCAATACACATCATTTCTCGCTGCACCAGGGAGGACAGATACGTTGTACGGGAAGGTCGCAAGGGTTGGAGTGAACGGCTTGACGTGGTAATCGTACCCTGAATCTACGAGAGGATAGAGCTTGTTAGTATCTCGTTCAATAGCCGTCCTGAAGTAGTAGTTTGTGCCATCGACGAAAGCTGCTCCTGCCTTGTCCTTATCATAGGCTGGGTAGTAGGTGATGGCGTTTCCATGCCAGCTATTTTTATTGTCATAGCTCTCAAGGTATTCTAATCCGTTCACCGTTGTTCCAGTACAGTTCTGAACAACATATCCACCACCATAGACTTTGATGTTCTCAAAGAGAGATGTGTTTACGAAGTCAAGATGGAATATGTAGTTCTGATACAGTGCATTGATGAGGTGTGAGGTAAAGCCGTCCACTACAAGGTCGTTACAATACTGGAACTGGCAATAAAAGCCTGTTGAGTTCGTTCCAATAGCGGCAGTCATCGTATGGACAGAAGTGATGTTTGTGAACACTGCCCCGTTCAAATACGACCATGTTTGGTTTGAAACGCTACCTGTTACTGAGGTCGAGAACTGTCTGCTTTCATAGAAAGAGCGTACACCAGTTACATACATGATTGATGCCGCAAGCTCACCGAGTCCAACGTCTGTGAAGATAAGGTTGTTGATTTTAGAGAGAATAGGTCTTGTCGCCATTCCAACTGATGTGAGCCACAATTTCTTTGACTGAGTTCCTGCAATCCACATATCCGAAAGAATACAGGTGTCCATAACAAGGGAGCCTGAAAACTGCATATCAATGTTGGAATGGTAGGTGTAGTTTGCGTTTCCGAAGATGATTGGAGAATCATCTGTAAGGACGATGTTTGGCATCTTCACCTTCGCTCCGTTTGGAACGACCGTACCGTTAGTACCATCTCCGAAAGTAAGGACAGCGGTGAATTGGTCTTTCAGTATTCCACCCGTTGGGAAACCTGATGCTGGTTCAGTAGCAAGACCTTGTTTGAAAAACTTTCCTCCATCCCCATTTGTTACCATGGTCATCAAATCCTGTGTTCCCCAATACATCTGACCATCGATTTGACTGGTGATATTCCCCCACTTTTCATAGACTCCTGTTCCACTTCCAGTCTCTACCCATACAAAAGGAATAGCGTCTGTTGTCCAAGAGTTGAATGTTTGGTTCGCAGCACCGTTTCCTGTTCCAAGCTCAATCCAGTTTCCCGTTACGTTCATCGCTCCAAGACCGCTCACAGTGATAATATCAGACGTGTTTCCTGTCACCTGACGCACCAAAGGAAAACGAATACCTGTTGCTGTTGAGGTGTTTGTAATATTAAATTCACCGTTCGTTACGTTTACATATCTGAACCTCGGAGCTTGGTCAGTGTTCACTGTGATAACCGCACCATCCACAATGGTAAGCGTATCTCCACGCATAGACGGACAGTAGCAAGACGAGGTGATGTTTCCTGTAACACCTGTATCAGCCGTCCATGATGTTCCGCTGGTGGAGTATGCGGTGGTAGTTGCTCCGTACGCACGAGCATAGAAAATAGGAGTGGTAGTAGCACAGTCAAAAGTGTTTCCTACTCCGTAGGTTACTGTTTGCCAGTTCGCTGTTGCTGAGAGAGCTACTGGAGCCCACGTGATACCGTCGGCTGAGGTTGCTGACTTGTTTGTGTTGTAAGCGACTGCCATGAAAAGTCCCCCTCCGATACCTGACCCATAGCAAACCGACTTCCAGTTATCTGAGGAAGGCATGGTTCTAATAGTGTCCCAAGTAATACCGTCAAGTGAGGTAGCAGCATGTGCGGCTCCGTAAGAGACAGCTACGAATTTCCCTGCACCGTAACACACCGAAGACCAATATCCTGTAGTGGTCGGCATTGTTGCAGCGTTCCACGTCACTCCATTATCAGTTGAGTATGCCCCCGTAGTAGTTCCTCCGACAGCAACGAATGTCCCTTCTCCGTAGGTGACTTCTTCCCAGTTTGCTGATGATGGAAGGGCTCCTCCTGCTATCCAGTTCACACCGTTTGATGAGTAGGCTGTGGCTGTTCCTCCATAGGCTACGGCTACAAAATATCCATTTCCATAGGTAACTGACTTCCAATGTGCGGAGGTTGGGAGAGTCGCTGCGTACCAAGTAATACCGTCATAGGTGTAGGCTGCATAGGTTGTATTTCCTGCACCTGCCGCTCCTGCTACTGCCACAGCCATGTTCTTCCCGTAACAAACAGAGTTCCATGTCGTAGACGTAGGAAGCACTGAAGCCGTCCACGTTCCTGACTGTGGATTGAGAGAAACGTAAGAACCAACGGTTCCACCAGTAGCTACCGTGAGCCACATCGGAGCTACGCAGTCATCTATATTTTTGTCAGCCGAGATGGTGATTGTTGCCATATCTAGAAAGTATTACCGTATGAAGCAAATGTCGGAGAACCTGACGGAGCAGAGGTAGAATCAACATACACCGAAGCATATCCTCCAGTACCTTTTGTATAATCCATGACCCCAGTAGCTATTGTTTTTCTCATGATGTACCAGTTGAGAGAAGCGTCTTCGTAAAAAAAGTATTTATGAGTGGCAGTTGTTGATTTTGACTGATACCCATACATGTTTGTAGCCTTTCCTCCACCAGAAGCAGCGAGAACAGCCTGGAGGGTTTCCTCGGTGGCTAAGTTCGTTCGGCTGATTGAGGTAGGGTTAGCTGGATCGTCATACTTAATATGCCCGGTCAATTTCACCTGAAAATCATCATCGAACGATTGGTTGTCGATGTGTTGTGAGGTATATTTTGTGTTCGTCTTTGGCATACTATAATTCTAGTTCTTTTAATCTCTCATCGTCAATTGATACAAGGAGAGCCGTTGGACATTGAGTGCAGTATATCTCCATGTCGTTTAACTTCTTCCAGGTGTGCTTCTCGCACATCGTTTTTCCTCCTGACCGGATGTCCGAATGAGAACGGGAAAAGATAGTCCTGATTTCCCCGCGATCGATTTCATCCTTCTGTTTTTTTTCTACGAACTCTTCCATATTTATTTGTAAAATGGTTGACCTGACTTTTTCATAGTTCTAATCTCTTCGTAAAGCTCTCTCTCTTTTTGAGACATATCTTTTACCTTCCCACCGATGACACTTCTTACGACTTTTTCATTATAGAGATATGGATCGTCTTTTATCGCCTGGTCAATCAAATCTCTATTGTTTGTCCTTAGTCCTTCTTTGAATAATTCCTTTGCCTTTTTCGCATCTGTTTTTTCATACGGGAGGAATCTGTTTGTGAGACCTCTTCCAACAAACGGAATCTTTGTCGTAGCGAACCGTTTCAAATCAAGGTATGGATCCGACTGCGCCGCCTCGTGATTGCCATACCATGCGTTATTTCTTTCCTTTACCGAGCTTACCCTATCGATAGCCGACATGAGTTCGGCGGCGTCACTAACGGAAGGACCAGTAAATGGACTCGAGAAATTCTTAATATCCTGAAGAGCGGTCGTTGAAGGATATTCATTTCCTTTTACATCCTGATATGTCGCCTGCGATTTATCATAGGCGTACTTCATCTGCGTAGCAAAATCAGACGGGAGGTCGCCAATCGCCTTCCGGTAGAGGTCTCCCTTGCGGAAGCTTGGGTTTGCTTTTTCATTCTTTGGGTCAACTTGATTGACGGCGTTTCTGGCACTTTGAGTGAGGAAAGAAGCCATTGGCGCGATCGCAATGAAACGAGCGAGCGGAGCAAAGTTTCCAAGTCTTGCCTCCTTCACTATCTCGTCACGAATAAACTTCGTTTGCATAAACGAGAAAGATTTAAACTGAGAAAGCACTTTCCCAAGCG
>OFQZ01000430.1_pt1 | contig 14546 bp, 11 predicted proteins | sample 1543011 | NCBI WGS metagenome assembly OFQZ01 (sample SAMN07774216, study PRJEB24372) | wastewater metagenome | isolation source: Exp Tend NO 0WW | collected 2016-02 | reverse complement strand
TGGGCATGTACGACTCCAGCCCCGTCTTCGCCACTGTCGAAACCGTCCGATCATCCTGATTCGTCTCGGTCACGATCTCATCATGCGAGGTCTTTCCGGTGCCGATAAACTTCGCGTAGGTGGCGCCGGTGAACTGGAGAGACTCTGCCGACTCGGCCCGCTCGGTATCGTCGCCGTAGAGGTAGGGCGAGCCGGAGCGGACGAAGTATTGGAACCGGAACTCGTCCTCGTCCGACTGGTAGCCGCGCCCGTCCGTCCCGAGAATCGTCACGATCTGCTCGGTCTGGAGGAACTGCTCGGAGTCTCCGACAACCGACTCTTTCCCGCCCAGAACCTTCCACCCGTTTGCCGGTTCGACCTCTTCCCAGATATCGAACGGGTACGACGTGACCACGCGTTCCTTGACGTACTGGCGCACGCCGTACCAGCGCTGCGACTTCGTGAGGGTGCCGATCTTGCAGCCCTCGATCCCGCGATGATAGGAGCTGTCGCCGCCACCGGCAGGAATGTAGCCATTGCCGCCCGTTGTTCCGTCCCATCCCTTCGGCGCTCGCAGGCCATAGCCCATGTCCAGCCCGGTCGGCTTTAGCGGAATCCAGAAAGCCTCTGGACCCTCGAATCCGCCGCGAAGCCAGTAGTGCCAGGTTTCGTCGATCTCTGTCCGCGTCCACTGCTCGCGGCTGTAGCGATAGGCCGGAGAGTCATCGTCCGTGTTGTCGTCGGTGAAAACATTGGCGAGCGTGTCCCATGCGTCTGTCGTCGCGTTCCACGAATAGCGGCTCGTTTCCGGGTTGAACCACTGGTCTACCGTGCGCCGTTCGTAGACTACGATTCCACAACGCCGCGTCGTATCGAACGTCTCGACCTTGACCGTGATTGGGGATGTGAGCGCGGACGGCTGTGGGTTTGCCGCGTAGGAGCTGCCCGTACTCTGCGCGTAGGCTGGCGAGGTTGGTCCGTTGAGGCTCGTTGTCGTGATCGTCACCCGAGAGGTCACGTCTCCGCACGGACCAACGATCTCCTGCAAGTCGCCCTCGACGGTGATCTCCGTGATGAGTTCTCCCGGCTGCGAGAGCTTGCACGATCCGGCGACGAAGTTCCGCTCCGTGAAGCTCCACCGCGACGACGAAGGGACCATCGCGTCCGATCCGTACCGCCTCCAGATCATGTCCCCGGAGCGGTCCCACTGGATAACCCGGCCCTCTACGTCCGCCAACTCCTGACATGGACCGAGGAATGGAGCGTCGGCCATCTGGAATTCATGGAGCATAGCCGTCTCGGAGTGCTCGAGCGAGATGTCCTCTACGCCACAGCGCCGCGCCGCGATCTCGATAACCCGATCCCTGGGCAGACCGGACCCCGGCGGGAGGATGAAGTCCGCAACCTCTTTGTCGTACCGTCCGCCCCGGTCAACGCCAGTGTAGGTGACAAGCGCCCCGCCGTTCGACTCGCGGCCCTCGTTGTCGGTGATCCCGTTGGAGATCAGCGGGATTTCATGGTAACCGGTCGAGGTCTGATAGACGCCGTAAATGTCGATCCGCTTCTTGCAAAGCGTGACGCCGTTTCCTGTCCAGTCGCCCGCGTATCCCGTCGTGCCTGGATGGATCGGGAGCGTCAGTTCCCACGTCTGGAGGTTCTGTTTGCGCGAGCGTGTGACCCGGCAGGCGTGGATCTCAGGGACGAGAACTCCGTCCACGTAGGCCCGCATCGCCACCTTCTGGCGAGTAAGAGAAGTCGGCACGGCCATCGCGCCCGCAGTGCCGTCAATCGCGGCGTCGATCCGCAGCCCATCCGGATCGTCTACGTCGTTCTGCACCTGGACGCGCAGTTCGAGCGGCAAGCCTCCGAAAGCATCGACGCGACAGAACAGATCAGCGCGAACCTCAGGCATAGCGCCGGACTTCCTCGAGCGTGAAGTTGCAGAACGCTCCGTTCACGTCGCGGAACTCAGACTGCAAGCCCTTGACCATGACCCGAAAGACAGGCATGTACCAGACCGCGATATCCCCCGCCTCGGCCACCGTGAGCGTCTGCGATAGCGTTCCGCCCAACGAAGCGCAGTCCGCGTCGATCACGCCGTCTTTGTAGAAGATGGCCGGATGCGTGACCGAGGTTACTCCCGCCGCTACGGTCCATGCGACCGGATGGCACAGCGAGTACACGTCACCGATTCCAGCCCCGGCGAAATGCTCCATCTCCCAGAGGTGCGGGACGAAGTTGACCGCCTCGCCCTTTCCCTCGGCCATCTTCAGCCGGCGAAACGAATCCTCGCTGATGAGCTGGTAGGGCATCTCGAAGATCCACCGTGAAGGCTTGTCCGAAGTCGCCACGCCAGAGAACACGCTCTGAATGACATGCTCTCCGCTCGCGACTTGAATCAGGAACGGCTCGTCTTCTGTGGCCTCGTTGAACGTCATGCCGAGCGGGTGGCCCTGTTCGGTCCACTCCACACCGTCCAAGTGAGGAACGCTGGACAGGTAGCGCGAGTCCCAACCGAGATAGCCCATCAGGCACCACCCATCGTACGAACGGAAAGCAACGCATCGGCAAAGACGGAACTGAACTGCCTCACTACCTCTTTCGCAATGGCCTTTTCATTCGTTGAAATCCTCCCCCCACCTCCGCCGCCGCCACCCGAGCTTGACGATGGCGGAGCTGGTTGGACGTTGGTAACGAACGTGATGTTGCCACCGTCACCGGACGGAACATGAGTAACGCCACGAACAGATCCGCCGCCGCCCCCATCCGAACCGGAGAATGCCCCGCCCTGCGGCAAATTTTTCAACGCGTCAACTAGCCTTTCGGCTTCGTCGGCTGCTCGCTTCAGACTCTTCGCCATCTTTCCCACTAGAATCCACCTCCACCGCCGCCGCCACTGTTGCTCCGCGTTGGACCGATATATCCACCCGCTTGTGACGCGACGTATGCAGATAGCGCGTCCCACGCCTGCGCGACTTCTGGACACGAGACGCCGACATGCAGACCACGGCACGCGTCTGCCGATCCGTGGGGGCTTGCTAGACAGCGGTGGTAAGCCTCGTTCGCTCTCTGATATCTCGCGTTACACTGGCTCCTTGCTTTTTCGTATGCAGCTTTCAGCCGGGCATATTCAGGATCTTTCGGCGGTTGTGGACGCTTCCCCGGAATGGCATCTCTGCCGCTCCCGCCGCCGTCTCCTCCACCTCCGCCACTGCCAGCGCCATTGTCCCTGTCGGCTTCCTCGGCCTTCTTCTTTGCATCGCGCAATGAATCGCGCAAACGAGTGGCGTCCAGAATCGCCCGCTCGAGCTTGATTGCGAACGGATGCGTCGCGGGCATCAGATGTCCGCCTGCGAACCGAGAGTGACGATCTCTTGGAGGATGCCGCGAAGCTGTTCGGCTAGCGGGATCGCTTCTGTTAGACCGTCTTTCATCTTGCCGAGCCCTTCGGAGGCTTTGTCCGTGCCCTTCTTGGCTCCGTCTCCGATGGAGGCAGCGGCATCGCCTACGTCCGTCGCGGACGATGCCGCTTCGTCGGCGGTATCGGTGAAGTCCTGCAAGGAGGCGTCCGCCTCATCCAGCGAGCGAATGGCATCTTCATGACGGCGCTGTGCGATCTGTAGGCGATCTCCGTAGACCGCCCACGCATCGCCCGCCGCGTTTGCCGCTTCGCCTTCGGTCAGGAAGTCGTCGGCGGTCTGAGTGAAGACTTCGCCCAGATCTCGAGCCGCCGACGCCGCCGCTCCTGCGCGATCCTTCAACGTGTTCAGCTTGTTGAGCTCGTCCGAATCAAGCAGCGGCTGCGATTCAAGCTGCTTGATTTCAGCCTGAAGCGCGGCGAGGTCTTTCTTCGCTGCGTCGGCGTCGCCTGACGTGTCGATCTTGCCGCCTGCCCCGAGCGCCTTCGCCAGCCGTGCTTCGTCCTGCGCGAGCTTCGCGTCGAGAGCGGCGCGCTCTTTCTCCAGCGCGGCGACGATCTCATCCGCCGCCTTCTGCTCTGCCTTGGCGCGAGCGTCGGCTGCCTTGGTCCCGGCCTCTTCCAGATCCTTCGCGGAGTCCGCTGCCTTCGCCTGCGCGTCGCTCACGATGTTCAGCGCAGCAGCCTGCGCGGCCAGTCCCGCCGGTACGGCTTCGCCGGCCTTCTCGTAGGCGGTGAGCGTCTCTTGGATCTGGTCACGTAGAAACTTCTGGACCTCTCCCGATGCGCGCTGCGTGGCGATTTCGCGCTCAAGAGCCGCCGCCTTCAGGTCCAGAGCCGCTACCTCATCTTTGTGACCCTGAACGAGCTTGCCCTGCGCTTCAAGGATCTTCCGGAACTCGTCCGCCGCATTCTTGTCGGCCAGGTTCCCGAGTTCCGTATTGACCTCGTTCAGACCTTCCGCCCACGCCACGGTCTGCCCGGCGAGTTGGCCGAGCGCCTTGGACGCTCCAATGAGATCCAGCGATGCGATGCTCTGGAGAAGATTGTCCGTCTGGTCGATGGCGTCTTTCGTCGCGCCAGAGTAAGAGCCCGTCGCCTGCGCCACGGACCGCATGGCCTCGCCCGCTGCCATGAGAACCTGCCGCGCACCAAAGACCTTCAGGCCGAGCGTGACGTACTTGTCGGCGAGGGACTGTGTTTTCTTCCCGCCCTCTTCCTGGGTATCGTTGAACTTCTGGACCTGTTCGCCTGCCTCCGCGAACTTCCCCTTAGCCTCTTCCAGCCGCCGAGTCGTCCCCTCGATCTCGGCATTCGTCACGCCAGCGGTGTTATTCAGATCCTCCAGCTCTTTCTCAAGAGCTTGGACCTCACCCGCAAGCGCTTCCAACTGCGCCGCAGCCTGCGCGCCTTCGACTTCTATCCTGATCTTGTCGTCGTCAAACGCCATGCATCCCCCTGCTCAGAACTACAGCGGCAGCGGGCCGAGAATGGAGAGGAGGGAGACACCCCCGGCCCGCCGCCGCTTCCAGCAACTTAGAGCCCCAGGTCGGCGGCTACGATGTCCGTGTCGATGATGACCTCGAGATCCGCGCCGATATCCGTCAGACCGTCGTAGGTAAAGTCGCTCTCCGGCTTGAACGCCCGCAGGGTCAGCGTCTCGTCGTAGTTCTGCGCGCCCTCTTCCGCGTCGTGCATGGTGCCTTCGACGGAGAGGTAGGGAAGAACGAAAGCCGCGCCCCAATAGTTCGCGGAGGTGCCCACGATGGTGTCGTTCCGGCCTTCGATGACGAGCGATACCTGATCCGCCGTCATCAGGGCCTTCTGCAAGTCGAGATCGACCAGACGGCGATTGATGTTCACCGTAACGTCGTGCTGGCCCTTGCGATCCGTGCCGATAGCCTGCTCGCCGCCGGCAGCGTAGCGAGTCACAGCGCCGGGAACGTCCACGCTCAGGGTCACGCCGTTGTCCACGTAGATCGCCGTTCCGTCGAGAACGAATCGGAACTGCGTCTCCGCGAGCGGGCGCGGGGTTGGGTAGTCGGCATCGACGACGGACAGGGTGCGCCGCTTGACGAACTCCCAAACGTCGTTGTCTACGAAGTCGCCGTTCGATCCGGTGGCGAAGTAGACCTCCACCTGTGCAGCCCGACCGCCCAGAGGAACGGTCGAAGAGGCTCCGGTGTAGACGTAGCACCACGATCCCTTCGTTGCCACCTGAGACGAGCTGTAGGAGCCTGCGGTGGCCTCCTTGGCCTGGAACGTAACAGTCGTAGCGTCGTCGGAGATGACCTTGATAAACACATCCTTGTCGGTCGCGTCCGCCGCCCAGTTGCCCGCCGTGGTGCCGCGCAGGATCGGCTTGACGACGCCCGTACCGGTGACGGTCGGAACCTCCCAGAAGTCGAACCGGCCCGCCTCCACGCCGAACTTCAAAGAGGCGTTCTGGCGCGGCGTGATGCCCAACTCCATCGAGCGGGCAATAACGTCCACATGGCGGAACGGGATGCCCTTGTCCGAGTCGTTGACATGGGTGAGCTTCTTGAGGAGCTGCGTCCCGTCCACCGCCTGCTGTTGCGAGATGCGCCACCGGCTATGACCGCTCGCGGTCGAAACCGCGTAGCCCTGAAACAGCGAGAGGAGGAAGGCAAGCTGACCGTGGTTCGAGGGGTCGATATCGCCAAGGTTTAGCGTCTTGCCCGCGTTGTCCACCTTCGAGCGCATGTCGAGCTCGCGCATCGGGCGCGTGAGTACCGCCTGACGACGGATGTTCGTCGGAGACGGAGAAAGGACGCCGCCGTACGACTTGTACGGGACGAGCGCAGAGTCGAGCGCGGGGATGCCGTCTGCCGTCTGGAACGCCAGGAGGCGGGTAAGGCTTGCCGGATCTCCGGCGGTGCTGTTGAAGAATGCTTGCGTCACGGTCTACCTCCTGTTATGCGCCGACCGTTACGAGCGGCCACAGGCGCGGCGGAATTGTCTTGGCGTTCACTTGCACTAGATAGGGAAAGTCGATCTGGAGATCCCAGAGATTGATCCCCTCGCCGTTCTGGGGCGAGGTCCGTTGTTCGATGTTCGTCTGCGGGAGATCGACGCGGGTAGCGAGCTGCACCGTACCAACGTCGGTTCCGTTGGTCGCAGTGTCGTAGCTCAACTGCTGGTACTTCTGCACGATCCCGATAAGGTGCGAGACGACGGTATGCAGGCCGGGCGTCCAGAGCGCTTGTTCGGAACTCACCGCCTCCGAATGGAACCGGATCACGTCGCGCACCACGACGACCTCGGTGTTATTGCCCGGTCCCGGCTTGCGGTCGAAGCTCGGCAGGGTACAGAAGAGCGCCGGCACAGAGCCCAACTCGAGCGCGTCCCCGAACGGGCAGCACTTGATCGCCAGCGGGTCCAGACCGGAGCCACCGAACAGCGCCACCAGGCTCTTCGTCGCGGCATTGTCTGCCCGCAGGATCTCGACGTGCCGAGATAGCACCATCTCTGCCGGCGACATTTCCGCGAAGGTAAAGCCCGCGTCGGTAACCCAGCTCACGCGACCGCCCTCGGTCCCTGTACGCCGACGCCGAGCGCCTTGCGCGTCTCGTTCTTCACCATCACGGCAACCGACTTGCGGACCTCACTCGAAACGGACAGACGACGGCGCGGGATCTTCAAGCCCATTTCCAGCCGCTTCTTGGTCAGCCACACCCCATAGGTGAGGCCGAGAAAGAAGCGCATCGCCCAATCTTTCCCGCCCTTCGTGCGCTTCTTGGGATAGACCTTGACGAACGGAGCGGAGCCCTGATGAATGGCAACCTGCTTGAACTTGCCCCGATCTACGCCGATCTCGATAGCGTTCGCGGAGATGTTCTCCACCCCGCCAGTACCGCCGAGCCACGCAGCGCGATAGGTTCCGCTCGCCTGCATCGTCTTTCGCGGGGCCTTGCGGGTGCCGAAGTCCTGCGTCTTATCCCACGGAGTAGACCCGGTGCCGCGATACTCGGTCTGATCCTTGAACTGATCCGAGATGCCGCGAGTTCCGAAGCGCAAGAGCTTCACGGCTTGCTTGCCGCGAGAGTCGAGTAGCGGGCGCTCGAGGATCTTCTTGCCGCCACGAAGTCGTCTGGCGATCTTCTTAGTGAGCGCGTTCCGCACGGCCATGAAGTCAGCCACAGAGCAGGCCCCGGTACATACCGATGGTGCGATCCCAGCCCTTGACCGCCGCAACGTCCGGCGAGCCCACGTCCTCCAGCGTCAACTTTCGTCCCGCGCGGTACTGCCAGTTGACGAGATCCAGAACGAGTTGCCGAATCGGACCCGGCTCCGCGTCGGTCGCATACCCGCGAGTGGCGACGATCTGCACCAATGCCCTGCCATCGGGCCACGCCAGCCCCGAGGCGCGCAGGAACTCGGAACCGTACTGTTCGTAGTCCTCTGCATCCAAGAGCGTCCAGTCCTCACCCACGGCGTCGCGCACCGAAACGGAGGTAACCGCGCTCAGCGTGTCGTTGACCCAAACCGACGTGTCGCCCGTCCCCTCCAGCGTGTAGGTATGCGATCCCGACGCCCCGAAGTAACGACCCGTAGCGCGCTCTACCAACGCAACGGCACGCTCTTCGAGGTCGGTCAGAATCGCTTCATCGGCGGTGGTAAACGTGCCGCCGAGATACGCCTTCAGGTCCGCGAGCGAGATCACTTGTTCTTCGATTCCTTGTAAGCCTTCGTGCGCTTGTCCACCTTGACCGGCTCCGGCTCGTCAGGTTCCACCTCTGCAGCCACAGGCGGCTCCACAGCGGGCTCGGAAACCTCGAGCTTGGCGATCCCCTTCGCCAACAGGCGCGCAGCTCTGGCGGGCGTGACGTTGAACTTCTGTCCCGCCGCAACGATCTGGTACGGAATGCCGTCGTAGTTGAAGCCGGGGTGCTGCAACAGAGCCACCATTGCTACCGAGTGATCTGCGTTACTCATGCTCTCTCTCCTAAAAGAAAGGGGGCGAGAGGCCCTGCGACCGCTCGCCCCCTTGAATGCTTCAGGCTGCCTTCGTCAGAACTACGAAGTGAGGCTCAGTTCGACGAAGAACTCCGGGCGCGGAATGGCGAGGCCGAGCCGCTCCTCGAACCGGATCGCCAGACGGTTGTACTTGAAGTCGTCGCCGTCCTGATCCGCGAAGGAAACGTTCGGGCTCTCGCGGTCCACGATGTACGCGCCCTCCTGGAAGTCGCCCATGAGGATCGTGCCGGGGGCGATGCTGCGAGTGCTGACGAGCGGAACGCGCCAGAGCTGGTTGCTGCCGCCGTCGCTGCCAGCGGGAAGCATCCAGTGATCGTCGAGGCCCACCGAAGTCTCGAAGGTTTCGTGATCGTTCGGGTTGATGATCGCGGCAGACGGCATCGCGCCGACGTTCTCGAGCATCGTGACGCCGTGGCGCATCATGGCGAAGCGACCAACCGCGCCGGTCACTGCCTGCGTGTAGCTCTGAATCGCAGGCGAAGCCAGGATGCCGAGGATGGTGCTCGAGGTGCCGTCGCCGTACAGGAACTTGTACTCTTCGAGTTCCGCCAGCCCGCGAATGCCCATCGTGTTGATGTCGGACTGAAGCCCGATCACATCGTCCAGCGCCTGCTTGCTGACGCGGAAGATGTGCGCGATGAGTTCGACCACGCCCGTGACCGAGCGCGGCAGAAGCTTCGACTCCGGCTTGAGCGTGTTCTCTGCGACCGACGCAGCGCCCGCCCAAGTGCACAGGTTCCGCCAGTAGATCGTGCCGTCCGCCGTGTCGTCGCCAGGATCGGCCAGCATGTTGTACGTCAGGGTATCAGCGGTCGGGACGGAGACGACGTTGAAGTAGCCGTTGTAGTCCGTGTCCGAAGAGCCATAGACCTGAATGCGATCCCCAACGCGGGCACCGTGCGCGGTGTAGGTCAGGGTGGCAACCACGCCGGTCGAGCCGATGGAGGTAGCGGTCAGCGGGGTATCCGCGCCAGAGCCCATGTACTCGAGGTACTCCCACGCGCTACCGACGCCGAGCGAGCGCGACGGCAGCAGGTCGCGCATGACGCGCTTGCGACCGTGCAGCGGGAGGACGTTCGGGAAACGGTTGACCGGGGCGAAGTTGGTGGCGTCCGAGGTCAACATCGTCTTCTGCACGTTCTCGTCCGTGGCCGGCATGTTGAGCGCCTTGAGCGTCTCCACGGCGGCGAGATGGTTGCGGAGGGTTCCACCGGCCAGGGCGAGGCGCGCCGTCTCGCGGCCCGACTTCGCCCGCTCGCGGATGTTCGGATCGCTGAGCCAGTCGGTCACCTGCCCGCCGAAGCTCTTCGCCTTGGGCGCGCTGTCATCGACAACCGAGACGCCCGTAGCCGACAGAGCGCCAAGCCGACGCTCCTGCGCTTCGATGCGCTTGGACAGCTCTTCCGAGATCTTCGCGCCGGCATCGTGCGCCGCCTTCAGCGCCACGGCCTGCTCTTCGCGGGCTTCCTTGAGCTGCTTGTCGAACTCCAGAACCTTTTCGCCCGCGTCGAGCGCCTTGACGATGCGCGCCTCGATGCCCTCAATCTGGGCGCTGACCTTTTCCAGATCTGCCATTTCTTCTCCTAGTTGGCCGCACTCAGACGGCGGTTGATTGCTGCTAGACGCCCGGCGATTTGGTCGAGCTGCCATGCTTCGATGGCTTCGTTCAACTGCATGGCTTTGCCGGTGATCGCCTCCGTCTCATCGACCACGGCTTCTGCGGGTACTTCTGCATCGGTAAGGAACGTAGACAGGCACTTGCCCACGAGCGGCAGGCCGGCAACGAACGAGCGCAGCGCCTCCCGCTCTTCGTCCGAGAGCTCGCCGCGGCCCACGCGCAGACCGTCCAGGGCATCGACCAGCGAGCCCAGATCGGCCATCGCCTTCGCGCTTACGGTGTAGGTCTGGTCATTGACGGCGAGATCGGGGTCTGCGGGACCGGCTTCGTAAAGCACCATCTTCGACAGGTAGTTCGCGGTGACGCCTTCAGCGTTCTTCCGCTTCGCCTGCCCGCCCTTGGGAATGCGGGCCTTGAAGCTGTAGGTGGAGATGGTGCCGTCCGCGACCATCCCGAAGATGCGATCCGAAGTCGGGTCTGTGCGGAACTTCTGCGCGGTCCAGAGCCCGGTCGAGTCCTGTCCGGCGTCGAGCGTCTTTCCCACGATGACTTCGTGGTTATGCTTGACGGGCACAAGGCCCTTGCTCACGCGGGAGGTATCGAACGCTCCCTGCTCCACAATGTCCCCGACCGAATCGAGGTTCCCGAAAATGGAGACGTACGCGATAACTTCGCGCTTCGCCGTCTCAACGGTCGGCGGGGGTGCCTCTGTGGTTTTCTGGACAATGCCATCCATGCGGGGCAGTTATAGGCCCCGGCGGACGGCCAACCGTCACAGTTAGTGATGTTTGCTATGAAGGGTGCGAGCGTCGAGGACAATCAAATCCCAAGCGATCCGGAACCATCGACCGTTGGGGTGCGCTCGGTAGAAGTACGCGCTGCGCTTCGTGGTGCCCGCGAGATCGCAGGCCAGTTGAACATTGCACCGCTGGAACTTGACGGCTTGGCGGAACAACTCTTCGAGGAAGAGGTCGCACCACCCCGGAGGGTCGGTCAGGCGGCTCGGTTCTGGGAGCGGCGCGGGCGGGCGGCTGTTCTCTGCGTAACGAGTCGCGTTCGGCATCGGCATCGCGGGTGGATTCCGGGTTGGTAGGCTCTTTCGCCAAGGTCGGACACAAACTGCTCGTCTACAGGGACGCGCTTATGGTCGAAGGCATCGCAGCGCGGGCAGACCTTTTCATCGCGCCTCGTCACCCATTCCTTGAAGTGCTTGTCTGCGTCCAGTAGGCCCTGCCGCTTGGCGGTGTCGTAGAGGGCCTGCTGTGCGGTGGCGATGGCTTCCTGTGCAAGCGTCTGCCCCTGGAGTTCGGCTCGAGCTTCGACGGCCTGACGGATGCGGCGGCGCATGACCCGGCGCACCGTCTCGATATCCTCTTTCGTCAAGGGGCGCTCTACGCCACGGATCGGCGGCTTGCGTAGATAAGCGATGGTGCTCTGCGTCTCGCGCACGATGATCGCCGCCTGCTGCGCGTTCAATCCGAACATCTGCGAAAGCTGGATCGGATCTTTGAGAACGGCGAGCGCCGGATCTCGGGAGGCGTCTACGATCCGCTCCAATCCACGGAGCGATTCGTCAAACTCCGCAAGATGCTGCCGGAAGATCCCCCGAGACAGACGACGGCGAGCTAGCGCGGTTGCCTCTTCAACGTCCACCCGACTGCGGATGTTCGCCGGCAGAGCCTCTAGGCCGAATTCAATCCCAGCCTCTAGCGCGTCCTCAATGGCAGCGGCTTCGTTGTCCGTGAGCTTCGGAGCCTTCGCCTTCGCCACCGACTTGGGCTTCGTAAACTTCATCGCCCGAGATGCAAGAGGCCGGATGTTCTTCGCTGCGATGTTGATTGCAGACGGCGCACCGTAGGCCAGGGCGAGCGCGAGGGTAGGCTGATGCAGACCCGCCCCGGCCTTCTCCCACCGCCGGAGAATGTGCGCCTTCAAGCCAGCCGCGCACGTATCGCAGGCGTCGTCCATCCGTTGAAAGATGGACTCCTCTTCGGCGTTACTGAGAAGCGGTCGCACTGGAAGTTTCCATTCCGTCTCCGGCTTCCCACCTAATGCGCGGTTGCAATAGGTGGTCGTCTTTCCTTGGCCTGCTTGGGACGTTCCATGACCGACCCGGAGTTGATCCGACAACGCGCCACCCAGAAGCCCTCAAGGATGCTCCGCCCTCGGTATCGAGCGTGTACGTAATAAGCCGCCGATAACCGAGGGACTTAGCGGCCCTCCAGCAAGCTCCGTACAGGAACGAACAGGCGTTTTTATCCCCGGTTGTGCATACCCGCAGAGCCTCCAGCGTCATTCCATCGTCCAATCTCCGAGACAGTGGGCGACCAACAATCGCTACCCCAACAATCGACCCATCAATCTCGGCAGATATAGAGAACTTGTGCCCTACAACTGGGTTCGAGTGTCGATGATGCATCTCAACGAAGGCGTTAGCCTCGCTTAGAGAGATTGGGGCCACCTGGAGGCGGGATGCCATTAGGCGATAACTTCTCCACGGAAGCGAACCACGCATCCCGAAAATCCCGGCGCAGGAACAATGTGAACAACCCCAGCAGAGTCCGTCAACCTGTGCGTTGACCCGCCAGAACTGAACTCCACCAAAACTGGAGACTCGATGCGGTAGATGCGCCCACCAAAGTCGTACTCTCGCCATTCCTCAACGCCAGCCAACTTGATCCCCTTGAGATTGCTCATTTCTGTTCTCCTTGTTAGTTATCCTCTTCGGCGTTACTGAGCGGGGGGCGGGTCATGCGTGTGGACGCTTTGTTCTGCGCGATCTGAATTCAGTCTGGTGCGCCCGGTCGGAAGAGAGATTTGCTACCATCGAATCCCTGGTCGTCCCGCTGTCTACCGCGTCCAAGTGCGCGCCCACGGCGTCTTCGTGCGCCTTTGCTGAACGCCCCTTGTCTTGCAGTTCCTTTGCCCGGCGAGCATGATAACTCGCCGCGCTGCGGTGCTCTTCTGGGGTTCTGGCGGATTCTGCGGCCATTCCCTCTTCGCTGATCCACTGCCCGCCCTCGTCTCCGCCAGGATCGCGCGGCTGGGCGGGGTTGTACATCTTTTTCTTTGAAGGATCGTCGCCCATCCCGCTTCCATCCTTGCCGTCGTTCATACCGCCCGGCATCTCTTCCGCATCATCCGGATTTGGCTGCATGATTGGATTCGAGGCGAACGCGGCAACCGGCGGCTCCTTGATCCCTTCCGCCGCTTCGGACAAGAGCGTCAGCCCGGTTTCGATGAACACCGAATCTCCGCCCTCCGTGTCCTCCAGCCCGAGGTCGAGTAGGTTCACGCCATCATTCCGCGAGATGCCCGAGCGGATCGCCTTGCCGAGCTGTTCGATCTTCGCCTCCCGCTCAGACCGGAAGAACGGAACCTGCGTCAAGTCGTACGTGATGTACACCGAATCCGACTCGCGCTCTTCGTCGGTCAGGAGCGACAGGTTGAGCGCATCGCGCATAATGTCCGCGAGCGGCAGCACACCGTTGTCGTACATGAAGCGCACGGCGGTTCGTAGGTTGTCGTAGGTCGCCGCACTCGAATCGAACATCGCGGGCAGCATCCCGAACGCGGTTGCGATCTCGGCCACTGTCAACTCTCGGTCCTGCGGAATCATCATGTCCGCCGCGCTGAATCCGAAGGGCAGATAGTTCGTCCCGGCGCCGAGCACCATCGGCACGACTTCCTTGGCGTTGCGCTGCCAAGCGCGCTTGAGCTGTGCGTGAGCCTCCGTCACCAGCTCCGTCGTCGTCAGGCTCGCGTCTGTGATCGCACCCGGAGGAACACCCCCTGATGCGTAGAGCGTCTTACGCCACTCGGCAGAGGCTACGTCCGCCTGCACAGAGGCCCACGCAGACTGAAGCATCCCGACTCCCCAGATTGGGTTGAGCGGGTCCGGCAGGCGGCAATGGATGAACTCCTCCGGGTCTACCTTCCGGATCACCTTGCCGTTTTCGAGGATGTTGTACCCGATGATCCACGCCGGACCCGGAACGGGCTGCACGTTGACGGGCGAGGCCGGCCAGAGTTCGATGGTGCTGTTCGGCCCGTTACCCCCACCGGCTACCCGGCGCAGCAGACCGTTCCCGTTGATCGCCAGCCAAGCGAAGGCGTAGTAGAAAACCTCCTTCGCGCTCATGCTGCGATTCGGGTAGGCCAGGAGCTTTGTGCGCCAGTCGTTCGGGTCCGGCTCCCAATCGCGTTCACCCTCGCCGGTACGCTTCTCCACGCGCCACATGAGCGAAGATGCAGCGGACGCAAGGCGGGTGACGCAGGCGTACACCCAGACATTCTTCTTGAATCCGTCGCGCACTGCCGTCGTCGGGTTGAGATCGTTCTGCGGCACGGTGGTGCTGCCGCCGGGGTCGATGGAGATTCCGCCGAGCGCCTGACTCGGGCTCATCTTGCGGACCATGCCCGCGAGTTCTGCGGCCTTCTGTGCGAGTTCGGCTCGCCGTGGTGCGGCTAGGGCTTCAATGAGTTTCACGGCTTCGCCTCCGGCTTCCTGATTTCTTCGTAGTACATCTTCCG
>OFQZ01000429.1_pt1 | contig 14551 bp, 11 predicted proteins | sample 1543011 | NCBI WGS metagenome assembly OFQZ01 (sample SAMN07774216, study PRJEB24372) | wastewater metagenome | isolation source: Exp Tend NO 0WW | collected 2016-02 | reverse complement strand
TTCTTTTTTGTTCGTAGAGCTATTGGAATTGCACCAAAAGCACTCTTCACTTTTGTACGCACTGCTATAGGATCAATTGCGCCTGCAAGAACGACAAGCGTATTTTCTGCGTGGTAATGCTGTGCGACATACGACATCAGATCGTCACGTGTAAATGACATGACCGTTTCTTTGTTTCCGATCACTGGCCAACCCGCGGGTTGATCACCGTACATGAGATCAAGGAGAAGGAGTCCAACTTTTTGCTGTGGCATATCTTCATACATATTGATCTCTTCAACGACGACTCCTTTTTCTTTTTTGATTTCTGTATCAGGAAATGTGGAGTAAAGATAAATATCACTCAGTACATCAATAAAGGTGCCTATATGCTTCGGGCTTCCCTTTGCATAATATCCCGTATATTCATGAGTCGTGAATGCATTTGAAATAGCGCCGAGAGATTCGAATGTCTCTGTGATCGCTTGAGCACTTGGAAACCGATCAGTGCCTTTGAAGCACATATGCTCAAGGAAATGTGAGAGCCCGCTCTGGGCTTTGGTTTCATATGTTGAGCCAGTGCCAACCAAAATAAGCGCAGTTGCGGTGAGAGCTTGTGGTTGTGGCAGGAGCAATACGCGCAATCCATTTTTGAACGTGTGAACCTTTGGCTTCATGCAGTAAGTTTGGTGTTGAGATAGCTCTGGAGTTCTGAGATAGCAATCCGCTCCTGCGCACCTGTATCGCGATCACGAACGGTGATCGTATCGAGTAGTTCCTTGTTCTCTCCAAGAGTATCGAAATCAATAACGATACAGTATGGGGTACCGATTTCATCCTGGCGACGATAGCGTTTGCCAATGTTGCCGTTGTCATCCCATATAATATTTCCGTGTGATTGTTTCAACATGTTGAATACCGCTCTAGCTTTTTCAACAAGTTCTGGCTTGTTTTTGAGAAGTGGTGAGACACATGCGACGTATGGCGCAAGTGTTTTCGGAAGTGCCAAAACAATGCGCTTGTCATCCCCTTCTCCTTCTTCTCTATACGCACTCGTAAGCACCGCAAGAATAGTGCGGTCCACTCCAAATGTTGGCTCGATGCAGTGTGGTACAACCTTGCCATCTACCTCATCTTCTACGTACAACGATACGCCACTTGCGGTTGCATGATTGTTCAAATCAAAATCGGTACGGTACGCAATACCGTAGAGTTCTTTGACTCCAAATGGAAACTCGAATTCGAAGTCAACTGTTCGTTTCGAATAGTGTGCGCGATCTTCGGGGGAAACTTCAAGCTCATGAATCTGCTCCCGTGGAAGTCCGAGAAGTTCCATCCATGCATACATTTGCTTCATCCAATACGTGAATCGTTCTTCCCAATCACCTTCTTTGACGAAGTATTCGATTTCCATCTGCTCAAATTCTCGAGAGCGAAATACGAAGTCTCGTGGAGCAATTTCATTGCGAAATGCTTTACCGATTTGCGCCAATCCGAATGGAAGTTTTGGGTGAAAACTATCAACAACATTTTTGAAGTTTACAAACATTCCTTGCGCGGTTTCAGGACGAAGATATGCAGTTGAATCTTCGGTTTCGAGAGCACCAACAGAGGTCTTGAACATCATATTAAATTGTCGTGATTCACCAAGCGTACCTCCGCACTCAGGACAAGTTGTCACATTATCGAGATGGTCTGCACGAAATCGTCGCTTACACTTCGTGCACTCTACGAGCGGATCAGAAAATCCCGCAACGTGGCCTGATGCTTTCCAGACATTTGGATTCATGATAATTGCAGCATCGACACCATACATATCTTCTCTGCTCGTCACAAACATTTTCCACCACGCATTCTGAATATTGCGCTTGAGCGCCACACCAAGCGGTCCGTAGTCCCAGGTACCCGCAAGCCCTCCATATATCTCAGACCCTTGATAAATAAAGCCTCGGCGCTTACAGAGACTGATGAGCTGTTCCATTGAAGTGGCTTTCGGTGTGTTCATAGCGGTTATGGTAGCACACGATCGGCACCTGCGGTATATGCCGGATCGGTGTCAAGTCGGGTGGTTAATTTCGGTCGTGTGGTCGTAATCGAGGTATTGGTAACGGTATCAGTTGCGCTGATCGTTGTCTCACTCAGAAGGTCGAGCGGGTTCCCTACTTGATCCTTGGTCGGTCGTGCCTTGACCTGGAATGAGACTGTCTTGCTTCGAGGAGTTGTTGTTGCCTTTGGAAGCGATCCGATATTCCAGGTGACGGTGCGTGAGTCTGGATTGTATGCAATGTCTTCTGTCTGCGGAACGATGGTTCCGGTCCATGTCACTCCAGTTGGAAGTGTCGCTTGCGCAACCACAGAAGAAAGCGGATTGTCTGTCGGAAGAACCGTCCATACGAGTGTATAGGTGGTGTCGACGTTTGCTTTCGCAGGATACGGACCACTGTTTTTGATTGAGCCAATTGAATAAAGTGACTGCGCGGCAAATTGTATTTTTGATGCGAATCGAATGATCTTTTGATCTATGGTATCGACTGACTGCTCCAGATTATCCCGATCAGGAAATTGACCTTTGACCGAAAGACCGAGTGTGATGTCACGAGTTCCTGATTGCGGAGTCACTGTTGGGAAACTAAAAGAGAATGTCCCCGTTTGCCCCGGTGCAATACTGGTAATATCAGCGCCTGATTCAGGTGTCCAGATGAGTGTTCGTTCGAGTTGATTATAAAAACTATTCTGCGCAGCAATGTGGGCAACATCGATGCTTGCACCGTCAAGCGAGAGTGTGAATGTCGGATTGGTAATCGTAAGGCCAGAGTTGTTAATCCATGAAATCATCCCATCGACCGGAGAACCGATCGGAAGCGAAATACTGTCATCAGTTTTGCCGGCAACCGATATTGTGGCCGTAATAAACGGCTTTGAGATCACCACCGTCTTGAGTACTGAATTGTATGCAACTGCAATCTTGTTGCTTGTCGCACTTTCTGGAGTACCCATATACACTCGAAATGCTTTTTCGTCCTGAACCTCACCGATAAGTTTTCCTTGAATGGTAATCGTACGTTCATCCCCTTTTTGCAGGTTGTTGAGATTCCAGATGTTATTCCCCGCAGATGGTGCAGGAGTGGCTGATTGAAATACGAACCCATTCGGATACTCAATGCGAGTAATCACGTTGGGCAATATCTTATCCCCAGAAAATGAATTGCGAAGGGTGAGGGTAAATGGTTGATTTGATATCACCTGTGTCGGAGCATCTACGACAAGTCCGACTGGTGAAGAATTTACCATTACTGAGAACGTTGTATCTTTTTGAAACGTTGCAGTTGAACCAGCAAGTTGATACGTCAGCGTTGCCTTGAGATCGCGACTGATTCCTTGCTCGCCATAGAGAACAACGATGAACTCTTCACTCTTTGTTTTACCAGATCCGACAGTTCCTAATTGGCGTTCAATGCGAACAACGTCGCTCCCCGTCTCATCAGTTGCCCCTTTTGGGTAATTGAGTGTCAGTGTCGCACCGACCAGATCAGCTGCGTTTTTATTCGCAACTTCTACCTGAATCGGTAATTCTTCTCCACCACCAACAAAAGAGTTCCCAAGTATCGTGACGTCAACATTTTTGCTCGAGAGAGTGACCGCACCTCGATATACTGAAAACAGTGCAACTCCAAGGGCTATAAGAAAAAAAACAAGTGCAAATATGAAAAACCGTTTATATCCCTTCGCTCCCTTGGGGTGTGTAATCTTTTCTTTCGGTATTTCGGTTGCGCCCCATGAGGTTGGTGAGTGTTGTTTGATAGGATGAAGAATCCCGAATTTGCGTTTCGGAAGATTTTCAGGATCACGACTATAGAGACGCTTTTGCAATTCTGCAATGTGATCTATTTTTTCATCGGACATTCTGTAAGTATAGCAAATAATGCCTATAAATGAGTCTGTGTGATTGCTTCATTGACGACTGTAATCATTGCTTTGGTACGAACATCATCCATACGGCCAAGCACATCGAAAAATGGATCTTCAAAAAATACCTGTTCATCTTCCTCGACAGCGATATATCCAAGGTGGACAAGCGCTCGCCAGATTGCGAGTGTATCGTAATATTTGCCAGAAATGGTCTCTTCCCTAAACGACTCACCAATCTCTGTAATATGCGCAAAAAGTTCTGGGTGATCCCCCTCTCCTATGAGAAACCGCTCAAGTGTCGCGAGTGCTCTGACATATCCGCGAGCAAATGGGTGTGTGTGATTGCCCGCGAGCGGATTGTGCAGAAGCGTTGCACTCACCAATCGCCACACGTCTTTGCCTCGAACTAGATCAGCGGTGATGAATGCGTAGTCGATGAGTTGAGTTTGCAACTTCGCACCTGGTTTACGCACACCCGTGACCGTAGCAACAACAAGCCCGAACTCTTCAGTAAAAAGCCAAAGGAGTTTATTGTATTCCCCCGATGGTGTGCTCTTTAGAATAACGGCGTTGGTATGATGAACCGTGTGCATAAGGTAACCTAGACGATTTCACCTAAAAGTTCTGAGAACTCTCTCGTACCCATATCGCCAAGAGTGAAGTGTCCTTTGTCAGTAAATTCTCGAACTTCTATAGTTGGAATCACCTCTCTAATCTTTGCAACACTTTCGAGAATCTCTGGTTCATCATCGGTAGAATAAAAGACAACCGTCTTGCTTGTTTTCGAGAGAAAATGTGGATCAATGTTGAATCCATCAAAACCATCTTCGCTTGGATTCGGAGTAATCGACGGCGCAATGAGAAATACTTGTCCCACCTGTACATCGTGCTCAGAAATCCATCGAAGTACGAATCCTGCACCCCGGCTGTGACCAATGAGAATGGTATCTTCGTTTACCGGAAACTGCTCAAAAACTGCTTGCCATTTTTCATACACCGGATGGTATGGTTCTGGCATTTCAGGAGTTTGCGCCAAAACATCTCTTACAAGAAGTTGTTTTTGTAGCCATGGAAACCAGTGGCTATTTGAAGCTGAAGGAAACTCTAAACCGTAATACTCTTCTCTATCTGGCATCCCGTGAATAATAATTGCGGTTTTCATACTACTTAATCAGTATATCTCCTCCCTTAATCTCAAGGTCTTTTGCCCCGACGATCTTTTTCAATTCTTCTCCGAATGTTTCAACAATTTCTTTGTATTGCTCTGGAAGTGTAAGCGAGATTATGTCCTGCGGTGCGAGACCTTTTTCTTTGCGGAGATCTTGAATCATGCGAACGAGTTCACGGTACTCGCCTTCGAGTTTTAGCTCTGGGGTAATATCGTTGTCTAAGGTTACATTCTTTATATTTCCGACAGGAGTTCCAAAAAGTACTCGTTTTATATTCAACTCTTCTTTAATTAGTTCAATATAAGAATCGTCCTTTATATGAAGATCGGTATCGTTAATCAGAATAGAATTTAGTGGTTGCCTAATTGGTATATTTACCTTCTTTCTCTCAGCGTTTCCTAACGTACAAATATATCGAACGTCTTTCATATAATGAATAACATCTGCCTGTGGGGCATCCATTTCTTTTCCTTTCGGCCACGTACTCAAATGCACACTCTCTGTATCTTGCTCTGTCTTAAGTATCTGCCAGAGATGCTCCGAGAAGAATGGTGCAAACGGTGCCATAAGCTGTGCGGTTGTTTTGAGTACGACATAGAGCGTACGCTTTGCATCAGCATCACCATCTTTCAATCGGTCACGACTTCGGCGCAAATACCACGTCGAAAGATCGTCGATGAATTCGCGGAGCGTGCGTGTCGGCGTGAAGACGTCATAACTATCAAGCCCCTTCGTTACATTCTCAATGGTCTGGTTGAGCCGTGTCATGATCCACTGATCGAGGACGTGTGTGCTTTCTACATGCTCTGTCTCAAGCGCGTTGTCTCGATACAGCTCGTAAAACGACAGTACATTACCAAGCAGATTGAACACTTTGTTGTTGATCTCTGCAACAGATTTCTCATCGTAGTTCTTACTCTCCCCTGGTTGATTCACAGAGTACATCCAGAAGCGCACCGCATCGACGCCGAATTTGTCCATTTGTTCAAATGGTTCAACAATATTGCCGATCGATTTCGACATTTTTTTGCCATCCTTATCGAGGAGATGTCCGAGACAAATCACGTTTTTATATGGCGTACCACGATCCGTTAGTACCCCAACCGCAAGAAGTGTATAGAACCATCCCCGCGTCTGATCGATTGCTTCAGAAATGAAATCCGCCGGGTATGCGAGCTCTCCGCTTCCCATATAGTGACTCTGCGCAAACGGCATTGAACCGGAATCGAACCACACATCCATCACTTCTTTGACGCGTGTCAACGGTTTACCATCTTTTTCTAATTCGATTTGGTCGATGTATGGTCGATGTAAATCAAGCTCAAAGCGCTCATTATGTGGCAACGGAGCAAAATCAATTTTACGTACTTCCGCATTATCAAAATTTTTGTAACTACGAGTACGAGCAAAAAGTGTGTCATAAGTGAAGCCGTTTGCAGCGAGCTCAATCCCTCGACTTGGGCCACCGTGTGAGACGATTAAGATGTTCTTGCCTTGATACTGGGATTCAATATCGTAGATGAATTCCGCTGCGCGTTGCATCACGTCAGTATATGATTCACCGTCTGCGGTTTTGAAATGATAGCGATCAACAGGTGCGGTATTTCGTACCTCGAAATACTCTTCGATAGGTTTGCCATTGTATTCAGTACCGACATTCCATTCTCGAAGTCGATTGTCGATCACAATACTTGCAACCGGATACCCAATCGTCTCTGCGACGAGTTCTGCGGTTTCCTTGGTGCGAGAAAATGGTGAAGATATGATGAGGTCGATTTTTTCACCAGCAAGAAGTGTTGCACTCGCCTTGACCTGTGCGATACCGTTGTCGGTAAGTATGTCAGGAGTATCGCTATCGCAACTCCAGATTTGTTTGACGTTGTTTTCAGTCTGACCATGCCGCATCACGAAATAATTGTTCCCACTCTTCTTTGTATATCGCTTGAGTGTATGTATAGAATCAATCACAACCTTCTCCCCGTCTTCTGCCGTCCATATCGGAAGTGGTGTCCCCCAATATCGTTCACGACTGATTGCCCAGTCTTTGACTTCGCGAAGCCATTCACCAAAGCGCCCTTCTTTGATGTGTGATGGTTCCCAATTAATTGTGTTGTTTGCGTCAAGAAGTTCTTGGCGCAACTTCGACATCTCGATGTACCACGAATCACGCGCGTAATAAATAAGCGGAGTCTTGCAACGCCAACAGTGTGGGTATGAATGTTCGTACTTCTCTTTTTTGAACAAGAGTCCACGATGCGCGAGGTCTTTGATGATATCGATAGCCACCGCTTCGTCTTTGACAAAACGTCCTTCAAGAAAATCCGTGCCTTTGATAAAATTCCCGGCTTCATCTACCGTATGAAACTTTGGTAAACCTATCTCAGTACCTAGTGTAAAGTCATCTTGTCCATACATCGGTGCAATATGAACAATCCCCGTCCCATCAACTGCGGTAACAAAATCAGCATGTTGCGCTGTGTGGCTAATATCGATATTTTTTTCTTCGAAAAAGTTATATGGGGCTACATATGGAGATCCAAGTTCGTCTGGTGATAACTCTTTTTCTACAACCGCAGCTTCACCGAGAATAGAGACCTTGTCTTTTGCAAGAATATAGTACTCGTCATTCAGTCGAACTTTGACATATGAAACTTTAGCTTTATTTAATGCTATCGCCTGATTTCCAGGAAGTGTCCACGGTGTTGTAGTCCAGACCAAATAAAACGTCTTTTCTTGTCCTACGACAGGAAACTTCACATACACCGACAAATCCTTGTCGTCTTGATAGCCTTGTGCAAGTTCATGCGATGCAAGTGTCGTACCACAACGTGTACACCACGGTACAACTTTGTAATCTTTGTAGAGCAATCCTCGCTTTTCTACTGCACCAAGAATATTCCACAGTGATTCGATGTAGTCGTTGTTAAACGTGTAGTAGGCATGCTCCTTGTCTACCCAGTATCCAATGCGATCAGTAAATGACTCCCAGTCTTTGATGTAGGTGAAAACACTGTCTTTACATTCTTTGTTGAACTGTGCGATACCGTAGGTTTCAATATCTTTTTTGGACTGGAGTCCGAGCTTCTTCTCAATCTGAAGTTCTACGGGAAGTCCGTGTGTGTCCCACCCTGCGCGACGCATGACACGATACCCCTGCATAGTTTTGTAGCGCGGAAGCACATCTTTGAAGGCACGTGCTTCGAGATGGTGAAGTGCGGGCTTCGCATTGGCAGTCGGTGGCCCTTCATAAAAGACGAAGTCTCCGTGAGGGGCTTCTTTTTCTAAACTTTTTGCAAAAATGTTTCGTTCTTTCCAGAACGCCAAAATGCGCTCTTCTCTGAGCGCTTGTTGAGATTTTTCCTTCTGTTCCCCTTCCATAGCGGGGATTTTAGCACAAAATGCTCTGTACTTACAGCGTATTACAGATGTGGCGCTTCTGCCTTAAGCACGGCTTTGTCTGCCTCTACCATCGCAATTACCTTCTCAACCAATCGCTTTGGGTCATCATCAAAGATAACCTTATCCGCTGGGCGGTTCCCTTTTTCGATCATATCTTTGATTTGTTCTGCCATAGTCCACGGACCTTCGAGTACACCGATTGGTTTACCGTCTTCAAACGCGATCGTGAACTCATGAATCGTCCCGATACGTCCACATCCAATCAGAAGCGCGTCGCAACTGCGCGTGAAGAGTAAGTCTCGCCCTGGATAGCCAAACCCGGTGTAGATAATAAGATCCATGTAATCAAGTGGTAAACGATACGTTTCGACATGTTCGCGCTCATTTTGCGCTGGAGAAAGACCGATCGAGATACCGCCGACTTCTTTTGCGCCCATCGCAGCCCACAACGGAAAGCCAGTTGTTGCGCCCGTAAGGAGTATCCCGCCCTGGCGAATCACCTCACGACCAAGGTCTTTTGCTTTTTCAAGTGCGTGCAAACCGCAATGCCCCGTTTCCGCAGCACCAGAAACACCGATTTTCAATTTGATGTGACCATGCTTGTCGGTATTTTCGAGTGGACCGTTGTAGCAAACGTATTGATTGGTAGGAGTACTATCAGCCATAAAAATTAATTGCAATCCAATTCTATCACGTCACCATGCTCTGGGGCGACCGCATTTACACCGAGATAGTCACGCAAACGCTGTGTGAGGAAAAGTGCAGACTTCGGCTCACCCATCGCGACGTACACACACTTCACTGTATCAGCAACATCTCGAACGAACTCAATCAAATGGTCAGAATCTTTGTGTCCTGAATATCCGTCAATAAAGACGACATGTGCGCGAACTGGAATACTTCGTCCATTGATATGTACCTCCTTTGCACCATCTTGAATCGCGCGCCCCATTGTCCCAAGTGATTGATACCCTGTGAGAAGCAGTGTGTTATTAGGGTCCGGCAAATAATTTGCTTCATGGTGTAGAATACGCCCACCATTTGACATCCCACTTCCTGCGATCACAATTTTTGGATTTGGGATATGAAGAATATCTTTTGATTCTTCGGTGAGAAGTGTCGATTTCAATCCCGGAAAATTAAAAATATCTTCTCCTGCGCCAATGCGATCTTGTGCGAGCTTATTGAAATATTTCGTATATTTCGCATAGACCTTGGTAAGACGAATTCCTAATGGTGAATCGAAAAATATCGACATGCGTGGGATACGATCATCTTCGACAAGCTGATCAATCTCAAAAAGAAGTTCTTGTGATCGTTCGAGAGAAAATGTTGGGACAACGAGCGTTCCTTTGCGCTTGTAGTTGTCTTCAATCGTTGCTTCAAGTCGAAACCGTCGTTCATTGCGAGCGCTGTGATTGCGATCTCCGTAGACACTTTCCATCAAGAGATAATCGACATTTGTAAGCGGCTCGGTATCACGCAAAAGCGGTGACGGAGAATTACCCAAATCCCCCGTGAATACAATCTTTTTGTTGTTGTAGATGAGTTCAAGCATACCTGAACCCAACACGTGCCCTGCGTCACGGTATCGGAACACGAACGGTCCGACCGTAAGATCCTGGTGGTAATCAATCACCTTCCAATGTTCGAATGTTTGCTTGAGAATTGCAGGGCTGTAGATTTCTTTCAGTGTCTCGTTGTCTCCATGGCCTAAAATATTTGTGGTATCTTCGAGCATAAGCTCTGCGATATCTTTGGTTGGAATGGTTGAATAAATTGTCCCCTTGAATCCATCGTATACCAATTTCGGGATACGACCGACGTGATCAATATGCGCGTGCGTAATGAAAAGAATATCAATGGTGCTCGGATCATACGGAAATGGATCCCAGTTGTTATCATCTGCCATCTTGGTGCCTTGTTCGAGACCGCAATCGATGAGAAATTTCTTGCCTTCTCCTTCGAGAAGAAAATTGGCGCCGGTAACTGATCCGGTACCTCCGGCAAACGTAAGCTTAAGTGTGTGAGACGACGTCATCACTGTGTATTGTAACGCTTCTTCATGAGAATCACAAAATACGCGCCAATACTTCCTCCTACCATATCAAAGACGAGGTCACCAATTGAATCTGGAATGTCTGCGAGATGTACTGTTTTGAAATACGCCTGCAAAATGTATTCATAGTATTCCCACGCAAGTCCCACTGCAAACACACAGAGTGCAAGAGTGACAAATACTTCATGCGACTTGAGGTGTTTCGTTTGACCAAGAAACACCGCTCCTGCAACTAGTGCAACAAAGAGTCCTCCGAGCGTGTGGACAAATTTATCAAATCCAACTATTGCGGTGTACCAATAGAATCGATTCGCCAATCCATTGATGATGAGGACTGAAAGCCCGACAACGCACGCACCGGTGATAAGTCTGCGATACATATATCGCCAGTATACGCCCAGAACGCAAAAACCCCCACTGGTGGGGGTTTTTGTTACGGCTATTTATAAAATAGTAGCGTAGCGAATGCTACAGGTGGGTAACCTGGACTGAAGTAGTATCAGTAAAAAAGTCGATACGACAGCAATCACAACGATTTCCCTTAAACATAATGTACTAGCTACTATTTTCAAATAGCCGTACCCTTAGTATAAATCCTCGTACGATGAAGACAAGATAGACAGAGCAAAAAAGTAGTGTCGAACGGCTCTGTTACATCAAGTCGTCTGAGAAAATGAAGTGGGTATCCACTTTGTCATAGTCCATGAGCTCGTTCTCTGAGAAAAATCGCTTGATTTCTGCTTCAGCGTTTTCCTTGGTATCAGATGCGTGGACGATATTTGATTGCATTGAAAGCGCATAATCCCCGCGAATAGTTCCACCCATTGCTTCGAAGCTTTTTGTCGGCCCAACAATGATTCTAATACTATCAACTGCTTTAATCCCTGCAACTGCCATGACTACTACCGGAGCAGACATCATGAATTTCTGAATTCGAGGAAAAAATGGTTTATCTGCAATGTGTGCGTAGTGTTCCTTGAGGAGTGCTTCCTTGAGATGCATCATTTTCATCCCAATAATCTTGAGCCCTTTACGTTCGAAGCGAGTTACAATCTCTCCGACAAGTGAACGCTGTACCGCATCTGGTTTGATAATAATAAGTGATCGTTCTTCTGTTTCGTGAATCATACCGCTGTATGGTAGCTGAAAAACAACACGAGGGCAACCATCTCAATGAGGGTCTACATCCGCTCTGGTACGTCGATGCCGAGAATGTGGAGGCCGTTTGTGACTGTCTGGAGAAGTGCTTGGGTAACGAAGAGTCGGTATGCGCTCTCTGACTTGTGCGCGGTATCAATAATCTTATTGTTCCCATACCAACTATTGAATGTTTGTGAAATTTCAAGGAGATATCCGACGATGTGATGTGGTGCCCATTCAGCAATACTTCGCTCGACGATTGTAGGGAATCTTCCAATGAGCCGCTCAAGGTCGATGGTGTCAGTAACAGGAATAGTTGCATCTGAAGTGATTCCTTCTGTCTGTGCTTTTGCAAGCACTGCACGTGCTCGCACCGCAGTGTACTGTACATATGGACCGCTATCCCCTTCGAATGAGAGTGACGTATCTGGATCAAAGTTGATATTCTTGCCGGCCATTGCACGAAGGATTGCGAACTTGAGCGCTGCAATACCGATCATCTGTGCGACACCTTGTGTCACATCTGAATTCTTCGCTTTGACTTCTTCAACAACTGTACCAAGCACATCTTCGACAAGTGGTACTCCCCCGAGACGAGAAGACATTTTTTGCCCTTTGAAACTCATACGCCCATGGAATCGATGAAGGCTCCGCTTCGCCCATGACGGGTCAATATGGGAAGACGCATCAAGTACCACATCAAAGTGTGAAACTTGCTGTGCATCGGTGATGAAGATTGAGAGATCTGGGTTGTGACGAGTAAATTTCAATTCCAAAAGACCAAGATCTTTTGCCTCATATGTCGGATTACCCTGACTATTGAGAAAGACTGCGGTATGCAGACCTGTTTCTTCTTTTGGGATGTAGACGACTGCTCCTTCACTCTCAGTGAACACATCAGGAGTGTGAGCCTGTACAATGCGCTTACCTTCTACACCCGCTTCACTCTCATATATATATGAGTCAAAATGTGATCCAAGTTGTGCAACAATGTGTTCAAAATATTCAATATTATATTTTTTACAAACTTGAAAAACTTTATATTCTTCGCTATCTATTCCAGCATACAAATTATCTGCAATTTCTTTGACTCGTGAATGAATACTATCATCGTTCTCATATCGCTTTGTACCTTCTGTATATGCATCACCAAGAACTCGTATTTTTGGTTCAAAAATATGCCCTTTGTAAATATGTTTTTCTAAAATTATAAAAATTGCTTTCGCCACACCAAGTGAGATATCTGACGGGAATGACATTGTCGCAACATCTGCACCGGAAACTCGTGCGAGTCGTGTAATCGCCTCCCCGATCGTATTGTTCATCAAGTGTCCGATGTGGAATGGTTTGAACAGATTTGGGCTTGAATGCTCAACAAGAATTTTCTTGCCCGTGTGGATCGTACTTGCACCCCATGCGCTTCCCTTTTCGATTGCCTGCTTGAGCGTCTCGGTTATCGCTTCGTGCGTGAGGGTGAAGTTGATAAATCCTGGTCCTGCGACTGCAACTTTGTCTACACCCTCTATCTGTCGACCACTGAGCGCGCCTACAATCTTTTCGGCAATTTCAAGCGGTTTTTGCTCAAGCTGTTTCGCAACAACAAGCGCGACATTTGTCGCATAGTCTCCATGTGCAAGCCCTCCGGGGAATTCTACAGTAAAGGAGATGCCTGAAATATCAAATAGCTCGCGAAGTGCTTCCTGTATTGCTTGTTCGAGCCGTTGTTTCATATTGGTGATTCTAGCATTCTGGACAAAAGTTGCATATTTTGACAGACACCTCAGTGTTCTGTAAGCTGAGAACAAACTCCTTTAAAAATGAAACAATATCATGATTTCATGCAACACATTCTTATGAATGGCGTTGAAAAAAGCGACAGAACAGGGACAGGTACACTAAGTGTTTTCGGGTATCAGATGCGATTTAATCTCTCTGAGGGATTTCCTCTCTTAACCACCAAAAAAATTCACCTAAAAAGTGTTATCTACGAATTACTCTGGTTTCTTAAAGGAGATACGAATATTAAATACCTTAATGAAAATGGAGTAAGGATTTGGGATGAGTGGGCTGGTAAAGACGGAAGTCTCGGGCCGGTGTACGGAAAACAATGGCGAAATTGGGAAGGGGCTGACGGCAAAATAACTGATCAAATCAAGGAACTGATCATTCAGTTGAAAACAAGCCCTGACAGTAGACGCATGGTTGTTTCAGCATGGAATGTAGCAGACCTCCCTAAAATGGCGCTCATGCCGTGCCACACACTTTTTCAGTTCTATGTTGCTGAAGGCAAACTTAGCTGTCAACTCTATCAGCGAAGTGCTGATGTATTCTTGGGTGTGCCCTTCAACATAGCATCGTACGCATTGCTGACCATGATGATTGCTCAAGTATGCAACCTACGACCAGGAGATTTCATTCACTCATTTGGTGACGCCCATTTGTACAAAAACCACCTTGAGCAAGCAAGATTACAGTTGAGTCGCGAACCACGAGCGCTTCCACAAATGAAGATTAATCCTGATGTGAAGAGTATTTTCAAGTTCAAATTCGAAGATTTCACTTTGGAAGGATACGACCCATGGCCTCACATTGATGCTCCTGTTGCTGTTTAAACAAAAAGCCCCGCAGTGCGGGGCTTTTTTATTTCTCAAATTTCTTTATGCAACAACTTCAATGCCTGCAGATCGTGCTGAGCCTTCGACGATTTTCATCGCTGCCTCAACATCATTTGCGTTGAGGTCTGGCATCTTGCGTTCTGCAATCTGACGAATTTGTGCCTTGGTGAGCTTGCCTGCCTTTGAGGTACGAGGCTTGCCTGAACCCTTCTCGATACCAGCAGCTTTGAACAAGAGGCTGGTCACGGTAGGTTCGGTAACGTGGAAGTCGTATGAACGAT